>OCVQ010000022.1_pt1 | contig 142057 bp, 137 predicted proteins | sample 1539061 | NCBI WGS metagenome assembly OCVQ01 (sample SAMEA3355526, study PRJEB22509) | marine metagenome | biome: marine; feature: river plume; material: water | place: USA | collected 2010-08-08 | depth 0.5 m | reverse complement strand
ATTTGGACACTCCATAAAACGTTAACAGCTTGCGCCGCACCTCGCTGAGCCAGCTGGGAGACGGGTTTGCAAGCGTTTAACCCTTGCAATGCTTTCTCTCAGTCTGCGTTGATGTCAGCGGTAAAAGTTTTCACTAGAGCCGAGAGGCGCACGCACGGGGCATGCTAACCAGACTTTTCCAGCAAAGCCTGAAATTATAGCGTGTTTCCGGCGCAAACGTGGTAATTAAACCGCTTCTTGTTCCAAAAACCGCTGGGCATCCAAGGCCGCCATGCACCCCGTACCCGCGCTGGTAATTGCTTGCCGGTAGACGTGGTCTTGTACATCACCCGCGGCGAAGACGCCAGGTACGCTGGTCATCGTGGCCATGCCGACGGTGCCAGAACGGGTGACGATGTAGCCGTTTTCCATGTCCAGCTGGCCCTTGAAAATGTCCGTGTTCGGCTGGTGACCAATGGCAATGAAGCAACCGGCCAGGGGTAATTCAAAGGTGCTGTCGTCGGTGGTACGGCGCAGACGGATACCGTTGACGCCTTTGGCGTCGCCCAACACCTCGTCGAGCGTGCAATTGGTTTGCAGCTCGATCTTGCCTGCAGCAACCTTTTCCATCAGTTTATCGATCATGATGGCTTCCGCTTTGAAGGTGTCCCGGCGGTGCACCAGATGAACTTTAGATGCGATATTCGACAGATAAAGCGCCTCTTCTACGGCCGTATTGCCACCACCCACCACGGCGCAAACCTGTTCGCGATAAAAGAAGCCGTCGCACGTTGCGCAGCCGCTTACGCCACGCCCCATAAAGGCCTGCTCGGAGGGTAGGCCCAGATATTTCGCCGACGCACCGGTCGCCAAAATCAGCGCATCGCAGGTGTAACTGCCGCTGTCGCCGGTCAGGGTAAACGGACGCTTGCTGAAATCCACGGCATTGATGTGGTCGAAAATGATTTCTGTATTGAATCGTTTGGCGTGCGCCTCAAAGCGCTGCATCAAATCTGGACCCATGACGCCGTCAACGTCTGCAGGCCAATTGTCGACCTCTGTTGTGGTCATCAACTGGCCCCCTTGGGCGATGCCCGTGATGACGACGGGGTTGAGGTTGGCACGTGCCGCATAAATCGCAGCACTGTATCCCGCGGGCCCGGAGCCCAAAATTAAAACCTTGCAATGACGCATGAAAATATCCTAACGTGGTAAGTCGGAGCGTTTGTCTACCCGCGCCTTCGGCAAGCAGACTGCCCCAGACCAGAATTGTAGACAGTTGAGTGGGTCGACGTTGTCTCTGGGATTTCCAAAATTGGACGCGGTGCATGGGGTAAGCTTGCGCTTTACGGGGCATTTTCCGTCACAATTAAATCAATGACTTATTCGATCAATACGCTTAAAAACGGCGAGAAAAGCGAGCCCTCTAGTTCGGCGTCGTTTCGGTTCACCCAAGAGGTATCGCTGTTGCTAACAGCCGTGTTATTGGGCTTTTGGATCATCGCATTACTCACGCACCATGTCACCGATGGTGCTTGGTCGACCTCAGGTGTGGATGCCACTGTGGCGAACTGGATGGGGCGAGTGGGCGCTTGGGTGGCTGACATCACGTACTTTTTGATGGGTTTCTCCGCATGGTGGTTGGTGCTCGGCGCATTTAATTTGTGGCGTATTGGTCTGCTGCGCTGGATGCGTCCCGAGTTGGCTGCACCCGTGGTCAAGTCCGGACGCGGCAAATCGGCTGTGGCGCCCGCACCCGAATCCGTGTGGGCCGCCTTGCGTCGGCAACTGCGGGGCGTTGGCCGGGTGCTGGCTTGGTTTGGTCTGCTGGCGTCCAGCGCAACGCTCGAATGGACACGCTTGCACTCACTGGATGTGTATCTACCCGGGCAGGCTGGGGGCGTGTTGGGCGAGACGATTGGGTATTTCGCACAAACCTGGGTGGGCTTTACGGGCTCGGCGCTGTTGGCGTTGGTCGTGAGCGGCGCGCTCATTTCGGTCGTGTTCAAATTTTCTTGGGGCGCACTGTGTGAGCGACTGGGTGCGGTGCCGATCGAGTGGATTCGCAGTCACCGTGAGCGCCGCGAGCAGCGGGAAGACGAACGAATTGGCCTTGAAGCATCGCGTGAGCGCGAAGAGTTGGTTTTTGGCGATCTGGCCATCACGGATGACGCCGAACCGAAGCTTGACCCTTTACCCGTCGTGATCGAGCCGATTGCCCAACCCGTGGCGACCAGTGATCGGGTTTTGAAAGAAGCGCAGAAGCCCCTCTTTGACGAAATGCCGGACTCAAAACTGCCACAAGTCAGCTTGCTTGATCAGGCGGTAGTCCAGGTGGAGAGTGTGTCAACCGACGCGCTGGAGATGACCAGCCGGCTCATCGAGAAGAAATTGCGTGACTTTGGAGTCGAGGTTCGCGTGGTTGCCGCGGCCCCCGGGCCGGTGATCACGCGTTATGAAATCGAGCCTGCAACAGGGGTGAAGGGTTCACAAGTCGTCAATCTTGCGCGAGATTTGGCCCGCTCACTGAGCTTGGTCTCGATCCGGGTGATTGAAACCATCCCCGGTAAAAACTACATGGCGCTTGAATTACCGAACGCCAAGCGCCAGACCATCAAATTGAGTGAGGTGCTGGGCTCAAGCGTTTATAACGACGCGAAATCATTGCTCACGATGGGATTGGGCAAGGACATTGTGGGCAATCCAGTCGTTGCTGATTTGGCCAAAATGCCGCACTGTTTGGTGGCTGGTACCACGGGTTCGGGTAAGTCAGTGGGTATCAATGCAATGATTTTGAGCTTGCTTTACAAAGCAGACCCGCAGGACGTGCGCCTACTTCTGATCGATCCCAAAATGCTCGAAATGAGTGTTTATGAGGGCATTCCGCATTTGCTCTCGCCGGTGGTGACGGACATGCGGCAAGCCGCGCATGGTCTCAACTGGTGCGTGGCCGAAATGGAAAAGCGATACAAGCTCATGAGCAAAATGGGCGTGCGTAACTTGGCCGGTTTTAATGCCAAATTACAAGAGGCAAAAGCCCGCGGGGAGTACGTCGGTAACCCGTTTTCGCTGACGCCCGAGCAGCCAGAGCCACTAGAGGCACTGCCGCACATCGTGGTGGTGATCGATGAGTTGGCGGACCTCATGATGGTGGTGGGTAAGAAGATCGAGGAGCTGATCGCCCGGTTGGCGCAGAAGGCCCGCGCAGCCGGCATTCACTTGATCTTGGCGACACAGCGTCCCAGTGTGGATGTCATTACAGGCTTGATCAAGGCGAATATCCCCACACGTTTGTCTTTCCAAGTGAGTAGCAAAATCGACTCGCGAACCATCCTCGATCAAATGGGTGCGGAAACGCTGTTGGGTATGGGCGACATGCTTTATTTACCCAGCGGCACGGGCTTCCCGCAGCGCGTCCACGGCGCGTTCGTCAGTGACGAGGAAGTGCACCGTGTGGTGGCATTTTTGAAGACCCAGGGTGAACCGAATTACATCGACGGTGTGCTCGAGGGCGGTACCGTGGATGGCGAGGGCGGCGGGGACGCTGATGGCGGCAGCGGGGAGAAAGATCCGATGTACGACCAAGCCGTTGAGATCGTTCTCAAGAACCGAAAGGCCAGTATCTCATTGGTGCAGCGCCACCTCAAGATTGGTTACAACCGGGCGGCACGGATGTTGGAAGAAATGGAAAACGCGGGGGTCGTCAGCGCCATGGGCACCAACGGTCAGCGTGAAATTTTGGTGCCTGTACGTGAAGAATAAACTTGCGATCTGGGCGTCGCTTCGTCGACGCGTCGTGGTGCTCGGGCTCGCAGCGCTGAGTGCGGCACCCCCTGTGCTGGCCGACAACGTCGCGGATTTGCAGGCCTTGCTGCGCGCATCGCCAACTGGACAACTGTCTTTCAAGCAAACCGTTACTGCACCCATTAAGGCGGGGCAAACGCGGGCCAAGCAAACGCGCTCGACCGGGCAATTTTTGTTTGCGCGTCCGGGTAAATTTCGATTTGATTATGAGACCCCATTTCCCCAAAGCATCATTGCCGATGGGCAGTCGCTGTGGTTATGGGATCCCGACTTGAATCAAGTGACCGTGCGTAATCAAGCGCAGGCGCTCGGTAATACGCCGGCAGCCCTCATTGCGGGCAGTGGTGATCTCAACGCCTTGAATGCCGCTTACGTGGTGCGATCCATGCCCTCGGAGGCTGGCTTGAAATGGGTCGAAGCCACACCCAAGCAAGTGGATGGCACGCTGCGCGTGGTTCGGGTCGGTTTTGACGCGCAGCAGTTGCGCGCCATGGTCATGATTGATAACTTTGGCCAGACGTCTGACATGCGCTTTGATGCCTTGCAGTCGCTTGAAAAAGGCGCAGTGACGGCGGCCTTTCGCTTTGTTCCCCCTTCGGGCGCTGACGTTATTCGGCCATGAACCAGCCTGTCACCCAGGTCGCGCGGACTGCCAACCATGTGCCCCTGGCGCAGCGCCTGCGTCCTAAAACATTGGGTGATGTGATTGGGCAGGATCATCTGCTGGGTGAAGGGTTGCCCTTGCGGTTGGCTTTTGAGAGTGGTCAGCCGCACAGCTGCATTTTGTGGGGCCCTCCCGGTGTAGGCAAGACGACGCTGGCAAGTCTGATGGCGCAGGCTTTTGACGCCCAATTCATAGCGATTAGCGCGGTGCTCGGTGGTGTGAAAGACATTCGGGATGCAGTCGAAAAAGCGCAGTTGGCTCAGGAGGGCCTGGACCCGCGTGCGACGATTGTGTTCGTCGACGAGGTTCACCGATTCAATAAAAGCCAGCAAGACGCTTTTTTGCCGCATGTTGAATCGGGGTTATTCACCTTCATTGGTGCAACGACGGAGAACCCCTCCTTCGAGGTGAACAGTGCGTTGCTCTCACGCTCCGCGGTTTATGTGCTGCAGGCGTTATCCACTGAGGCTCTGACCGTGCTGTTGTCTCGTGCATGCCAGGAACCTGACATGCCGCAACTCGACGAGGCGGCAGCTGCGCGTTTGGTGCGCTACGCCGATGGCGATGCGCGTCGGTTGCTCAATACCCTTGAAATCATTGCAGTCAGTGCAGCCCAACAACAGTTGTCTGAGGTGACGGACCCCTGGCTCCTGAAGTCTTTGGGCGAGACGTTGCGTCGCAGCGACAAGGGTGGCGATGTTTTTTACGACACGATCAGCGCTTTACACAAGTCGGTACGCGGCTCCGACCCCGACGCCGCCCTGTATTGGTTGGTTCGTTTGCTCGACGGTGGCGCAGATCCGCGTTACGTGGCGCGTCGTTTGATTCGAATGGCCAACGAGGATATCGGGCTTGCGGACCCCCGTGCCCTGCGTATGGCGCTTGATGCCAGCGAGGTGTACGAGCGTTTGGGTTCGCCCGAGGGGGAGTTGGCATTGGCGCAAAGTGCGGTTTATTTGGCCATGGCGCCGAAGTCAAATGCCGCCTACTTGGCCTATAAGTCGGCGGCAGCCCTGGTGAAGCGGGACGGCTCACGCCCAGTGCCCAAGCATTTGCGCAACGCACCGACGGCATTGATGAAGCAAATGGACCACGGAGCGGGATACCGGTACGCCCACGACGAGCCGGATGCCTTTGCTGCCGGGGAGACTTACCTGCCGGAGGGGTTAACCCACCAGCGGTTCTATGAGCCGGTTGAGCGCGGGCTTGAAATTAAGATCCGTGCGCGCCTGTTGCACTTGCGTGCGTTGAACGAGCAGGCGGCTCAAGCCTCGAAAAAAGGCACCTAAATCCCATTAAGCCCTACCCCTAGGGTTAATCCCCCCGGCTAGCAGGCCACGAGGTTGGTGAATGTCAGCTTAGGTTGGCTACAATCTCGCCTCTGCTGCGCAACCAATGCGCACGCACCCCTGATAGCTGCACCGTTCATGGTCGCGGTCCAATGGAGCAAACTTTCTATGGATATTTTCCTGCAACAGATCATTAATGGTCTGGTCTTAGGCAGTATGTATGCGCTTGTCGCGCTGGGTTACACCATGGTGTACGGCATTATTGGCCTCATTAATTTCGCGCATGGTGAGGTGCTCATGGTGGGCGCCATGACGAGTTGGAGTGTGATCAGCATCATGCAGGACGCCATGCCCGGCGCGCCAGGCTGGCTTTTGTTGATCTTGGCGCTTCTGATCTCCTTCGTGGTGTGTGGACTGCTCAACTTCACCATTGAGCGAGTCGCCTATCGGCCGTTGCGTAACGCGCCGCGCTTGGCGCCGCTGATCACTGCTATTGGCATGTCCTTGTTTTTACAAACCATGGCCATGATTATTTGGAAACCCAACCCCAAGCCGTTCCCAGCAGTGCTGCCGACTGAGCCTATCGCCATCGGTGGTGCGGTGATCTCTGTCACACAGATCTTCATTTTGGCCGCGACGGCGATTACCTTGGCCGCTTTGTTGTTCTTGGTCAACCGCACAAAACTGGGGCGGGCCATGCGAGCGACCGCTGAAAATCCCCGGGTAGCGGGTTTGATGGGTATTCGTCCTGACACCGTGATCTCAGTGACGTTCATCATCGGTGCTGTTTTGGCCGCACTCGCTGGTGTCATGTGGGCGCTCAACTACGGAACCGTCCAGCATTTCATGGGATTCATGCCGGGTTTGAAGGCCTTCACGGCAGCGGTCTTCGGTGGCATCGGTAACTTGGCGGGTGCTGTGGTCGGCGGCCTAGCGCTCGGCCTGATTGAGGCTATTGGTGCGGGTTATCTGGGTGCCCTGACCGGCGGGATCTTGGGTAGCCAATATTCCGATATTTTTGCTTTCGTGGTGTTGATCATCGTCTTAACGCTGCGCCCCTCAGGTTTGCTGGGCGAGCGGGTCGCAGATCGCGCGTGAAGGGGAGCCTGCTATGAATTCAAAACGAAACAAATTTGCAGTTTTTCTGGCGTGCGGCATTTTGCTAATGGTTTTGCCGTTCTTGCTACAGCCATTCGGTAATTCATGGGTGCGCATCATTGACATGGTGCTGCTTTACATCATGCTGGCCCTCGGACTGAACATTGTGGTGGGCTATGCAGGCCTGCTCGATTTGGGCTATGTGGCGTTTTTCGCTGTTGGCGCTTATGTTTTTGGCCTCTTGGCATCACCACACTTACTCGCGAATTTCGCTGGCTTGGCAGCAAGCTTTCCCGACGGTGTGCACTACAACATCTGGGTCGTGCTGGCGGTCGCGGCACTCATTGCTGGTTTAGCTGGGATGTTGTTGGGTGCACCAACGCTCAAGCTCAGAGGTGACTATTTGGCGATTGTTACTCTGGGTTTCGGTGAGATTGTCCGAATCTTCCTCCTCAACTTGGATCGCCCCGTCAACATTACCAATGGCCCCAAGGGTTTGATGCGCATTGATGACGTTAATTTATTCGGTGTGGACTTTGGTCGCCCGTTGGACTTGGGCTTCATCACCGTTGAGTCGGTGTCGCTTTACTACTACCTGTTCTTGTTGATGGTGATCATGACCATCTTCATTTGCTACCGAATTGAAAATTCGCGTATTGGACGGGCTTGGATGGCCATCCGTGAGGATGAAATTGCAGCCAAGGCCATGGGCTTGAACACCCGCAATTTGAAGCTGATGGCTTTCGGGATGGGCGCCTCGTTCGGTGGCATTTCTGGGGTTTTGTTCGCCGCTTTCCAAGGGTTTGTCTCACCGGAATCTTTCTCACTGATGGAGTCCATCATGATTGTCGCGATGGTGGTTCTGGGTGGTCTGGGGCACATCCCTGGGGTCATTCTGGGTGCCATCCTGTTGGCTGGCTTGCCCGAGGTGCTACGCCATGCCGCTGGTCCGCTTACGCAGCTAACCGACGGCCGTTTAGCACCCGAAATTTTGCGCCAATTGCTGATCGCTTTGGCGATGATTGTGATCATGATTTTGCGGCCCAAAGGGTTGTGGCCCGCGCCCGAACACGGCAAGTCATTGGTAAAGAAGGACTGACAGCATGAGCGAAATTGTTCTTAAAGTTGCCGATGTTTCAAAACGATTTGGCGGTTTGCAAGCCCTTGCAGATGTTGGTATCGAAATCCACCGGGGTGAGGTTTATGGTCTGATTGGTCCGAACGGCGCTGGTAAAACCACGTTCTTTAACGTTCTCACAGGTTTGTACACACCCGATAGCGGGACGTTTGAGTTGGCGGGTAAGCCGTACACACCCAGTGCAGTCCATGAAGTGGCGAAAGCTGGTATTGCCCGTACCTTCCAGAACATCCGTTTGTTCGCCGAGATGACAGCGTTAGAAAACGTGATGGTGGGGCGTCATGTCCGCACCCACTCGGGTTTATTGGGCGCCATTTTGAAGACGAAGTCTTTCCGCAAGGAAGAGGCCGAGATCGAGGCGCGCGCCCATGAACTGTTGGCTTATGTCGGTATTGGTCACTATGCCGATTACAAGGCGCGTACCTTGAGCTATGGTGACCAACGCCGCCTCGAAATCGCGCGTGCGTTGGCAACGGACCCGCAGTTGATTGCCTTAGACGAGCCTGCGGCAGGTATGAATGCCACCGAAAAAGTGTTGCTGCGGGAGCTCATTGACCGCATTCGCAACGACAACCGAACCATCCTCTTGATTGAGCACGATGTGAAGCTGGTGATGGGGCTGTGCGACAAAGTGACGGTGTTGGATTACGGCCGCTCGATCGCACAAGGGGTACCCGCCGATGTTCAAAAGGATCCTGCGGTGATTGAGGCCTATCTGGGTGCTGGCCACTGAGGCACAACGGGACGCAACAAATGACAAAAACACTATTAAAAATCAGCGGACTGAAAGTGGCTTACGGCGGCATTCAAGCCGTGAAAGGCATCGATCTAGAGGTGCGTGAGGGTGAGTTGGTTACCTTGATTGGCTCCAACGGTGCGGGCAAAACGACCACCATGAAGGCGATCACGGGTTTATTGCCGGCTGCCGAGGGGTCTATTGAGTACCTCGGGCATTCCATCAAAGGGCAGGGCTCTTGGGACCTGGTCAAGCAGGGCTTGGCGATGGTCCCCGAGGGGCGTGGCGTCTTCACACGCATGAGCATCGTAGAGAACCTGAAAATGGGGGCGCATGTCCGGACCGATGAGAAAGAAATCGCCAAGGACATCGAACAGATGTTCGAGCTGTTTCCGCGGCTCTACGAGCGCAAGGATCAGTTATCCGGCACCATGAGTGGCGGCGAACAGCAGATGTTGGCGATGGCCCGTGCGCTGATGAGTCGGCCCCGGGTGCTGCTACTGGATGAGCCTTCAATGGGGCTCTCGCCCATCATGGTTGACAAAATCTTTGAAGTCGTGCGCGACGTCTCTGCCCGCGGTGTCACGGTGCTGTTGGTTGAGCAAAACGCGCGACTGGCATTGATGGCAGCTAACCGGGGTTATGTGATGGACTCTGGTTTGATCACCATGTCAGGCGATGCCAAAGAGATGCTGAGCGACCCGCGGGTGCGCGCAGCCTATCTCGGCGAGTAGGGACCATTGGCGGCGTAAAATAGCGGCTTTGCGCCGTTGGCGCCCCCTTGATGAATGCACGCAGGACTGCGTGCGTCCTTACTGAATCCGCCATGTCAAATTCCACCGAAGCGTCCGCATCGTCAACCCCTGCCGTTGACGAAAACCAACTCCTGGCTGAGCGACGCGACAAACTCGCTGCGTTGCGTGCGCAGGCTAAAGCCAGCGGTCAAGCGGCCTTTCCCAACGACTTCAAGCCGCAGCATCGCGCACAGGCCTTAGCCGATCAATTTGGTGACAAAACCAAAGAGGAACTCGAACCGATTGCCGCCCGTGCCAGCGTCGCGGGTCGCATGATGCTCAAGCGCGTGATGGGCAAGGCCAGTTTCGCGACTTTGCAAGACGCCTCGATGGGTAGTTCGGGCGGACGTATTCAGATTTACCTCAATAACGACAGTGTGGGCGAGGACTGTCACCAAGCCTTCAAACACTGGGATCTCGGGGACATCGTCGCTGCTGAGGGTGTTTTGTTTAAAACCCGCACTGGGGAGTTGACCATCCACGCCGACAGCGTGCGGCTGTTGACCAAGAGCTTGCGCCCGCTGCCCGACAAGTTTCACGGGGTCGCTGATCAAGAGATCAAATACCGCCAGCGTTACGTTGATTTGATCACAGACAGTGATGCCCGCGCGCGCTTTGCGGCACGCAGCCGGGCTGTCAGTAGCATGCGTGAATTCATGGTCTCCCATGACTTCTTGGAGGTAGAGACGCCGATGTTGCACCCCATCCCGGGCGGTGCGAATGCCAAGCCGTTTGTCACGCACCATAACGCGCTGGATCAAGAGATGTATCTGCGCATCGCACCAGAGCTTTATTTGAAGCGCCTGTTGGTCGGGGGATTTGAGCGGGTATTTGAAATAAATCGCAATTTCCGGAACGAGGGCATCTCGGTGCGCCACAACCCGGAATTCACGATGATGGAGTTCTATGCGGCGTATTGGAATTACCAAGACCTCATGAACTTCACCGAGTCACTGATTCGCGATGCTGCACAAAAGGCGGTTGGCTCTTTATTGTTGAGTTACGGTGGCCATGCGGTTGATTTGAGTCAGCCCTTCGCGCGCCTCACGATTCGTGAGGCGATCGCGCAACACACCGACGCCGGCGATAAGGCGGATGACGCTGAATGGTTGGCGCAGGCGCTCAGGGGCTTGCGCGTGGCGCCAGACAAGATAGCGGGCAAGTCGCTGGCAGGCCTGCAGGTGATGTACTTTGAGGAGTTGGTCGAGGAAAAGCTGTGGCAGCCGACCTTCATTTGCGAGCATCCAGTCGAGATCTCTCCATTGGCGCGTGCCAGCGATGAGCGTCCGGAGGTGACCGAGCGTTTTGAGCTCTACATCACGGGCCGCGAGTTTGGTAATGGTTTTTCCGAGTTGAACGATGCGCAAGATCAAGCCGCGCGCTTCCACTCGCAGGTCGCGGCCAAAGATGGCGGCGATGATGAGGCCATGTTTTTCGACCATGATTTTGTCCGTGCCTTGGAATATGGCATGCCACCTGCTGGTGGTTGCGGCATCGGGATCGACCGTCTGATGATGCTGCTAACTGACAGTCCCAGTATCCGAGACGTCATCTTGTTCCCCGCGCTACGTCACCAAGCCGGGTAAACGACTCAGTGGCTCAAGGGCCCCATAAGAAAACTGCTGGTAAGGGGAAGCGGGGCATCGTCCCCGTTTTGTTTTGCTCGCTCCAGGTTTTCACGGACTGACTCACCACCAGGGGCGTCATCGCCAGACCACTCGCAACCGCCAATCGTGTGCTTGGTTGTAGGGTTGCCAGCAGGGTCTGCAGTAAGGCATCGTTGCGGTAGGGTGTTTCGATGCAAATTTGAGTCTCACCCGTTTTCAAGGCGCGTGCCTCCGTGCTGCGAATGTGTGACAGCTGCTCGGCACCTTTGGGCAAGTAGCCTATGAATGCGAATTGTTGGCCATTCAATCCGCTGCCAGCCAAAGCCAACATCAATGAGACGGAGCCCCCCAGCGGTACGACGCTCAATCCCAATGCGTGCGCCGCACGAACCACCGACGAGCCAGGGTCAGCAACGGCGGGGATCCCCGCTTCACTCACCAGCCCGATGTTCTCGCCATCCAGACAGGGTTTGAGCATGGTGCGCGCTGCGTTATCGAAAGCGTCGGTGAGGTGATCCCCTTGTTTATGGGCGGCGCGGGGTATTACCTGTATACCCATCGATTGAATAGGAGTTCGAAGCGGTGTGTGCTGATTGATACGGCCCAAAAAAGCACGGGTGGATTTGGCATTTTCCGTAATCCACTGGGGCAACGTCGCCGCAACCGCAATGGTGGCCTCCGGCAGCAGGTGGGCGATTGGTGCCATAGCCTTCTCGTCGCAACCAAAGTCCAAAGGTGTGGGTACCAGGTACAGGCGCCCCGGGACGGGTTTTTCGCTGACGCGTTCAGCGGTGAAGGGGGAGGAGCGCATGGGCGACTTTCGGTTGGTTACAAATCAGGAGATCTCAGGGCGTCATCAGCCCCACTTCACGTAATAACTGACAGGTCCGGATGAGCGGTAGACCGATCAGAGCGGTCGGGTCGTCGTTTCGGATGTGAGCGAGTAGGCTGATGCCCAGCCCCTCACTTTTGGCGCTGCCTGCACAGTCGAGGGGTTGCTCGGCTGCGACATACCGTTTGATTTCATCATCGCTGAGGTCACGAAATTTGACCTCGATGACCGCGAGTTCCGTTTTGGCAAATGACAGCGCTTCGCACACCACGCTGACGGCGGTATGGAACATCACCGTTTGTCCCCGCATGGCCTGCAACTGGGCGACCGCACGAGCCTCTGTTCCGGGTTTGCCGAGAGGCTGACCATGCAGGTCGGCCACTTGGTCGCTGCCAATCACGATCGCTTCCGGGTGACATTTCGCGACGGCTTGCGCTTTGGCCAATGCCAGGCGCAAAGCGAGGGCTTGAGGGGGTTCACTGGCCATTGGGGTCTCATCAACCGAGGGGCTGACGCTGGTGAATGGCAGCCCCAAGCGTCGAAGTAATTCCGCGCGGTAGGTTGATGTTGAGCCCAAAATCAACGGGCGTGGATCCATCAGGTGTGAGTTAGACATGGTTTTTTCTGTTTTTGGGGACGGTGACTATTGTCATACACTGTGACCCCCGAACCCATGGTGCGCCGTTACGAGCGCTGAAAAGCCTAGAGATACGAATGATGTCCTTATCGATAAATGAATGGCAACGCGTCAACCTAAGCCGTTGGGCGGCGCGAGGGGCAGAGGGCGATGCGCTGTCACAAGCGTTGCCACTGAAATTGTTTTCCCGACTGCTGGCAGATGTGCCCGATCCATCGCTTGTGGCGATTGATGCGGCCGCCAATGTGTCCGTGCGTGTCTTTTTGACGCCACCTAACCCTGGTGAGGCGAAGGGCGCCGTTTGGTTGGACTTAACAGCCCACGCGGAGCTGCCGCTGACTTGTCAACGTTGCCTGAAACCCGTGCGGGTTTCACTCGATGTGGACCAAAAGGTCCGATTTGTGGAAACAGAGGCGCAGGCGGAGGCTGAAGATGAGGAGGCTGAGGAGGATGTGCTGGCGCTCACCCCTGAATTCGACCTACTCGCTTTGGTAGAGGACGAGTTGATTTTGGCGGTGCCGCTGGTGGCCCTGCATGGGGAGTGCTCACCCGAGGGGTACGATCCGGCGGTCGAGGAGCCACCTGAGAAGACGAACCCTTTTGCGGTTTTGGCGGCGCTTAAAAAGACCTCCTAGAGAGACCCCCTAGAGAAAGATTCCTTAGAGCGAGGCTTCAAAAAGCGGCCATTGATCGCTGCAGTTAGCGGCGCTGTGCCGATTTGGGTTTGTGCAACACCAGTCAGCGGGGGCGTTGATCGGGCTTCCCCAACACAGGAATCACAGGCTATAATCTATGGTTTCGTGCTTTACACGCCGTGTCCGGTTTGCGCATTACGTCGCGAAGCCGGTGCTTACGGTGGTGTGGAGACGCCCTTTTTTCAACTGCTCTGACCCCAGAGCGTCGTTTTTCAGGAGCCAACCATGGCCGTCCAACAGAACAAAAAGTCGCCTTCAAAGCGCGGTATGCACCGCTCACACAACGCGTTGACCGTGCCAGGTATCGCCGTTGAGCCGACCACTGGCGAAGTTCACTTGCGTCACCACATCAGCCCCACCGGGTTCTACCGTGGCCGTAAAGTTTTGAAGACTAAGTCAGAGTCTTAATCCACTGACACCAGTAGAGGCCCGTGCAGTGTTGCGCGGGCCTTTATTTTGTGTGGTTCTATGACGGTTACACAATCGGGGCTGCAAGGCACTGATAAACCCTACGCACAACGCCCGATCACCATTGCGGTTGATTGCATGGGCGGTGACGCGGGTTTGGCGGCAACCATTCCGGGGTGTCGTGAATTCTTGGCGATGCAACCGAAGGCACATTTGCTGCTTGTGGGGCTGCCTGAAGCAAAGTCAGCATGCGCTGACCTCCTATCAACCGGGCGCTGTACCTGGGTTGAGGCGACCGACGTGGTCGCTATGGACGACGCCATTGAGGTCGCCTTACGGCGCAAAAAGCAATCGAGCATGCGGCTCGCCATCAATGCGGTGAAGGATGGCGTGGCTGATGTCGCGGTTTCCTCTGGTAACACTGGCGCGTTGATGGCTGTGGCGCGGTATGTGTTGAAAACCATGGACGGGGTTGATCGCCCCGCCATTGCAACGCAATTACCCAATGCAAAGGGTCAGGCCACCACCGTGCTTGACCTCGGTGCCAACGTCGACTGTACAGCGGCACATCTGTTCCAGTTTGCAGTGATGGGGTCGGCATTGGTGTCGGCTACCTCGACGCGACATGAGCCGACAGTCGGCCTGCTCAATGTGGGTGAGGAAGCCATCAAAGGCAGCGAGACCATCAAGGAAACCGGCGTGCTGTTACGAGCTGCAGCGGCTGATGGCCATCTGAACTTCTTCGGTAACGTTGAAGGCAATGATATTTTCAAGGGCACAGTCGACATTGTGGTGTGCGACGGTTTCGTCGGCAACGTGACCCTCAAAGCCAGTGAGGGTCTAGCGACCATGATCGGAGGCTTTATTCGTGCTGAGTTTTCACGGAACATCTTCACCAAATTTGCTGCGATTTTGGCTTTTCCCGTGCTAAAAGCCTTCAAAAATCGTGTCGATCACCGCCGCTACAACGGGGCCGCATTGCTGGGCCTGCGCGGTTTGGTTTTCAAGAGCCACGGGTCAGCGGATGCTTACGGGTTTGGTTGTGCCCTGAACAGGGCTTATGATGCAGCCCAACACCAATTAATTGAAGGGGTGCGCATCCGAATAGAAAAGGCTTTGGCCGGCCAAGCGGCAGCAGACAGTGAAGCTGCTCAAACGGCTTGAGCCTCGGGTGTAGCGCTACTTTGCCAGACACATGAGCCGATTTGCACGCGTTGCCGGAACGGGTAGCTTCCTCCCGCCAAGACAAGTCTCAAACCAAGCGCTGGTCGCGCAGTTGAACGCCAAAGGGCTCGAATCCAGCGACGAGTGGATTGTGGAGCGCACCGGTATTCGCAATCGCCACTTCGCCGACGACCACATGCACGCCAGTGACTTGGCGTTCGAGGCCTCCCGCCGTTGCCTAACCGCTGCGGGTAAGAAGGCGCGTGACGTTGACCTGATCATCGTGGCGACCTCAACGCCGGACATGGTGTTTCCATCCACAGCCTCCATCCTTCAATACAAGCTCACGCAAGCTGCACTGGCAGACGGTGACGATGCGGGCGCTGCCGGTGGGGCTGCATTCGACGTGCAAGCTGTTTGCAGCGGTTTTGTTTATGCAATAAGTGTCGCAAATGCCATGATTCAAACGGGCGCTGCGGCCTGCGCCCTGGTGGTAGGAGCGGAGGTTTTCTCACGCATTCTGGATTTCAATGACCGGACGACCTGTGTGCTGTTCGGTGACGGTGCAGGCGCTGTGCTGCTCGAGGCGACCGAGCATGATGGTTCAGGCCCCGGCATTTTGGCAACCGATATCCACGCGGATGGCAAACACCGCGATATTTTGTGTACCCCGGGTACCGTTGCGGGCGGGGCGGTCGCCGGCAATCCCTTGTTGACGATGGATGGGCAAGCGGTGTTCAAGCTGGCGGTAGGCTTACTCGAGAGCACTGCCCGCAACGTGCTCGAAAAAGCAGGTAAAACAGAGGCTGATGTCGATTGGTTGGTCCCGCACCAAGCAAACATTCGCATCATGACGAGCACCGCCAAAAAGCTCAAGCTGCCGCTGGAGCGGGTGATTGTGACAGTCGATCAACACGGCAACACGTCCGCGGCATCCATCCCGTTAGCCTTTGACCATGGCGTGCGCCAGGGTCAGATCAAGCCGGGACAGGTGGTGTTGATGGAGGGTGTGGGCGGTGGATTCACATGGGGCTCTGCGCTGTTGCGTTTGTAAGGGTGCCACCGTTGAGTGGTGGGACGGAATGAAAAGATGAGGCCATGACAGGACAGACAATGAATGCGTGTATTTTTCCCGGCCAAGGGTCACAATCGGTCGGCATGTTAGACGGGTGGGGTGATCACCCCGTCGTGCGCGATACGCTCGCCGAGGCCTCTGAGGCGCTGGGCCAAGACGTGGGCCAATTGATTGCGCAGGGGCCTGCTGAGGCACTGGCATTGACCACCAACACCCAACCCGTGATGCTGGTCGCCGGTGTCGCCGCCTACCGGGCTTGGCTGGCAGCGGGTGGCGCGACGCCAGATTGGGTCGCTGGGCACTCCCTCGGTGAATACGCGGCGCTGGTTGCCGCCGGTAGTCTCACGTTGTCGCAAGCCGTGCCGTTGGTTCGTCTGCGTGCGGAAGCCATGCAGGCGGCGGTTCCGGTCGGCACGGGGGCAATGGCGGCTATCCTGGGTATGCCCGCCGATCAGGTGGTCGCGCATTGCCAAGCGGTGCAGCAGACTTTTGCCCCCACCTCTGGCGAGGTGGTGGAGGCGGTGAACTTCAACGATCCCAACCAAACCGTCATTGCAGGTAGCAAAACGGCGGTTGAGCAGGCGATGGCCGTGATCAAGGCTGCTGGCGCCAAGCGCGCTTTGCCGCTGCCCGTGTCAGCGCCTTTTCACTCCAGTCTAATGCGACCTGCAGCGGAGAAACTAGCCACCCACTTGGCATCGGTGTCTTTATTGCCGCCCCAAATTCCTGTACTCAACAACATCGATGTGGCGGCACCGACCGACCCCATTGCCATTAAAGACGCACTGGTGAGACAGGCGTTCGGCCCGGTTCGATGGGTCGAGTCTGTTCAGACATTGGCTTCGAACGGGGTCACAAAGATGGTCGAGTGTGGGCCCGGCAAGGTGTTAACGGGTATGGTCAAGCGGATAGCGCCCACTGTCGTTGCTGTCTGTGCTTACGACCCCCCATCGCTCGCAGAGGCCTTGGCGGCCTGATCGCGACAGATTAACAAAACACATAACGTCCATGTCCGATACACAAATGCTTTCAGAATCTCGCCCCTTGACGGGGCAAGTCGCCCTCGTCACCGGTGCATCGCGCGGCATCGGCGCTTCCATCGCCGCCCACCTGGCTGCACAGGGCGCCACCGTCGTTGGCACAGCGACCAGCGCCGCTGGCGCACAAGCCATTCAGACGTCTTTGGCGAAATATGAAGGGGGCAGTGGCGCGGTCCTCGACGTCAACGATGGCGCAGCGGTCCAGGCACAAATCGATGCCATCGTTGCCACACATGGGCAGCTCACGATTTTGGTCAATAACGCAGGTATCACTCGCGATACCTTGGCCATGCGCATGAAAGACGAGGATTGGGATGCCGTGACAAATACCAATCTCAAAGCGGTGTTCACGGTCAGCCGTGCGGCTATCAAGCCAATGATGAAACAGCGCTACGGTCGGATCATCAACATCACTTCGGTCGTGGGCGCTATGGGGAACGCTGGCCAGGCCAACTATGCTGCCGCCAAAGCGGGTGTGGCCGGTATGACCCGCGCCTTGGCCCGTGAACTGGGTAGCCGTCAAATTACCGTGAACTGTGTCGCGCCGGGATTCATCGAAACCGACATGACGGCAGGGTTGCCTGAGGCGCAGCAACAAGCTTTGTTGGGCCAGATTCCATTGGGTCATTTGGGTAAGCCTGCCGATATCGCCCATGCGGTCGCTTTCTTGGCAAGTCCGTTTGCGGGTTATGTCACGGGGCAAGAATTGCACGTAAATGGGGGCATGTTGATGTCCTGATGGGGATACCCTCCCTGCAAATGTGGGGGGATTAAACCCGTTTTCTAGTGGTTTACCCCTGCGTGCGCCCCTGTAAGAGTTCTTGGTGACCGTTTGCCGGCTGAAAGCCGTGAATTGGTCGCTAAAATGTGAGCCTGTTTGTAACCACCCTCAGAGGGAACTATGAGTGATATTGAAGCACGTGTTAAGAAGATCATTGCCGAGCAGCTTGGCGTTGAAGAAGGTCAAGTAACCAGTGAAAAGGCGTTTGTCGCCGACTTGGGTGCTGACTCATTGGATACCGTTGAATTGGTGATGGCCCTCGAAGACGAGTTCGGCATCGAAATCCCCGATGAAGATGCGGAGAAAATCACGACGGTTCAAAACGCCATCGACTACGCCTTGGCTAACCAAAAGGCCTGAGGTCGAATGAGTCGTCGTCGTGTCGTTGTAACGGGGTTGGGTTGTGTCAGTCCGGTCGGTAATACCGTCCAAGCGGCTTGGGACAGCCTGCTAGCAGGGCGTTCGGGGATCGCGCGCATTGAAGCGTTCGACCCGACTGCATTTGCGTGTCAGATTGCAGGTGAGGTCAAAAATTTTGACCTTGAGCCCTACATCAACGCCAAAGAAGCGCGTTCGATGGACCGGTTCATCCACCTGGGCATTGCAGCGGCACAGCAGGCGATCGAAGATGCAGGTCTACCCTCGAGAGAGGAGCTCGACGACGAGCTGGCGACCCGAATCGGTGTGATCATTGGCTCGGGTATCGGCGGGTTACCGTTGATCGAAGAGACGCATGGTGAGTTGACTAACCGTGGACCACGTCGGATTTCCCCGTTTTTCGTGCCGGCCTCGATCATTAACATGATCTCGGGTCATGTCTCGATGCGGCATGGGTTTAAAGGTCCGAATTTGGCGATTGTGACAGCCTGTACGACCGGACTTCACAGTATCGGTGAGGCTGCCCGAAAGATCGAATACGGTGATGCTGACATCATTGTTGCCGGCGGTTCGGAGTCAACGGTTTCACCCTTGGGTATCGGTGGTTTTGCGGCCATGCGCGCCCTGTCCACTCGCAACGATGATCCCACCGCTGCCTCGCGGCCTTGGGATAAGGACCGTGACGGTTTCGTCCTCGGTGAAGGTGCGGGTGTCATGGTGCTGGAGTCCTACGAGCACGCCAAGGCGCGCGGCGCGAAAATTTACTGTGAGCTTGCAGGCTACGGCATGAGTGCCGATGCGGGTCACATGACTGCTCCCAACATGGATGGTCCCCGCCGCGCCATGCTGAGTGCGATGAAGAATGCAGGCGTGAACCCTGAGGATGTGCAGTACGCGAACGCGCACGGCACCTCGACACCGTTGGGAGATGTCAACGAAACAAATGCCTTCAAGGCGGCCTTCGGGGATCATGCCAAGCAATTGGTCGTTAATTCCACGAAGTCGATGACGGGGCATCTGTTAGGTGGTGCGGGCGGTATTGAGAGTGTCTTCACAGTTTTGGCCGTTCACCATCAAAAGAGCCCGCCAACCATCAACCTCGACAACCAAGACCCCGAATGTGATCTTGACTACTGTGCCAACGTGGCTCGGGACTTGACCATTAATGTGGCGATTAAAAATAATTTCGGTTTTGGTGGTACCAACGGCTCGTTGGTTTTCAAACGACTGTAAACACCCCCCATCGCGAGGTCTCTGCCACGCGTAACAATGCCCCAGCGGTTACCCACCCGTCTGGGGTATTTGCTTTTTATCGGCCAGTGAATGTGGCGTTATGGGGCGTCACTGCCGTGCTTGGTGCTTGGGTTTGGTCATACGGTAACGCGACGCTGTCTCAGTCCGCGTGGCTGTTTTTGGTGCTGGCTTGGCTGCTCATCGGGCTGATGGTCGTCTTAACGCCCAACCTCTTTAAGCTGGGAGATTTACAATGGTCTGGTAGCACCGGTGTGGGTTGGAACTGGCAGCCCGCGACAGACTCGATTACCATTGGTTTTCCGTCAAAGCCGGTGCACGTGCAGTGCATTTGGCGTTCCCACTCGCGCATGTTGCTCACGATTCGATCAATTTCCCTCGTCGGTTTTGTTTTTCCGCGTCACACCGCTTGGTTGTGGATGAAAGCGGATGCACGTCCAGGTCAATGGTTGGCTCTGTGTCGCGCCCTGCACGCGCATGCGCAAACGTAGATGGGGCAAGACAATCCTGAGACGGCGGTGCCACCAGCCCGTGTCGACCCGGACCAAGCAGTTGTTGCGCTCGCTGTTTCCGGTGATGTGCGCGCGTTCGAACTGCTGGTTAGAAAATACCAGCCGCGCATCATTCGCCTGATTGGTCGCTGGGTGAAAGACAGTGCGAAATGTGAGGACGTGGCCCAGGACGTTTTTATCAGTACATACCGCGCGTTGCCTAATTTTCGCGGTGATGCCCAGTTCTACACTTGGCTTTACCGCATCGCAGCGAATGCAGCCAAGAAAGCCGCTATTCGTCAAGCGCGTGATCCGGTGAAATTCATGTCGGATCTCCAGCCGGATGGCAGCGACACCGAATTTTCTGAGGACCGCTGGGAACCATCCGCGACTGATCCTTCTCAAACTCATGAAGGTGGGCCAGAAGCCGAGGTCGCCTCCCGGGAGATTGCGGCAGCCGTTAATGAGGCGGTTGACGCACTCCCACCTGAGCTGGCAGAGGCCGTCACACTGCGGGAAATTGAAGGTATGAGTTACGAAGATATCGCATTGGCAATGGATTGTCCTATCGGAACGGTCCGGTCGCGCATATTCCGCGCGCGCGAAGCGATTTCGAAACGCATCAAACCCATGCTCAACCGCCAAGGAGGCAAACGATGGTGAAATCCCACAATCCGACTCCCGAAGAAGCGCTGTCAGCTTGGTTGGACGACGCACCCCCTGCGCCAGCCGAGAACCGCCATTGGCCAGCATCGGCGCTAAATGAGCCGGATGCGGCGCCAAAGATCGGTACTTACCTGGCCATTGGGAAAGCCTTACGCGGCGGAACTGATGCCGAAGTCGCGTCTGCCGCGCAGCTGGACGAATTTTGGCAGCGTGTGCAGTCAGGTATCGAGCGTACGCCCGTTAACAGTCCCAGCGAACCCGCGTTTGAACCGCAAGTGGTCGCCGCGAACGATGGGCAATTTAAATGGCGTGCCGTGGCCAGCTTGGCAGTTGGTGCGCTGGCGCTCTCCGCTTGGTTGGCGATCGGCCCAGGGCAATCGGGTAGCGAGTCGCCTGCTTCAGCGTCGTACACACCAACGTTCGTGCCGGTGATGTCTGCCAACGTATCCGTGGTTCGTGATCCAGAGTTGGACGCGTTCTTAGCGGCCCATCGTCAGCGTGGTAGCGCGTCTGCTTTGCAAGGGCCGGTCGGTTTCGTGCGTAACGTGGCCTGGCAGGCGGGAGCGCCTTGATGCCTCGTATGCGTTGGTGTGTTGCGGCGCTTTTGTTGGCCCTGATCGGGGCTGGGAGCGCTTACGCACAGACTGGCAGCACTCAAGATGGCTCCGGACTGCGTGAATGGTTGGTTGAGGTTAATCGGGCGGCCGCGAATCAGCGTTTCGTCGGCACAATGACCATCCGATCAGAGCACCAGACAGCGGCAGCCAAAATTTGGCACTGGGGTAACGGCCGCGATCAATATGAGCGTGTTGACCTCATGACCGGCGAAGCGCAAACGACATTTCGCCGCAACGACGAGGTTTTGGAGTTTGACCACAGACGCAAGCAATTGCGCGTCGAACGCCGTGATGATTTGGGTTTATTTCCAGCGGTTCTGAAGGCGCCGGGCAACACGGTGGGTCAGCACTATGTCATGCAGTCGCTGGGCCAAGAGCGTGTGGCTGGTGAGTCCGCAACGGGCACCGCATTGCAAGCCAAGGACCTGTGGCGGCATTCGTTTCGTATTTGGCGTTCTGCACAAACTGGGCTGGTCTTGAAGTGGCAAACACTGGCTCGACCCGAGGGTCCCGTCCTCGAGGAAGTCGCCTACAGCGACATGATGGTCGGGTCAGCCTCAGGGCTGACTGAGGCACAAATACGTGATTGGATGGCTATACCCGCCGGTTATGACGTCGTTAATGTGACCACTCAGGGAGTCGATACCGCGCAGCGGCGGTGGCTCGCGCCCCAGAGCGTGCCTGGCTTCCATCCCATCAGCGCCATGGTGGCACACGCCCCAACTGATGGGGCACCTGGTGCAGCGCGGCAAGGCACACCGCTCACGCAGTGGGTCTTTTCAGATGGACTAAGCTCCGCCTCCCTGTTTATCACCAAAAAGCAAGGTGGCAACGGGACCGGTGCGGCTATCCGAATGGGGGCGACCAGCAGCGTGGCAAAGCAGGTGGGTGCGTACTGGATCACTGCAGTTGGCGAGGTACCTGTAGCCACCCTTCGCGCCCTGATCGATGGTGTTGGGCTGCCTTAAGGCGCACCGGGTGGTTGGAACTTACTTGAATTTTCGTGCTCTGACCCACACATCTCAGGTGTTGAGATTGTTTTGAAAGGAAGTGTTGACCATGCAACGCGAGAGAGACTTCGAGGCCCCGTCGCGGGCCGTGACGACCCGTCGTGGAAGCCGTCCGGGCCGCGGCTTGGTCCTTACATTGGCAGGCGCAGTGTTACTTACAGCGGCAACCACTTGGACGTTCGCGAGGTTACAGGCACCCATCGTTACCGATGTAACGACTGGTGCGATGGCATCGACGAACCGTACTGACTTTGATCGCACAAACCTTCATACCGTTTCTGCCCATGCTGCTGGGACTTCATCGCCCGTGCTGGTCACTGGACTTCCTGATTTCACTGGGCTTGTAGATCAAGTTGGCCCCTCAGTCGTAAACATTCGTACCACTGAAAAAGTCACTCCAGGAGCCCGCGGTGGTAATTCACAGAACGAGCAGATGCTTGAGTTCTTCCGTCGATTTGGTATTCCTGTTCCCCCGGGTTTTGTTCCGCAACCGGAGGGACGCAACGATCAGCCGGACGGCGAGTCGGAACAGCGGCCCAAAGGTATTGGCTCTGGTTTTGTGCTCAGCGAAGATGGTTACATCATGACCAACGCCCACGTGGTTGATGGCGCAGATGAGTTGATCGTGACCTTCCCCGATAAAACCGAGTATCCCGGCAAAATCATCGGTGCTGACAAGCGCACGGATGTTGCTGTCGTCAAGATTGAGGCGAAAGGGCTTTCGCCTGTGCGTCTCGGTGACAGTGACCGTCTGCGAGTCGGTGAGTGGGTGATGGCAATTGGCTCGCCCTACGGTCTAGAAAACACGGTGACCGCGGGCATCGTCAGCGCAAAGGCGCGCGAGACCGGTGATTTCTTGCCCTTCATCCAAACAGACGTGGCTATCAACCCGGGTAACTCAGGCGGCCCACTGATCAACATGCGTGGCGAGGTGGTTGGTATCAACAGTCAGATTTATTCACGCTCAGGTGGTTTCCAAGGCATCTCATTTGCGATTCCAATTGCTGAGGCCGTGCGCGTTTCTGACCAGCTGCGTGAACAAGGTTACGTCAATCGGGGTCGGATCGGTGTGAGCATCGCAGAGGTCGACGCCGATACCGCGCAGGCTCTGGGTATGGAAAAGCCAACTGGCGCACTGGTGCGTGGGGTGGAGAGCGGGTCACCTGCATCGAAAGCGGGCGTGGAACCAGGCGATGTCATCGTTCAATTCGATGGCAAAGCCGTCAACAAGTCCCTGGATCTACCGCGCATCGTGGGGAATACCAAGCCTGATGCGACGGTTTCCATGACGGTGATTCGTCGTGGTAAGGAGCAAATACTGCGCATCCGCGTTGGGCGATTTGAACGTGAGCCAGTTGTCGCAGAAAAGCCGAAGACACCCGAGCCAGTGGAGTCGGGTGCCATCAAGGCTGTCGGTTTGGCCGTGGTCGATCTGACGGCTGCCGATAAAAAGGAACTGAAATTGAATCAAGGTGTGCGTGTGACAGCCGTCTCGGGCGCTGCGGCACGCGCCGGCTTGGAAGCGGGTGACTTGATTCTGACTGTAGGTAACACCCAGATCGCAAACGCGGCCGCGCTTGAGGCGATACTGCAAAAGTCGGATGCATCCAAACCGTTGAGTCTGTTGTTCCGGCGAGGCCAATGGGTGCAGTACACCCTTTTGCGGCGCTGATAACGCGGCAATAGTCGGTAAAAATAGTCGCTGAATCAATTATTCGGCGACTATTTTTTATGGGCTAGTGTGGTCTTTCAGTCAATAACCCAAATTTTTTTGCGATATTTTTGAGAAGTGAATGTGTTGGAATCCTGCCCTAAACGGCCGAATTCCGCTGCCACAAGTGACATAATTGACCACATCGTGAAAGTCTGTGGCACCGTTGCGACGGTCGTTGGCAGTCTTACACAGGTTGTCCATTAATTCTGTGGATAAGTTGTGAGTAAGTGTTGAATAAATGTCCCCCCTGCGGTCGTGGACGTTCTACCCATATTCCCCTCTAGGGCTTGCGCTGCTTGGTTTTTGCCTACAATGGATTCCCAATTCATTGCAGTTGCCGCACATGATTGGTTTAGGGCGCGTCTTCTAACGACGCGCCCTTTTTTACGTGCCTGTTTAAGTGTTTAGTTGATGAAAAACATTCGGAATTTCTCGATCATTGCCCACATTGACCACGGCAAGTCGACGCTCGCAGATCGCTTGATTCAACGGTGTGGTGGTCTCAGTGATCGAGAGATGAGCGCCCAGGTTTTGGATTCGATGGACATCGAAAAAGAACGGGGGATCACCATCAAGGCGCAAACCGCGTCGCTCCAGTACAAGGCGCGTGACGGTCAGATTTACAACCTAAATTTGATTGATACCCCGGGCCACGTTGACTTCTCATACGAGGTGTCCCGCTCGCTGTCCGCTTGTGAGGGCGCACTGCTGGTGGTTGATGCCAGCCAAGGTGTCGAAGCGCAAACCGTCGCGAACTGCTACACCGCGCTTGACCTGGGTGTGGAAGTGCTGCCCGTACTAAATAAGATGGATTTGCCCCAAGCTGATCCGGATAACGCACGATTGGAAATCGAAGAAGTGATTGGTATCGACGCGACCGATGCCATCCCCTGTTCGGCCAAGACTGGCATGGGTATCGATGAGATTCTCGAACTGGTTGTGCGCGCCGTGCCCCCGCCCAAGGGTGACCCCGATGGCCCCGTGCGTGCCATGATCGTCGACAGTTGGTATGACGCTTATGTGGGCGTTGTCATGTTGGTGCGCGTGGTCGATGGTGAGATTCGGCGTAATGACCGCATCAAACTGATGGCCACAGACACGACCTACAACGCAGATAAGCTGGGTGTGTTTTGCCCTGCGGCGCTCGCGCGCGAGTCATTGCGAGCAGGTGAAGTGGGCTTTATCATCGCTGGCATCAAAGAACTCACGAGTGCGAAGGTTGGCGATACCGTCACCGTCGTTCGCACTGGTACCGGGCAAGCGCAATTTACCGCTGAAAACCCCTTGCCTGGCTTTAAAGAGGTGCAGCCCCAGGTATTTGCGGGTTTGTTCCCCACTGAATCCAGTCAATACGATGCGCTGCGTGATGCCCTTGAGAAGCTGCAACTCAACGATGCCGCGTTGCGTTACGAACCTGAGGTGTCTCAAGCGTTGGGCTTTGGCTTCCGTTGCGGCTTTTTGGGGTTGCTGCACATGGAGATCGTGCAGGAGCGCTTAGAGCGCGAGTTTGATCAAGACCTGATCACTACCGCCCCAAGCGTGGTCTATGAAGTCGAGACCGGTGACGGCGCTGTCATTAAAGTTGAGAACCCCTCGAAGATGCCTGAGGTCGCACGGATTCATGAAATCCGTGAGCCGATTGTGACGGTTCACTTGTACATGCCTCAGGACTATGTTGGTGCGGTCATGACGCTGGCTAATCAAAAGCGCGGCGTGCAAATGAACATGCAGTACCACGGTAAGCAAGTCATGCTGACCTATGAGTTGCCGTTGGGTGAGATCGTGTTGGACTTTTTCGACCGCCTCAAGTCCGTCAGTCGCGGGTATGCGTCGATGGATTACGAGTTCAAAGAATATCGCGCTGCTGATGTGGTCAAGGTTGATATTCTGCTTAATGGCGAGCGCGTAGACGCCTTAGCGATCATTGTCCACCGGAGTCAGGCTCAACACCGTGGCCGCGGCGTGGTGGGCAAGATGCGAGAAGTCATCTCACGCCAAATGTTCGATGTCGCTATTCAGGCGGCAATCGGGGGCAACATTTTGGCCAGGGAAACGGTCAAAGCATTGCGTAAAAACGTATTGGCGAAGTGCTATGGCGGTGACGTCAGCCGAAAGCGCAAACTGCTTGAAAAGCAGAAGGCAGGTAAAAAGCGCATGAAACAAATTGGTTCCGTCGAGGTGCCTCAAGAGGCATTCTTGGCCATCCTGCAGGTGGAAGATTAATGACAGCCAACGACGACACGACCGCCCACTGGGGCTTGCCCGCATTCACAGGGGCGCTGCTGGCCACCTTCGTTGCCTATATGGTGGCGTGGTATCTGGGCATTGTTGCGGGTAACTTCTCCCTCGTACTATTTGTGCTGACTGTGGTCACGGGTTTGTATTGGGTGGCTGAAAAGCTATGGTTTAAACCCCAGCGTCTGCGCGCTGCCGACACATTGGCGAAAAACTTGACCGCTCGTCGAACGGCGCTTGCTGGGCAAGGTATCAACCAATTGGATACCGATTGGGATGCTGAGGCGGCCCAAGCCAAGCTTCGTCAGCAACCGTGGTGGTTGGATTGGACGGCCGGTCTGTTTCCCGTTTTATTAGCGGTTTTCATCCTGCGCTCGTTCCTGTTTGAACCCTTCAAAATTCCGTCGGGCTCAATGGTGCCAACCTTGCGTGTAGGCGACTTAATACTGGTTAATAAGTTCCACTATGGCATTCGACTACCGGTACTCAACACCAAGGTCGTCGAATTGAATAAGCCCGAGCGTGGTGATGTGATGGTGTTTCGCTATCCCCCACAGCCCTCACTTGATTACATCAAACGGGTCGTGGGTGTACCGGGGGACAAGATCAGCTATCTCAATAAGACCCTCCGTATCAACGGTGAGTTGGTTCAGCAACAACCCCTCGAAGACTTTTTCGACAGCGACAGCATGCGTTACAGCAAGCAGTTTGAAACCCAACTCGGCGATCGCACGTTCCGATTTTTAAATGACGTAGACCGCCCCGCTTTTGTGGCGGGGGCTACTAATTTCCAGGGACGTGAAGGCTGCACCTATTCGGTAGAGGGTGTCGAGTGCACCGTACCAGCTGGGCATTACTTCATGATGGGTGATAACCGTGATAACTCGCTGGACTCTCGTTATTGGGGCTTTGTTCCCGATGAGAATATCGTTGGAAGGGCGTTCTTTGTCTGGATGAACTTCTCAGACCTTGGGCGCATTGGTGGCTTTGAGTAAACGCGATCTGACAGTTGATGACGAGGCCAAACGGCATGCAGCGCTCGCTGCTCGTCTGGGCTACGCGTTCAAGCAGCCTGCATTGTTGCAGCAGGCGATCACCCACCGCAGCTTCAGTGGGACACATTACGAGCGGTTGGAGTTTTTAGGCGACTCGGTGCTCAACTTGGCGGTTTCCGCCATGTTGTATGAACGGTTGAACGATTTGCCCGAGGGCGACTTGTCGCGTGTGCGTGCCAATCTCGTGCGCCAGGATACGCTCGCGGCTCTGGCCGATCGCCTGCAACTGGGTGCCTGTTTGCGATTGGGTGCGGGTGAGCATCGCAGCGGCGGTCGCCAGCGCCCATCCATTTTGGCGGATGCTGTTGAGGCGATCATTGGCGCCGTTTACCTAGATGGGGGCTTTGAGCCTGCACAGCAACTCGTACGCGAGCTGTACAAAGATACGCCACTGGGCGTGGGGAAGGCCGCGATGCAAAAAGACGCCAAGACGGCGTTGCAAGAGTGGTTGCAGGGGCGCAAAATGGCCTTGCCGAAATACAGTGTCGAGAAGACACTTGGCGAAGCCCATCAGCAAACTTTCCAAGTAGCCTGTGTGGTCGAAGAAATGCAGTTACAAAGCACGGGGTCGGGCGCATCGCGCCGCGCCGCAGAGCAAGCGGCCGCTGAGGCCTTGTTGGAGCGACTGATTGCCCTAGATCGCGAAAAGATAAAAAAGCGAGTGCCTCGTAACAAGCCGGTAGCGACCTAAAAATCAATGACAAAAACGACCCCAAATAACCCGCCATCACCCGCTCAGGGCGACGATGTGAATCCCGACTTAGATCGCATGTTGAGTCAGATGGGGGGTCGTGCAAAACACAGTGATGTCGACCCGGCACCGGACGTGGTGGATGGTCCAACACGGTGTGGCACGATTGCCATCGTCGGACGACCCAATGTCGGGAAGTCGACGTTGCTTAACGCTTTGATCGGGCAAAAAGTCAGCATTACCTCGCGCAAGGCGCAAACCACGCGCCACCGTATCACGGGCATCCGAACGGTAGGTGCCACGCAATTTGTGTTTGTCGATACACCAGGCTTTCAAACGCGCCATGCAAATGCGCTCAACCGCTCGTTGAATCGAACCGTTTTGGGGGCGATCAGTGATGTCGACTTGATTGTCTTCATGGTCGAGGCGAACCGCTTTGGTTTGGATGATGCGAAAGTTTTGGCGCAACTTCCCAGCGGAATTCCGACCATCCTGTTAGCCAACAAGCTCGACCTGATTCACCGCCGGGGTGATATCGCACCCTGGTTGGCCAGCATGCAAGAGCGGCATCCGTTTGCAGAATACGTCCCCATGTCTGCCAAAACAATACGCGATGTGAACCGGGTCTTCGCTATTTGCGAGCGGTATTTACCGACGCAAGAGTGGATTTATCCCCCAGACGAATTGACCGACAAGAGTGAGCGCTTCCTGGCGGCAGAGATTATTCGTGAAAAGATTTTTCGTCTGACGGGCGATGAATTGCCCTACACCTCCACCGTAGTGATTGACAAGTTTGAGGAGGAGGGCAACCTTCGCCGAATCGCAGCCACGATTGTTGTCGAGCGCGAGGGGCACAAAGGAATGATCATTGGCGAAGGCGGTGAAAAGTTAAAACGTATCGGTACCGAGGCCCGGCACGAACTGGAAAATCTCATTGATGGCAAAGTTTTCCTCGAGCTCTGGGTGAAGGTGAAATCTGGCTGGGCTGACAGCGAGGCTCGTGTGCGGTCCTTCGGCTACGAGTAAGCATTCGGTCCATGGCAATTACGCGTGTTCAGGACCAGACGGCCTATGTTTTGCACCGTTACGACTGGAGCGAAAGCAGCCTCATTTTGGACATTTGGAGCCGCGATTTTGGTCGACTAGCGGTCGTGGCGAAGGGGGCCAAAAAACCCGCCTCACAATTTCGCCCGATTCTGTTGCCACTGCAGCCTCTGTGGCTGAGTTGGCGTGGGGATGCAGAGGTCAGAACCCTGCGTGCCGCCCAGTGGCAGGGGGGCGCTGTCATGCCGCAGGGTGAAGCGCTGCTGACTGGTTTTTACCTGAATGAGTTGCTGTTGCGTTTATTGGCACGTGATGATCCGCACCCGCGATTATTTGATATCTACGATCAAGCCGTTCGCGACCTGTCTGGTCGCGTTGAAACCTTGCTGAATGTGGCACGCGCCTTCGAGCTTTTCGTGCTCCGTGATCTGGGCGTGTTGCCCACCTTGTCCCAAGAAAGCGCCGCACTGACCGACGTGGTACCTGAGCAAACCTATCGTTTACGCCCACAAGCGGGGTTAATGCATGCGCCTGAAGATGCGGTTGATGCCCTCACAGGCGCTCAGTGGCAGCGTTTGGAGCGAGCCATGCAAGGCGCAGCGCCGTGGCGTGAAACGGTGCGAGCGTGTCAGGGCTTATCGCCCGCATTACGCCCGCAACTGCGTGCGCTACTGCAAGACCATAGCGGTGTCAGCGTGTTTAAAACGCGCCAAATGTGGCTCGATGTGAATGCCTTGGGTCAACAAACACTGGGTCAGCCTGTATCACCGGCGACCCTGTGAAAAGCTGGGACAATACACAGGTTCGCAACCCATGAAGGATGCCTTAGCCATGGCTGCTCCCGACCATAAAACCGTCACCGCATTGTCGGTCAATGTGAATAAAGTGGCGTTGATTCGCAATACACGTCATCTGGGTATTCCGTCGGTCCTTCGCGCTGCACAGCTGTGTATTGAGGCTGGCGCCGCCGGTATCACCGTTCACCCGCGCCCGGACGAGCGGCATATCCGTGCAACCGATGTGTACGAAATAGCCGAGCTGCTAAAGCAGTACCCCCACATTGAGTTCAATATCGAGGGAAATCCGCACCATAACCTGATGGCTTTTGTGGAGGCAACTCGTCCGGCACAGTGCACTTTGGTACCCGATGCCGTTGATCAGTTCACGTCAGACCATGGCTGGCAATTCCCGCAAGATGCGTTGCAACTCCAACCCATCATCGCCCAATTAAAAGCCTGGGGCGTGCGTGTGAGTCTATTCATGGATCCCGTGCCCGAGGCGATGGTTGCCGTGGCCGCTTTGGGGGCAGATCGCGTTGAGCTCTATACAGAGGCCTATGCCCGCGCCTACGGGACGCCAGACCAAGCCATGGTGACAGCCCTTTATGTCGAGTCGGCAAGAGCGGCACTGGCAAGTGGGTTGGGGGTTAACGCCGGACATGACCTTAATCTCGACAACTTGTCGACCTTCATCTCAACGGTACCCGGCGTGTCCGAGGTGTCGATCGGACACGCTTTGATTGCGGATGCGCTTGAACACGGCTATGCGGCAACCGTGAAAGCCTATCTCGCTGCATTGCAATGATTGTTGGAATTGGGACCGATATCTGCGAGGTGGTTCGCATTGAGCGCGCTTTGGCACGCCACGGCGATCGATTCGCAGAAAAAGTCTTGGGTCCCCGTGAGCTACAAGTGTGGCGAGCACGCTCGGCGCGTTACCCAGACCGAGGTATGCGGTATGTTGCGACGCGCTTCTCGGCGAAAGAGGCCTTTAGCAAAGCCATTGGACTAGGGATGCGAATGCCCATGACATGGCGGCATTGCGAAATATTGAATGCGCCAAGTGGCCAGCCGTACATTGCATTGAGTGGTGCGCTGGCGACTTGGTTTGACGAGCGGCAGTGGTGCGCGCACGTCACGGTGAGTGATGAATCCGCCTACGCGACCAGTCACGTTATCGTTAGTCAGACCCTCAACCCCACTGCACTGTCCTGAATTTATTGAATGGTGATCCCCACATGAGCCCCCACGCCCCTTTGATCATTGATGTCGCTGGTCACCAATTGACGCCACAAGATGTGCGACGTCTTTCGCACCCACTCGTGGGCGGCATCATTCTTTTTGGCCGCAATTGGAAAGACCGCGCAGCGCTCACAGCGCTCTGCGCCGAAGTCAAAGCAGTAAGAGAGGACTTGTTGATTTGCGTCGACCATGAAGGGGGTCGCGTTCAGCGCTTCAAGCAAGATGGCTTTACGCATATTCCAGCGATGCGTGCATTGGGCACCGCTTGGTTTGAGGCGTCGCGTCGCGCGCCGCATGCGGCACATGCCGCCTTATCCGCTATGGATGCAGCGACGGCCTGCGGTTATGTGATGGGTGCCGAGTTACGCGCATGTGGCGTGGATTTCACCTTTGCCCCCATCCTGGATTTGGACTTTGGGGCTAGCGGCGTGATTGGGGATCGTGCTTTCCACCGCGATCCGGCAGTGACAGCTGCGTTGGCGCGCAGCATCATGCAGGGCCTTTTGCAGGCGGGTATGGCCAACTGCGGTAAACATTTTCCCGGGCATGGCTTTGTCGCAGCAGATTCCCATACCGATATTCCAGTCGACAAACGTGGGCTGCGAACCATCTTGGCGGACGATGCGATGCCCTACGCTTGGCTGAGCAACAGCCTGACCGCGGTGATGCCTGCGCACGTCGTTTATCCCAAGGTCGATGACCGCCCAGCCGGTTTTTCTGCGCGTTGGTTACAAGAGATCCTGCGTGGCCAACTTGGTTTCCAAGGAGCGGTATTCAGCGATGACTTGAGCATGGCGGGTGCACGCGAGATTGGCGGCAAGGCTGTCGACGCGACAACGGCGGCGATTCATGCCTTGAATGCAGGATGCGACCTGGTCTTGCTGTGCAACCAGTGTGTTGTGGCCGATGGTGCGCCAATTGACGCCCTGATCGACGGTATGACTGAAGCACTGCTGCGCAACGAGTGGGCTATTAACGAAGAAAGCGCCTACCGGCGCCTCAACTTATTACCCAAAGCGCCGGGCATAGACTGGGACGCCCTGATGGTGGACCCCGTCTACATGCACGCGCTGTCAAAGTTACCCTGAGCGCAGCTCTCGCTACGTCGCTTGCTTAACTGACCGCGTCGGCGCTCTGTCGTTGCAGCATGGCCATCAAGTTAGCCACCCGCTCGCGTAGCTCGCGTCGATCGCAAATCAGATCGACAGCACCTTTTTCTTGCAGGAACTCTGCGCGTTGAAATCCTTCGGGTAATTTCACGCGCACGGTGTTCTCAATCACGCGAGGACCTGCAAAACCGATCAAGGCTTTAGGCTCTGCGATCACGACGTCACCCATAAACGCAAAGCCAGCGCTCACCCCGCCCATCGTAGGGTCGGTTAGCACGCTGATGTAGGGCAAGCGCTTTTTAGCTAAACGCGTCAAAGCAGCATTGGTTTTAGCCATTTGCATCAACGACAACAAACCCTCTTGCATGCGCGCGCCACCCGTAGCGGTGAAACAGATGAAGGGGCACTTGTTTTCGATCGCCTGCTCGACGCCACGAACGAAGCGCTCACCCACAACACTACCCATGCTGCCACCCATGAATTCAAATTCAAATGCAGCGGCAATCACACTCATGTTCATGACACTACCGCCCATTACGACGAGGGCGTCGGTCTCACCGGTGGCTTTCGTGGCCTCTTTGAGTCGCTCAGGGTACTTGCGGCTGTCTTTGAACTTCAACGCATCCACGGGTTCGACCTCTTGGCCGATGTCGTAGCGCCCGCCTTGATCTAAAAAGTAGTCCAAGCGTGCCCGTGCACCCATCCGGTGGTGGTGATCACAATGGGGGCACACAAAAGCATTTTTTTCTAGGTCAGAGTTGTAAAGCACGGCCTCACAACCGCCGCATTTGGTCCACACACCTTCGGGCACGCTGCGACGCTTGCTGGCGTTGATTTGTGTGATTCGGGGAGGCAGTAGTTTCTCGAGCCAGGACATAGGGTGACCTTTTCAAGCAAGCCCCTTGTGGGGGGCGGTCTTGGAATTTTAAAAGAATTGAGCGCGTGCAGTGCGCCGCTTAAAGCGGCGGTAAGGTGTCGAGTGCCTGCCTTATTTCGGTTAGAAAGGCGCCTACGGCTGGACCGACGTTGGCTTCAGATTCGCCCTCTGCGATTTGAATCACTTTGCTACCAATCACCACCGCGTCAGCGCCGATGCCAACGCCTTTGGCGGTCGCGGCATCACGGATACCGAAACCGACGCCGACCGGAATCTTAATGAATTGGCGAATGCGGGGCAGCATGGCAGCCACGGCGTCCGTGTCCAGGTGACCTGCACCAGTGACACCTTTGAGCGAAACGTAGTAGACGTAGCCAGTCGCCAGTTTGCCGACCAAGGCCATTCGCTCGTCAGTGGACGTAGGGGCCAGTAGGAAGATCAGGTCCATGTCCTGCGCCCGCAGGTCGGCGGCAAACGACTCACATTCTTCAGGGGGGTAGTCGACGACCAAAATGCCGTCAACACCTGCCGCTTTGGCCGCATTGACAAAAGCGCGCTGGCCGTGCAGGCCGTCGAAGCGTTCAATGGGGTTGGCGTAGCCCATCAGGACAACTGGTGTTTCTGCATCCTGCGCGCGGAAGGCTTTCACCATGTCGAGCACCTGCTGCATACCGATTCCATGGCGCAACGCCGCTTCACCGGCTTTTTGAATCACAGGGCCATCGGCCATCGGGTCAGAAAAAGGAACACCCAGTTCAATGATGTCAGCGCCACCTTTGACCATCTCGTGCATGACCGTGGGGGTCACGTTGGGGTAAGGGTAGCCAGCTGTGATGTACGGGATGAGTGCACGGCGCCCTTGCGCAGCGAGCGCGCTTAAACAGGTTTGAATACGGCTCATTTGGCAAACTCCACAACCGATACGCCATCTTGTCCCTTGACTGATTGCCCACGGCAACTGGGTCGGCAATAGAAATCGGCCTGACTGAGGTCAGCCACAGTGCCGATATCTTTGTCACCGCGACCGGAGAGGTTGACCAAAATAATCTGTTCGGGCGACATGGTCTTAGCCATCTTCATCGCGTGTGCAACGGCGTGGCTGGATTCAAGCGCAGGAATGATGCCCTCAGTCCGGCACAAGTAATGGAAGGCATCCAAGGCCTCTTGGTCGGTGATCCCCACGTATTCAGCACGCTTGATATCCGCCAGGTAGGCGTGCTCCGGGCCCACGCCGGGGTAGTCAAGTCCGGCGCTGACCGAGTGCGTTTCCGTAATTTGGCCAAGGTCATCCTGCAGGAGATAGGTCCGGTTTCCGTGCAGCACACCAGGGCTCCCCCGACTGATAGATGCACTGTGGTGCCCGCTGTCCAGACCTTCACCCGCTGCTTCTACGCCGATCAGGCGAACATCGGTGTGGGGAATGTAGGGGTAAAAAATACCCATGGCGTTACTGCCGCCTCCAACGCAGGCGACCACCGCATCTGGTTGGCGCTGCGCCATGGCGGGCATTTGAGTCAGACACTCATCGCCGATGATGCGCTGGAAGTCGCGCACCATCATCGGGTAGGGGTGCGGGCCTGCAACGGTGCCGATGATGTAGAACGTATTCTCAACATTGGTGACCCAATCTCGCATCGCTTCGTTGAGCGCATCCTTTAGCGTGCGGCTACCTGACTCGACCGGTACGACAGTCGCGCCCAATAGCTTCATGCGATAGACGTTGGGGCTTTGGCGCTTGACGTCCTCGCTACCCATGTAAACCACACACTCCAATCCGTAGCGTGCACAAATGGTGGCAGTCGCAACGCCATGTTGGCCCGCACCTGTCTCGGCGATCACGCGCGGTTTACCCATGCGCTTGGCCAGCATGGCTTGGCCAATCACGTTGTTGATTTTGTGCGCGCCGGTGTGGTTGAGGTCTTCACGCTTCAAATAAATTTGTGCACCACCGACTTCGCGGCTCATGCGCGCGGCATGGTAAATGGGGCTGGGCCGACCGACGAAGTGGGCCAGCTCGTTTTTGAATTCACTCAAGAAATCAGGGTCGTGTTGGTACTTGGCGTACGCGTCGTTCAGCTCTGCGATGGCATGCGTCAATGTCTCGCTAACGAAAGCGCCGCCGTAAGGACCAAAATGGCCACGGGCATCGGGTTGTTGGTAATTCATGGTTATCTCGATTGCTTGGAATTGGCGACTAAGCGCCGGTCACCTAACGGACGGCAGTGGCCCGAACGGCATCACAAAAGGCGTGCATCAGCTCAGGGTCTTTGATGCCTTTGTTTTGCTCCACGCCGGAGCTGACATCAACGCCCCAAGGGCTGGTGGTACGAATGCCATCGATCACGTTTGCAGGTGTGAGCCCACCAGACAAAACGAGGCGACGATTGGCGTTTAGTTCGGGGTGTGACCAAGGGAAAGCTGTCCAATCAAAAGTTTTTCCACCACCGCCGTAGACATCGATCTTTGCATCGAGCAGTACCGCATCGGCTTCAGCGTAGGTGTGCGTAAATTGTAAAAGATCGAAGCCCTCTGCGCCGGGCGCGGTGGGAATACGCGCCGCTTTCCAGAATGGCCTTCCATAAGGGGTGCAGGCGTTTGGCGGTTCGTCACCATGGAATTGCAGCAGGGCATTGGGTGCGATGGCCAAACCGGCCCGTATCTTTTCTGCTGTGGCATTCACAAACAGTAAAACTGGGACGACGTTTGAAGGTAAGCGCTCACTCAGCATTTTAAGCGTTACGTCATCGACATAACGCGGACTGGGTTCGTAACGAACGAAGCCGATGTAATCCGCCCCGGCCGCGACCGCCTCATCGACGTCTGATGTCCGGGTGAGGCCACATATTTTGATTTTTGGAGGCGTTGTCATGGCCACAGTTTAAAGGGGCAGCCCATCAAAGGGATCGCAGTGGGTGGGCAAGCCAAATGCCTCGGGATAACGTGGACCCAAAAAAAATAGACCATCAGCGCTGAAAGTTGGCGAGGCGGCACTGCGACTTCGGGCGGCCAACACCTCGTTTAACCACTCTGGTTGTTGTCGGCCTATACCAATATCGACCAGGCACCCCACGATGTTTCGAATCATGTGGTGCAAGAACGCATTGGCCTCGAAGTCCAATCTGACATAAGCCCCGCGTGCTTTCAGACGAATGGGCTCCAAAGTTTTGATAGGCGTGTGAGATTGGCACTGCGACGCCCTGAACGAGCTAAAGTCGTGGGTGCCGGTGAGGCAGCTGGCCGCCGCTCGCATGGCATCAACGTCAACTGAGCGGTGAATCCATCCGACCCGTGCCCGATCGATGGTGGGGCGCACGCGTCCCGCGTACAAAATGTAGGCATAACGACGGGTCAGGGCACTGGCCCGGGCATGGAATTCGCGCGGTACGAAATGGGCCCACTGGATGGCGATGTCTCGGGGCAGGTAGCGATTGGTCCCGCGCACCCAAGACAACGGGTCACGCGTGATAGGGGTGTCAAAGTGAACAACCTGCATGAGCCCATGCACGCCTGCATCGGTACGTCCGGCGCACAGCGTACTGGGCTTTGGTCCAGTGGCAAAGGACTGCAGCGCGGTTTCCAATTGATCTTGGACAGTGTTGCCGTCCGCTTGACTCTGCCAGCCGTTGTACGCACGGCCATCGTAACTGACGCCCAACGCCACCCGCTGGAGCGCCGGCGCGCCCGGTGTAGCGGCTTCGACGGTCACAAATCGAGGTCGCTGGCTTTAAGGGAAGTGACCTCGTTGATATCCCGCTGTTTGACGGGGCCATAAAGCGGGTTGCCTGGGTCAAGGCGTTGGCCCCAGTCGCAGCATTGGGCCCACTCGGCGCCGTCTTCATCAACGATGGTTTGCAAGTCACGTGCTGTCGCTTCAAAGGCCAAATTCGCACCTTGTTGCAGATGGAAGTTGAGCAGCGCCATGTAGTAGTCAGAGCGATCAGGTCGCTGAGCGATGCCCGAGTTGATCGTGTGGATGGCGAGCTCATACGCGCCCTCGGACCACAAGGCATTGGCGCGCGTCAGCGGGTCGCCCCCGACCGGCAAGTCAGCGTTTTGCGGCACCTCGGCGGTTGCTGCTTCAGCGCGCGCCTGGCTGAGGGCTTGGCTGACATCGGGGCTGTAAAGGTTAGGGTCCAGCTCGGGGTCAGTCGCTGGCGCGAACCGGCGTGGCCAGAACACCCACACCAAGATCAAAGCGAGCAGGATCAGGAATGGTTTGAAGAACGGGTTTTGTACCTGTGGATGCTCCCAAATGGGATGGGCACGTACCCGATCCATCAGCCCGGTCGCAACTTCGGGCTGGGGGGCTTCAGCTTGCGTCGATGCAGGTAACGCGGGGGCTGTGATGACAGGATCGCTGTTGGCCACGGTATCGTTGGCTGCATTGGCGCCGCCCGAGGAGCTGACTGCAGAGGTGTTGGCTTGGGCGGTGAGTGCCTCAAGTGCTTTCACACGTTCGGCTGTAGCCTCCTCAGCCGCGACGCGTTCGGCCTCAGCGGCTTGTTTGGCCAAGGTATCGGCTTGTTGGTTCGCTCCCTCGGCGGCGGCCAATTCGAGGCGGTCACCGGTCGCCGCAGGTTCAGAGGCGGCAGTTTGTACCGAGCCTTTGGTGGGGTCTTGGGTGGCTTTGGCCTGCTTGGCCTGATCAGCCAAGCGTTGCTTACGCGCCTTGAATGCCTGGTTTTGGGCCGCCACAGTTTCAGCGGCCAGCTTCGCATCGATTGACAAGACCGCAGCGGTCGAGGGCAACTGAATGGTCTTACCGGCCTTGATCAGATTGACGTTTGACTCGATAAATGCGTCTGGGTTTTGGTTTTGCAACGCGACCAACATCTGACTCATCGTCGCCCCATTGGCACGGGCATCCGTCAGACGCTCGTAAACAATTTCGCTGGCCGTGGTGCCGCGCACCACATCCAGGCTCACGGGGCCCTGCACTCGGGGTGCCTGAACGGCCAAAGTAGCCGCCGGAATCGCCAGTGTGACTGACCGCTGAAGCGTCGCTACCAGTGCGACGCCATTCGTCGCCGGGGTCGTAGGGTAGCGGATGTCGAATTGAAGCGTGAGTTCGCTTTTGTCGACAGCCTTGGTGGTCTCGATATGGACATAAATCACGCCATCAGGCTTGGAACGCGCAGTAGCGGTGAGGCCGGGCCATTCACTCGCATCGGTCGCGGTGACGGCAATATCGGCTGCTGACGGCACCGGCAGATCGACCAGAACGACATCCGCATTGAGCGGTTGACCTTGCTGGCTGTTGACAGTGACGGCACCGAACTCAACTGCCCATGCAGCCACCGAGCAGGCCAAAGTCATCAGGGCAACGACGACTGATTTACCGGCGCGTCGGCCGTGCGCGGTGCAGATGTGGCGAATCGTATGGCTCATGGCAGGGTATCGCTTTTTAATGTGTCAGCAAAATGCGCAGCATACGGCGCAACGGTTCCGCCGCACCCCACAGCAGTTGGTCACCGATGGTGAACGCACCGACGTACGCCGGGCCCATGGCCAATTTGCGGATTCGACCAACGGGGATGTTCATCGTGCCAGTCACCTTCACGGGCGTCAAGTCACGAATCGTTGCCTCACGGGTGTTGGGCACCACGGAAACCCATTCGTTGTCGTTGGCGATCATTGCTTCGATGTCGGCCAGGGGCACATCTTTCTTCAGCTTGAAGGTCAGGGCTTGGCTGTGACAGCGCATCGCGCCAACACGCACGCAGAAACCATCGACGGGGATAGCGCTGGAGCCAAAGTCTGATCCCAGACCCAGAATTTTGTTGGTTTCCGCCATGCCCTTCCATTCTTCCTTGGACATGCCATTACCCAGGTCCTTGTCGATCCAAGGAATCAATGAGCCACCCAGTGGCACGGCAAAGTTAGCGGTTTCTTCTGCGCGCAAGCCGCGCTGGGTCTCGACGACCTGACGGTCAATTTCAAGAATCGCACTCTTGGGGTCGTCTAGCAGGTGTTTGACCGATTGGTTAATGGTGCCGTATTGCGTCAGTAACTCGCGCATGTGTTGAGCGCCACCGCCTGAGGCGGCTTGGTAGGTCTGCGTGCTCATCCACTCGACCAAGCCCGCCTTGTAGAGGGCACCCACACCCATCAACATGCAACTGACCGTGCAGTTACCCCCGATCCAGTTTTTACCGCCTTTCGCTGCGGCATCTGCGATGACATTCATGTTGACGGGGTCCAACACAATCACGGCGTCAGTGGACATGCGCAAGCTTGATGCGGCATCGATCCAGTGGCCATTCCAACCGGCTGCGCGGAGCTTTTCGAAAACGGCTGTCGTGTAGTCACCGCCTTGCGCGGTGAGGATAACGTCGCAGCGTTTCAGGGCATCAATGTCATACGCGTCTTGCAGCTTAGGCTCATTTTTTGCCCAAGCGGGTGCGGCGCCGCCCACGTTGGAAGTCGAGAAAAAGATCGGTTCGATGAGGTCAAAGTCACCCTCGGCAGCCATGCGGTCCATCAGGACCGAGCCGACCATACCGCGCCAACCAACCAGGCCGACGACGTTACCTGAAACCAATGCACTGTTCGATGCCATTGCTGTACTCGCTATTTTTTGTAATTAAAAATTTATTTTTGAAGGGCTTGGACTACCGCATCACCCATTTCGGCGGTGCCAACTTTGCGCGTGCCATCGCTGTAAATATCCGGTGTGCGGAGTCCCTGCGCCAGCACATCTTTGACGGCGGATTCGATGCGATCGGCGTTGGCCGCGTCGTTAAGCGAGTAACGCAACATCATCGCTGCAGAGAGGATCGTTGCCAGTGGATTGGCAATACCTTTGCCAGCGATATCGGGCGCGCTACCGTGGCTGGGCTCGTATAAACCTTGGTTTTTGGTGTTCAAGCTGGCCGATGGCAACATGCCAATGGAGCCTGTCAGCATGGATGCCTCATCACTCAAGATATCGCCGAACATATTGCCGGTGACGACCACGTCAAAGCGTTTGGGTTCTTTAACGAGTTGCATCGCCGCGTTATCGACATACATGTGATCCAGCGTGACGTCGGGGTATTCCTTGGCGACATCAGTGACGACATCCTTCCAGAATTGGAACGTCTCTAAAACGTTCGCCTTGTCGACACTGGTTACACGCCCTTGGCGTTTACGTGCGGCTTGGAACGCGACATGCGCAATGCGTTCAATCTCAGGGCGGGAGTAACGCATGGTGTCAAACGCCTCTTCAGCACCCGGGAAGTGCCCATCCGTCGCCACACGACGGCCACGGGGCTGACCAAAGTAAATATCGCCTGTGAGTTCGCGGATGATGAGGATATCGAGGCCAGCGACCAATTCGGGTTTGAGGCTGGAGGCATGGGTTAACTGCTCATAACAAATGGCAGGTCGGAAGTTAGCGAACAACCCCAACGCTTTGCGCAAGCCGAGGATCGCTTGTTCCGGCCGCAGCGGACGGTCAAGGGTGTCGTATTTCCAGTCGCCAACGGCACCAAACAAAATGGCGTCGCTGTCCTTCGCCAGTTGAAGTGTGGCGTCGGGTAAAGGGTGACCACTGGCCTCGTAGCCGGCTCCACCCACGGGCGCTGAGGCCATCTCGAGTGGCAGGTTGAGTACCTTTAGTACCTTGACGGCTTCGTCGATAATTTCGGGGCCGATGCCATCACCGGGGAGAACTGCAATTTTTGCCATGCGCTGAAAATTAGTAAGAGGGTATGGGCGCACGCATCAAGAGTCGCGTGCGAGGAGGGTTAAGCGCCGCTGTTGGGCATGGTGTGTGCGAGCCAAGGCATACGCGCCAAGCGTTGAGCTTCGAAAGCCTTGATCTTGTCCTTATGCAACAGCGTCAAGCCGATATCGTCTAAACCATTGACCAAGCAGTGCTTACGAAACGCCTGCACATCGAAAGGAATCTCGCCGATTTGGCTACCGCGTATCAGCTGGGCTGGCAGGTCGATAGTGAGCTCGAAGCCAGGGAACGCGGCGGTTTCGTCAAACAATTTGGCGATTGTTGCCTCCGGCAAAACAATCGGTAACAAACCGTTTTTAAAACAGTTATTGAAAAAGATATCAGCGAAGCTTGGCGCCAGAATGGCGCGGAAGCCGTATTGATCAATCGCCCAGGGCGCGTGCTCGCGCGATGAACCGCAGCCGAAATTTTTACGCGCCAACAAGATGGACGCACCTTGGTAGCGGCTTTGATTGAGGATGAAATCTGGGTTGGGTTTGCGGCTTGCTGGATCTTGCCCAGGGAAGCCCGCATCCAGATAGCGCCACTCGTCGAAGAGATTGGGCCCAAAGCCTGTCTTGCGAATTGACTTTAAGAATTGCTTGGGAATGATGGCGTCGGTGTCAACATTCTCACGATCCATCGGTGCGACGACACCGGTATGTATATTGAATTTTTGCATTTGTGCAGACTCAGTTATGCCTTAGGCGATGGTTCGAACATCGACGAAATGCCCCATCACGGCGGCGGCAGCGGCCATGGCTGGGCTAACCAAATGGGTGCGACCTTGAGCGCCTTGCCGGCCCTCAAAATTGCGGTTGCTGGTTGATGCGCAGCGCTCGCCGGGCTCAAGGCGGTCAGCGTTCATTGCCAAGCACATGGAGCATCCCGGTTCACGCCATTCAAAACCAGCTGCTTTGAAAATTTCGTGCAACCCTTCCTGTTCAGCTTGTGCCTTCACCAAGCCTGAGCCGGGAACGACCATGGCGACCTTGATGTTGCGCGCGACGCGCTGTCCCAATTTTTTAACGACCGCAGCAGCCGCGCGCATATCCTCGATGCGGCTGTTGGTGCAAGAACCAATGAATACCTTGTCAACAAAGATGTCGTTGATGGGCTTGCCCGGTTCCAGGCCCATGTAAGCCAAAGCACGCTCCGCGGCATCGCGCTTGGTCGGGTCTTTGATCTTTTCAGGATCAGGCACATGGCCCGTGACGCCCGTGACCATCTCTGGCGATGTACCCCAGGTGACTTGAGGTTCGATGCTGGCCCCATCGATCACCACGGTTTCGTCGAAAACGGCTTGTGGGTCTGACTTGAGGGTCCGCCAATGCGCTTCGGCTTGATCCCATTCTGGACCCGTGGGGGCGAATGGTCGACCTTTGACGTACTGAATGGTCTTGTCATCAACGGCGACTAAACCGGCGCGCGCGCCAGCCTCGATCGCCATGTTGCAGACAGTCATACGGCCTTCGATCGAGAGTGACTGAATGACGCTGCCCGCAAACTCAATGGTGTAACCGGTACCACCCGCGGTTCCGATACGTCCGATGATCGCCAAAACCACATCCTTTGCGGTACAACCGGTCGGCAGCTGGCCATCCACGCGGACGATCATGTTCTTGGCTTTTTTGGCAAGCAAGGTTTGTGTAGCCATGACGTGCTCGACCTCGCTGGTGCCGATGCCATGCGCCAAAGCACCAAAAGCGCCGTGGGTTGACGTGTGAGAGTCGCCACACACGACTGTCATGCCAGGGAGCGTCGCACCGTTTTCAGGACCAATCACGTGCACGATCCCTTGCCGCTTGGACATGAAGGGAAAGTAAGCCGCCGAACCAAACGCCGCCATGTTGTTGTCCAGTGTGACGATTTGCTCTTTGGAGATGGGGTCAGAGATGCCGTCGTAACCCTTTTCCCAGCCGGTCGTTGGCGTGTTGTGGTCAGCCGTTGCCACGATCGAGCTGGCGCGCCACAGGGGTCGGTTTGCCTGTCGCAGGCCCTCAAACGCCTGGGGGCTGGTGACCTCATGAACCAAATGGCGATCAATGTAGAGGATCGACGTGCCGTCCTCCTCGGTGTGTACAACGTGTTCGTCCCAAATTTTGTCGTAAAGCGTACGCTGCATGGCTATTCCTCGATGTGAACCCACTATTTTATTCGCTGTAGGGTCGTTTCCCACGCAACACGGCCTGTGCGCGTCAACCCAAATAAGTTTGAGTTTATTTATTCTAAAAAATTACTTTTTTCCAATTATCTCTATTATTTTCGTATTTAAGAGTACTTAAATTGTATAAAGGCATAAGATTTGAGTTTGATTGGATTCGCCTTGGTGTCAATATGTTGGTAAACCGTTTAACTGCGTGGGTGATGGGGGGGCGTTGGGTGTCGCTGGCATCCGACAGATCACTCGCGCTGGTGAGTCGAGGCCTCACCCTTTCCGGTGACTTGAAAATCAGCACAACCAGGCTGCAGATCGATGGTTGCGTGTTGGGAAATGTGATGGCGAAGTCGTCGATTGTCACCATCGGTCCCTCTGGCTCCGTGGTTGGGACTGTGCATGCGGACACGATTTTCCTAGCAGGCCAGGTCACGGGGAAGATGGTGGCCGCGGGTCAGATTGCGTGTGCGGCGTCAGCAAATTTTGATGGGCACATGCTGGCGACGCAACTGTCCATTCAGGCCGGCGCGCGCATCGTAGGGACCATGGCGCTGCGTAAGGTCGGGCTGCTACCCGTGCCCATGCAGGAGTGTGCGTAAGGCGTGATCAAAGGCCAAAAAAAACCCGCCAACGCGGTCGTCGGCGGGTTTTTACTGCGCAACCTGGAGTTGCCGTGCCGGCTTGATTAACGGTCTGCGATCGCTTTGACAGTGCGGGCGACGGGGCCAGTAAACAACTGGCGGGGACGACCGATCTTGTATTCGGGATCGCCAATCATTTCGTTCAATTGGGCAATCCAGCCCGATGTGCGTGCCAGCGCGAAGATGCCCGTGAACAGGTTGACTGGAATCCCAATCGCGCGCTGGACAATGCCGGAGTAGAAATCGACGTTGGGGTAAAGCTTGCGAGACACAAAGTAGTCGTCTTCCAAAGCAATCTTCTCGAGTGCCATCGCCAGCTTGAACAACGGATCGTTCTCGAGCCCCATTTCCTGCAGTACCTCTTTGCAGGTCTCTTGCATGAGTTTGGCGCGGGGATCGTAATTTTTGTAGACGCGGTGACCAAAGCCCATCAGGCGCACGCCGGAGTTTTTGTCCTTCACCTGCTCCATGAATTCACCGACTTTGGCGAGACCGCCCATGCGCTGGATGTCTTCCAACATATTCAGGCAAGCCTCGTTCGCGCCGCCGTGCGCGGGACCCCACAAACACGCGACCCCGGCTGCGATGGCCGCAAATGGGTTGGTCCCAGACGAGCCGCACAAACGCACCGTCGATGTCGAGGCGTTTTGCTCGTGATCTGCATGCAAGATGAAAATACGATCAAGCGCGCGTTCAAGCACGGGGTTGACTTTGTATTCTTCACATGGCGTTGCGAACATCATGTGCAAGAAATTACCCGCATAGTTCAACGAGTTTTTGGGGTAGATGTAGGGCTGACCAATTTTGTATTTATAGGCCATTGCCACCAGCGTTGGCATCTTGGCAATCAAACGGATGGCCGCAATGTGGCGATGCTCAGGGTTCGTGATGTCGGTGCTGTCGTGGTAGAACGCAGACATACCGCCGACCAAGCCCGTCAAGACGGCCATCGGGTGCGCGTCACGGCGGAAACCACGCAGGAAAAACTGCATTTGGTCATTGACCATGGTGTGACTCGTCACCAAATAGTCAAAGTCCTTTTTTTGCTGCGCGTTGGGTAACTCGCCGTTTAGCAGCAGGTAGCACGTATCCATGTAGTCGCACTTGGTCGCCAATTCGTCAATGGGGTAGCCGCGGTACAGCAATTCGCCCTTGTCACCGTCGATGTAGGTGATGGTGGACTGGCACGCCGCTGTCGACAAGAAACCAGGGTCATACGTGAACATGCCGGTTTGGCCGTAGAGCTTTCGGATGTCAACCACGTCTGGGCCGACGCTACCGCTGTAGACGGGCATTTCAATGCTCGGGCTGCCATCGCTGAAAGACAGCGTGGCTTTGTTGTCAGACAATTTCATGACACGGTTTCCTTGTTTCGGTTAATGGGTTGTTGCACGCATTTGTTTCAAAAGCGCCAGTACATCTGCAGTTGCCAATGCACCTTCAGGCTCTTTACGGCCCAGCAACAGGTCTAACAAATCGTTGTCGGATAAATCCATCAGATCGGTCATGGCCTGAGCCTGATCGACTGTCAACGCCGCTTCGTATTGCTTGAAAAAACGCTCGATGAAGAGGTCATTTTCGAGCAAGCCCCGACGACAACGCCACTTGAGCTTGCTCAACTCGCGTTCGCCAAGAAGGGGACTTGTTGGGGTCATAGCGCTACGGGCTTAGACGGCTCGCAGAACCATCATCTCTTTGATCTTGCCGATCGCCTTCGTGGGGTTCAATCCCTTGGGGCAGACATCAACACAGTTCATGATGGTGTGACAGCGGAACAAGCGGTAGGGGTCTTCCAAGTTATCCAAACGCTCGGCTGTCGCCTCATCGCGGCTATCCGCAATAAAACGATAGGCCTGTAGCAAGCCAGCGGGACCGACGAATTTGTCCGGGTTCCACCAGAAGCTGGGGCAGCTGGTTGAGCAGCTTGCGCACAAGATGCACTCATACAGGCCGTTCAGCTCATCACGTTCAACTGGGGATTGCAAACGCTCTTTATCAGGCGCTTGTGAGTGATTAACCAAGTAGGGCTTGATCGAGTTGTACTGCTTGAAAAACAGGGTCATGTCCACGATCAAATCGCGCACAACCGGTAGACCTGGCAGCGGCTTTAGGGTGATCGTGTCTGGCAGGGTGCGCAGGTTGGTCAGACACGCCAAGCCGTTTTTGCCGTTGATGTTCATGGCGTCTGAACCGCAAACCCCCTCACGACATGAGCGGCGGAAGGAGATGCTGGGGTCCATGGCCTTTAGCTTCATCAAAGCATCAAGCAACATGCGCTCAGAACCATCGAGTTCGATGGTGATGGTCTGCATGTAGGGTTTGGCGTCCTTTTCTGGATCGTAACGGTAGATCTTGAATGTGCGGGTATTCGACATGATGGGATGCTCCGTGGGTTAGAAAGTACGAACTTTGGGCGGCACTGACTCGACAGTCAGCGGCTTTAAGTTGACTGGTTTGTATGTCAAGCTGTTGTCGGCGCTGTGCCACAGGGTGTGCTTCATCCATTCGGCGTCGTTCCGACCTAATGGGAATTGCGCGTCGTCGGCAGGGCGCTCGTAATCGTTCACCGTGTGCGCACCACGGCACTCCGTGCGCGCAGCGGCCGAAGTCATGGTTGACTGGGCACATTCGATCAAATTGTCGACCTCGAGCGCTTCAATACGCGCGGTGTTGAAGGTCTTTGATTTATCCGCCAAGTGGATCGCATCGACACGCGCACGCATCCCATTAATCTTCTCCACGCCCTCGTCCATTGAGGCCTGGGTACGGAAAACGCCAGCGTGTTTTTGCATCGTGGCACGAATCTCATCAGCAACGTCTTGCGCGTACTCACCACCGGTTGATGATTCGAGTCGTGCCAAGCGCGCCATCGTCTTATCCGCTGCGTCGGCTGGGAGCGGCTTGTGCTCTTTGTTCTTGTCGTTGAACTCAACGATGTGGTTACCAGCCGCGCGGCCAAAGACCAACAGGTCCAGCAGCGAGTTGGTTCCCAAACGGTTTGCGCCATGGACGCTCACGCACGAGCACTCGCCAACAGCGTACAGTCCGTTCACCGGACGCTGTCCACCCTGACCGTCAGGTGCGACGACTTGGCCGTTGATGTTCGTGGGGATACCGCCCATCTGGTAATGGATGGTGGGCACAACCGGAATCGGCTCACGCGTGATGTCAACGTTTGCAAAGTTCACACCGATCTCGTAGACCGATGGCAGACGCTTGTGGATGGTTTCAGCACCCAGATGGTCCAGCTTGAGCAAAACATAGTCTTTGTTGGGCCCGCAGCCTCGGCCTTCCTTAATTTCCTGGTCCATGCAGCGCGACACGAAGTCACGGGGCGCCAAGTCCTTCAGTGTTGGTGCGTAGCGCTCCATGAAGCGTTCGCCTTCACTGTTCAGAAGGATCGCTCCCTCACCGCGGCAGCCCTCTGTGAGCAACACGCCAGCGCCAGCGACGCCTGTGGGGTGGAACTGCCAAAATTCCATGTCTTGAAGCGGCAAGCCAGCGCGCGCTGCCATACCGAGGCCATCACCGGTGTTGATGAAGGCGTTGGTCGACGCCGCAAAGATACGGCCAGCGCCGCCTGTAGCGAGCAGCGTGGTTTTGGCTTCGAGGATGTAGACATCGCCCGTTTCCATTTCCATGGCGGTGACGCCGACGACGTCACCATCCGCGTCGCGAATGAGATCCAGCGCCATCCACTCAACAAAAAATGTGGTGCGCGCTTCAACGTTTTGTTGGTACAGGGTGTGCAACATCGCGTGCCCCGTCCGGTCAGCGGCCGCGCAGGCACGTTGGACGGGCTTCTCACCGTAATTTGCCGTGTGGCCACCAAATGGACGTTGGTAAATGGTGCCGTCTGGGTTGCGGTCGAAGGGCATGCCCATGTGTTCCAGGTCATACACCACTTTTGGCGCTTCGCGGCACATGAACTCAATCGCGTCCTGGTCGCCCAGCCAGTCAGAGCCCTTGATGGTGTCGTAGAAGTGGTAGTGCCAATTGTCCTCAGACATGTTGCCCAAAGAGGCACCGATGCCGCCTTGCGCTGCAACAGTGTGTGAACGGGTTGGGAAAACTTTTGAAAGTACGGCGACATTCAAGCCTGCACGTGCCAATTGCAGTGATGCGCGCATGCCTGAACCGCCCGCACCAACGATGATCACGTCAAAACGACGCTTTGGCAGAGAAGAAGTGACTGTCATGGCTTAGAGTCTCCAAAGAGCTTGAATGGACCAACCCGCGCACGCCACGAGCCAGACCAAAGTGAACAAATGCAAGGTCAAGCGCAGACCCACCGGCTTAACGTAGTCCATCCAAATATCGCGCGTGCCAACCCATACGTGATACAGCAGGGCGAGGATCACGACGAAGGTCAAAACCTTCATCCATTGCGCTGCAAAAATGCCTGCCCACACTTCATAGGTAATGGGGCCACTGCTGAAGATGACTTGCGCCAACAAGATGACTGTGAATAACGCCATTAACAGCGCTGTGGCGCGTTGCGCCATCCAGTCACGGAGACCGTAGTGCGCGCCTGTCACGACGCGCTTGGAACCAAAATTTACCGACATGAAAAATCCTTGGTGATGAGGTGATCAGTAGACGCCAAAAAGTTTGGCGCCCAACACAACAGTCAAAACCACCCCTATCGCCAGCGTGGCGATAGCTGATGATTTGCCAAATTCTTTGCTCACGGCATGCGTCGCATCCATGTAGAGGTGCCGGACACCAGCAACGAAGTGGTGCAAGTAGGCCCAGATCAGTGCGAGGGCGACTAATTTCAGGAACCAACCAGGATAGATGCTCACGCCTTCCGAGAATGCAGAGGTGAGGTACTCATAAGACAGCTCAGAAGAGATTGATTTATCGAACATCCAAATGATGAAAGGCATGAAGATGAACATCAGTAAGCCGCTGACGCGATGCAGGATGGAAACCCAACCCGCGGGCGGCAGCCGGTACGTTGTGAGGTCTTTGAGTGCGTTGATGTTGCGGAACTCGGGCCGCTGCTTCTTCAACTGGGTCATGGTTGGGTGCTTCCTGTGTTTTAAACGCTTCGGTTCGTAACGTTTGGCGCGTGATGATTGCCTGTAACGGGTTTGTAACCACTCACCAACGTGACGATTCTATTGCAATGCAACATTCATTTCCCTGACAACCCTGAACATAGCTGACAGTTTTTGTCGCCGATGTTTGTCAAGGGTCGCGCAGACGACTATTACGCTGTGATCGCTGTGATCGCTGTAATTTCAGTTCAATTCGTTTTTGTAGTGGTGTGTGTCTGTCCTATACAGTGCGCGACGCAGTTCCATCGGCAGGTTGTTGTAGGTATATGCAATGCGTTCGACATTGAGTAACGGCGTCTGCGTTGCGACATCAAGCAGCGCTGCGGTTTCAGTGTCAGGCGTCGTCGCCTTGATGCGTTCCTCAGCGCGAACCATCCGAACACCGAATGTCGATTCAAATAGGCTGTACATGGCGCCCGGATAGGAGCTGAGTTGCTCGACCGTTAGCCCTTTGAAGGGCCCGGCGGGTAGCCACATGTCTTCGCAAATGGTGGGTACGCCGCCAAGTCGCAGCACGCGACGCACGTGGATCAGCGGTTCTGCGGTCCGCAGGCCCAACAATTTGGCGATTTCTGCAGTCGCGCGCACACGGCGGCACCAAATGATCTGCCGCTCTGCAGGCCCCTCGCTCTGCACCGTACCCACATCGGGGTGTAAACGCAGAAAGCGGTACTGCACTTGGTGCTCGGCGTGTGTGGCAACAAATGTTCCCTTGCCCTGTTTGCGAACCAGCAGATTTTCTGCGGCGAGTTCATCGATAGCTTTACGAACGGTGCCCTGGCTCACGCCAAAGCGGGCGGCAAGATCGAACTCGCTGGGTATCACGTCGCCGGGTTGCCACTCGGCATTCTGCAGGCTTTGCAGAATCTGCGCTTTGATTTGCTGGTACAGCGGACTGAACGCTGGCGCACTCAGGCCACTACTGCCGTCAGCCGCGCTTGATTGGCCAAGCTGGCTGGCGTTATTGGGGGTGGTGTTTGAGGCGGTCATAAATGTGTTGCGGCAACAGTCGCTCGGCGCATCAAATGCGCTAGCGCGTCAATGCTCAAATTATATCTTATATAAGACACAAGACGTTGACTTTTAGGGTTTACCAGAGTACACTCTCGCCCAGTTTTAGGTGGCTTTTTCAGTCCGGAGATCCGTTTGTCCGTGTTGGTTAGATTGCCGCAAATCCCCAAGCCAAGCCGCCCTCAATTTTTCACCTTTTCAAACTTCACTGGAGTCTCACCATGAGCAAGAAACCCGTTCGCGTTGCCGTCACTGGCGCTGCTGGCCAGATTGGTTACGCCCTCTTATTCCGTATTGCATCTGGCGAGATGCTTGGCAAGGACCAGCCAGTCATTCTCCAGTTGCTTGAAATCCCTGATGAAAAGGCACAGAAAGCCCTCAAGGGCGTGATGATGGAGTTGGAGGACTGCGCGTTCCCCTTGCTCGCTGGGATGGAAGCCCACGGCGACCCCATGACTGCTTTCAAAGACGCGGATTACGCGTTACTCGTCGGCTCACGCCCCCGCGGCCCCGGTATGGAGCGTGCGGAATTGTTGGCCATTAACGGTGCCATCTTCACGGCACAAGGTAAGGCGCTGAACGCGGTTGCCAGCCGTAACGTGAAGGTGTTGGTGGTGGGCAACCCCGCAAACACCAACGCTTACATTGCGATGAAGAGCGCACCTGACTTGAATCCTGCAAACTTTACCGCCATGCTGCGCTTAGACCACAACCGCGCTGCCAGCCAAATAGCGAGTAAGACAGGCAAAGCCGTCTCTGACATTCAGAAGCTCTGCGTTTGGGGCAACCATTCGCCCACCATGTATGCAGACTACCGCTTCGCAACCATCAACGGCGAGTCTGTCAAGACCATGATCAACGATCAAGACTGGAACGCCAACGTCTTCCTGCCCACCGTGGGCAAGCGTGGCGCCGCCATCATTGAGGCCCGTGGTTTGAGTTCAGCCGCATCAGCAGCAAATGCGGCGATTGACCACATGCGAGACTGGGCTCTGGGTACCAACGGCGCATGGGTCACCATGGGCGTGCCGTCGAAGGGTGAGTACGGTATCCCAGCAGGCGTGATGTTTGGTTTCCCCGTGACTTGTGCCAACGGCGAATACAAGATCGTTGAAGGTCTCGATATTGACGCTTTCAGCCAGTCTTGCATCGATAAAACACTCAAAGAGTTGTTGGACGAGCAAGCCGGTGTGGCGCACTTGGTTTAAGCCAATCTAGCCTAATCGAACTGAAACAAACCGCCGTGCAGGTCATTACCAGCCAACACCCCCGAAGCATTTTGCTTGGGGCTCAGGCCGCCCAAGCCGGCTTGCCGGTGTGTGATCACTATTGCGGTGTGATGCCACGCATGCAAAAGAGTCTCGCTTTGCAGCGTGCGCTCTTTGAGACGCACGGCGCTTGTCTGTTCGATGTCACCCTTGACTGCGAGGATGGCGCCCCGGTGGGGCAAGAGTTAGCCCATGCGCATGCCATTGCTGACCTCTTAAACACCCACCAGCCTGCCAAGGACGGTCTGCGGGTGGGGGTGCGGTTTCACGCGACCCAAAGTGCAGGCGGTCATTTTGAAAATGACGCGCGCATCATCCTAAGCGCCGCTGCCTCTCAAGTGGCCTACGTGATGGTGCCCAAGGTCGAATGCACTGAAGATGTGGATTTGGCCTGTGCGGTGATTGATACGGCGCAGGCCTCTCACGAATCAGGCAACGTGTTTCAGCGGCGCCTGATGCCGATACACGTCTTGATTGAGTCGCCATCTGCTGTCAATCAGGTGCACGCCATTGCCGCGCATCCGCGCGTGCAATCGGTTAGCTTTGGCGTGATGGACTTCATCTCCAGCCACGGCGGTGCGATCCCTGATTCCGCGATGACGGTTGAGGGGCAATTCAGTCACCCGTTGGTGGTGCGTGCCAAGCTTGAAATCGCCAGCGCGTGCCATGCGGCCGGTAAAGTACCGTCGCACTGTGTGGTGACCGAGTTTAAAGATGTGGAAGCGCTCAAGGGCGCCGCCAAAAAAGCGGGTGAATTATTTGGCTACACCCGCATGTGGAGCATCCATCCCGACCAGATTCGTCCCATCATCGATGCGTTTGCCCCAGATGCGTCCGCCGTGGCGCATGCCGGGCGCGTGATTCACGCGGCGATTGCTGCTGATTGGGCGCCTGTGGCCGTCGATAACCAATTACACGATCGTGCCAGTTACCGCTACTACTGGCACCTGATCGAGCGCGCGCACGCCACTGGCGTCGCGATACCGACCGAATTACAGCAATTTTTTTAAACGGAGAACAACATGACTGACTTTCTTAAAAACTACCAAGCCCATGTTGACGAACGCGCCGCAATGGGTATTCCTCCCTTGCCCTTGTCCGCAGAGCAAACTGCTGACCTGATTGAATTAATCAAGGCACCACCAGCGGGTCACGACGAAGATTTGGTTGAACTGTTATCGCACCGCGTGCCCCCTGGCGTTGATAACGCGGCCAAAGTGAAGGCGAGCTTTTTGTCCGCTGTTGCCCACGGCGATGTTCCTTGCGCGCTGATCTCAGAGGTCAAAGCCACGCAATTGCTGGGCACGATGCTCGGCGGTTACAACGTGAAGCCTTTGATTGATTTGCTCGACCGCCCTGCAGTTGCAGCAACGGCCGCTGATGCGCTGAAAAATACGTTGTTGATGTTCGATGCTTTCCATGACGTGGCTGAGAAAGTCAAAGCGGGCAACGCCAGCGCCAAGGCAGTGATGGAGAGCTGGGCAAATGCCGAGTGGTTCACGAGCCGTCCAAAGGTGGCTGAAAAAATTACTGTGACCGTTTTCAAGGTGCCCGGTGAGACCAATACCGACGACCTGTCCCCTGCGCCCGATGCATGGAGTCGTCCCGACATCCCATTGCACTATTTGGCGATGCTCAAGAATACCCGTCCGGACGCCGCATTCAAGCCCGAGGAAGATGGCAAGCGCGGCCCGATGGCTTTCATCAATGACTTGAAGGCAAAAGGCCATCTCGTGGCCTATGTGGGCGACGTGGTTGGTACGGGCTCATCCCGCAAATCGGCGACCAACAGCGTGGTTTGGGCAACGGGTAAAGATATTCCTTATGTGCCCAACAAGCGCTTCGGCGGTGTGACACTGGGCGGAAAAATCGCGCCTATCTTCTTCAATACCCAAGAGGATTCCGGCTCGCTGCCCATTGAGGTCAGCGTTGCCAAGCTCGAAATGGGTGATGTGATTGACATCTATCCCTACGCGGGCAAGATCGAGCGCAATGGTGAAGTTGTTGAGACTTTCAAACTGCGCAGTGAAGTGTTGTTGGACGAGGTGCAAGCGGGTGGTCGTATCAACCTCATCATCGGTCGTTCATTAACTGCAAAAGCGCGCGAATTCATGGGCCTGCCGGCTACCGACGTGTTCCGCTTGCCGGTTGCGCCTAAAGATACGGGTAAGGGCTTCACATTGGCGCAAAAGATGGTCGGTCGTGCCTGCGGTTTCCCCGTCAACAACGGCAACCAACAAGGCGTGCGCCCCGGTACCTATTGCGAGCCCAAGATGACCACGGTAGGCTCACAAGATACGACCGGCCCCATGACACGCGATGAATTGAAAGACTTGGCATGCTTGGGCTTTTCAAGCGACTTGGTGATGCAGTCCTTCTGCCACACCGCGGCATACCCTAAACCTGTTGATGTCAAGACCCACCACGAGCTACCTCAATTCATGAGTGATCGCGGCGGTGTCTCCTTACGTCCCGGTGACGGTGTGATTCACTCTTGGTTGAACCGTTTGTTGTTGCCCGATACGGTCGGCACGGGCGGCGACAGCCATACGCGTTTCCCCATTGGTATTTCTTTCCCCGCGGGCTCTGGCTTGGTCGCATTTGCGGCGGCCACGGGTGTCATGCCACTTGATATGCCCGAAAGCGTGCTGGTGCGCTTCAAAGGCCAGATGCAGCCTGGCATCACCCTGCGCGACCTCGTGCACGCTATTCCGTACTACGCGATCAAACAGGGCCTGTTGACGGTGGCTAAGGCGGGTAAGGTCAACGCTTTCTCCGGTCGCATCATTGAGATCGAGGGCTTGCCGACCTTGAAGGTTGAGCAGGCATTCGAGTTGTCGGACGCCACGGCTGAGCGTTCGGCAGCGGGTTGCACCGTGAAGCTAGATAAAGAGCCGGTCATTGAATACCTCACCTCCAACATCGTGTTGATGAAAAACATGATCGCTAACGGTTACGAGGATAAGCGCACGCTGCAGCGTCGCATTGAGGGCATGGAGAAGTGGTTGGAAAACCCCAACTTGTTGGAAGCTGATGCAGATGCCGAATATGCCGAAGTCATCGAAATCGATCTGACCGACATCAAAGAGCCCATCGTTTGCTGCCCCAACGATCCCGATGACGCCAAGCTGCTGTCTGAGGTCGCTGGTAACGCGATCGACGAGGTTTTCATCGGTTCTTGCATGACCAACATTGGTCACTTCCGCGCGGCCTCCAAACTGTTGGAGGGTAAGCGTGACATTCCCGTCAAGCTGTGGGTCGCGCCTCCAACCAAGATGGATGCTGAAGAGCTGAGCAACGAAGGTCACTACGGTGTCTTTGGCGCGGCGGGTGCCCGTATGGAAATGCCTGGTTGCTCACTGTGCATGGGCAACCAAGCGCAGGTGCGCGAGGGCGCGACCGTGGTTTCTACCTCGACCCGAAACTTCCCGAACCGGTTGGGTAAAAACGCCAATGTGTACCTGGCGTCTGCCGAGCTCGCGGCGGTCTGCTCAAAATTGGGTCGTATTCCAACTGTGGCCGAGTACCATGCCGACATGGTGGGGCTCAATAAAGCGGGTGCCGAGGTCTACCGTTACATGAACTTCAACGAGATTGACAGCTACAACGAAAAAGCAAAAACGGTTGACGCCTAAGTCAAACGGCTAGCGTGTCAGGCCTCGCGATTCAATTGAGTTGCGGGGCTTTTTTTATCTATGAATTCTTCTAAAAATCCGTTGCAAATTCTCATAGCGGGTGGCGGCATTGGCGGTTTATCCGCCGGAATTGCTTGCGCGGATAAAGGCCATTTGGTTCGCCTCTATGAGCGGTCGGCGCGGGTGAGCGAGGCCGGTGCGGGTATTCAGTTGGGACCCAATGCGACGCGCGTGTTGGCTGACTGGGGCGTGTTACCGGCGATCAAGGCCATAGCGGTACAGCCCACACATTTGCGTATTCGCGATACGCAGAGTGGTCGCCAACTTGGGCAATTGGCGCTTGGCGAGCGTGCCGAGCAACGCTATGGTGCGCCCTACCTGACGGTACACCGCGCCGATCTGCACCGTACGTTGTACGCGCACCTCAAACAAAAGACCAATGTGTTCTTGCATGAAGGTAGAGAGGTCGCGGCCCTGTCCGATGACCTGAATGAGGGTGTGACGGTCGGCTTCACCGACGATCAAATGGTGCAGGGCGATGTGATGATCGGTGCAGATGGCTTATGGAGCCGGACTCGCGCCCTGACCTTCGATGATGGGTCGCCGGCCGCAACCGGTCATGTGGCCTACCGGGCGCTGATACCGACTGCTGCTTTACCCGAACCGCTCCAGGCGCCAGTGGTGACGGTGTGGCTAGGTCCGCACGTGCACGTTGTGCAATACCCTGTGCGAGGGGGTGACGCTATGAATGTGGTGCTCATTGCCTCGGGTGAACCATTGGCCGACGCGACCGGCTGGTCAAATGCGGTTGACAGCAAGCGCGTGATGCGCGCTGTCGGTGTGGCTTGTTCAACGCTGGGTGAGCTGCTAGAGGCCGTAGAGCGTACCGAGCAGGGGTGGATGGCTTGGCAGCTGTTTGATCGCCCGCCCGTGACCGACGCAAGTGCTTTGTGTTGTGGGCGCATTGCGCTGATGGGCGATGCGGCGCACCCGATGCGTCCGTATCTTGCGCAAGGCGCGGGCATGGCTATTGAGGATGCGCAGGTATTGGCACAGGTGCTCACCAGCGATCCAGCGATGGTGGGGCACGCGTTGAGGCGTTATGCCCGCCTGCGCCACGAGCGGGTGGCACGTGTTCAGCGCAAAGCATTAGAAAACGGCGAAATCTTCCACGCCACTGGTCTGAAGCGTTGGGGCCGAGACATCGCCATGCAGGTGCTCGGCTCGCGCTTGCTCGACCAGCCGTGGTTGTACGGTGAGCGCCTAGTCGGTCACGCGGCCCAGTAACAGGTATTCCATCAGCGCCTTTTGGACGTGCAGGCGGTTCTCTGCCTCGTCCCACACCACGGACTGTGGACCGTCAATTACATCGGCATCGACCTCTTCACCCCGGTGCGCTGGTAAGCAGTGCATGAACAAGGCATTGGGTTGCGCACGCGCCATCATGTCGTTGCTAACGCGCCAGCTGGCGAATGCAGCGCGACGGGCCTCATTCTCTGCTTCATAGCCCATGCTGGTCCAGACGTCCGTCGTCACGAGATCGACACCCACGCAGGCCTCCGACGGATCCTTGAACGTCTGGTAGCAGGCGTTGTTTTTGACGCCAGCGAGACGCTGGTCGACCTCGTAGCCTCTTGGGGTTGACAGGTGAACCGTGAAATCCAAGATGTCAGCGGCCTGCAACCAGGTATTCGCCATGTTGTTGCCATCGCCAACCCACGCCACCTTTTTTCCTGTAATGGGTCCACGGTGTTCTATGAACGTGAAAATATCGGCGAGTATTTGGCAGGGGTGGTACTCGTTGGTCAAACCGTTGATCACTGGCACCCGTGAATGGGCGGCGAAGGCTTCAATTTTTGTTTGCTCAAACGTGCGGATCATGACGATGTCGGTCATGCGGCTGATCACGCGTGCACTGTCCTCAATTGGCTCTGAACGGCCCAGTTGGCTATCACCTGTTGTGAGGTGAACCACACTACCACCCAATTGATACATACCCGCCTCAAAGCTCACGCGGGTGCGTGTGCTGGCTTTCTCGAAGATGAGCGCCAAGGTGCGGTCCGTTAGTGGTTGGTACTTTTCGTATTGTTTGAATCGAGCCTTGATGATGCGCGCGCGTTCAAAAATCCATGCGTACTCATCGGCAGTTAGGTCACTGAATTGGAGGTAGTGTTTCATCGTTGCTTGCCTTGACGGACTCAAGGCTGTGTGGGGTGCAAGAGATTGATGACCAGAGGCTTCAAGAGGTCCACTACGGTTTGAGCTTGTTCAACTGTCAAGATGAGGGGAGGGACCATACGAATGACACTGTCGGCTGTCACACTGATCAGAAGACCGGCCTCTGCCGCTTGGCCAACCAAGGCGCCGCAGGGCTGATTCAGCTCAACGCCGACCATCAAGCCGCGTCCACGAATTGAGACCACACCGGTTTCCGCTTTGAAAGCCTCTTTCAGGGCGTTCACAAAGTAGTCGCCAACGGTACTGGCATTGGTCAGCAAATCCTCAGACGCCATGATGGCCAGGGTCTCTAAACCGGCGCGCATGGCCAGTGGGTTACCGCCAAAGGTACTGCCGTGGTTACCGGGTTGCAGAATTTTGGCAGCTTTGGGGCCAGCGACAATCGCGCCAATCGGGACCCCTGAGCCGAGGCCTTTTGCCAAGGGCATGACATCAGGCGTGATACCCGCCCACTGGTGCGCGAACCATTTGCCAGTTCGACCAATGCCGCATTGGACCTCGTCAATCATGAGTAGCCAATCCCGTTCGTCGCACAAAGCCCGAACGTCTCGCATGTAGGCGTCATCTAGCGGGTTCACACCGCCTTCGCCTTGAATCGCTTCAAAGAACACAGCGACCACGTCGTCACGGTTTGCGGTGGCGGTTTTGATTGCATCGATGTCGTTGATAGGGACACGAATGAAGTCATCCACCAACGGGCCAAAACCTGCCTGAATTTTGCTGTTGCCTGTGGCACTCAGTGTCGCGATGCTGCGGCCGTGAAAGGCGCGTTCGTACACCACCACCTTGGGATGCGTAATGCCTTTGTCGTGACCGAATTTACGCGCCATTTTGAGGGCGCCCTCGTTCGCCTCAAGGCCACTGTTGCAGAAGAACACGTTGGTCATCCCAGAGAGCTCTACCAGCTTGGCAGCCAGTCGTTCTTGGTCGGGTATGTGATAGTAGTTGGACGTGTGAATTAATTTGGCGACTTGATCTTGCAGCGCGGCGACCAGCTTGGGGTGTGCGTGGCCCAGTGTGTTGACTGCGATGCCGCCGAGTGCATCCAGATAACGTTTGCCATCGGTATCCCATACATGGCAACCCGCTCCGTGCGACAGGGCAATCGGTAGACGGCCATAGGTGTTCATCACATGGGGTGATGTGGCGGGGGTTGTCATGGGCAGTCTCCGAAAAAGCAATCAGTAACAATCAAATGAACCGTAGATTCTACTGTCGCGTGGTCTGGATGGGCGCGACGTTCGGGTATTGCTAAGTCTTATATAAGATATAATTGTGCGCTGCTTGGTGCGTTCGGTTTAAGCCTGAATTTGCGCCACAGCGCGGCTGTTTCATCACCCCTGAAACGGCACCCGTGTAGTCCTCAACCAGGCCCAATATGGCGCAATTCAAACCCTCTGACACTGCGAAAGAAGTCTTCCTACAAGGCATCACATCGCAAGGCAAGGTGTTTCGGCCGAGCGACTGGGCGGAGCGCTTGGCGGGCGTCATGAGCTCGTTCCGCCCTGGCGGTGCGGCACCCGGGGATCACATCAGCTATTCGCCGTGGTGTGTGCCGACCAGTATCGGCGGTATCAAATGCGTGGTGGTGCAGACGGCGTTGCGTGACGCGGAGCCGATGGCGTGGGACTTTGTCATTAACTTCGGGGTGGATAACGACATGGTCATCACCGAGGCCTGCTCCTTGCCTGACTCATCCAAATAAGCGCGTTGACCGCCATGAAAAAAGCCGCTGTTGAAGCGGCTTTTTTGTTGATTGGGTTTCGCTGGCAGCGCACCCGATTCAAACGGCGGAGGGCTTTATAGCCACTCCGTGCGAACTGTTTTTAACAGTGTGCCGCGATTAAGCGGCGGTTGCCAAGGCTTTAACCTTAGCAGACAAGCGGCTCTTATCGCGAGCTGCTTTGTTTTTGTGGAAGATGCCCTTGTCTGCAATGCTGTCAACGACGGCTTGCATCTTGGCGAACAATTCCACGGCTTTGTCTTTGTCGCCAGCGCCAACCGCTTTTTCGACGTTCTTGACAACGGTACGGTACTTTGAACGCAGTGACGTGTGTGCAGCGTTCAGTTTGATGTTTTGACGTGCGCGTTTACGACCTGAGGCCAGGCGCGGGTTCTTTTTCTTAGCTTTGGTTGCCATTTCAAATATTTCCTGTGGTTTGCAGATGTTGCCAGCGAACCTGACATTATAGCGGGTCGAAATGCCCTTCTTCAAGAGGGAAACCAACCTAAAAACAACGACGAGCCCGCTGTTACGGACGACCTAATCGGTAAACTGCGGGGGTGAACTTATTCAAAGCAGCCTCGCTCGTCTCACTCATGACGCTGGCCTCGCGGATCACCGGCTTGGTGCGCGAGTTGCTGGTGGCAGCTTTTTTTGGCGCCAGTGCGACCACTGATGCCTTTAATGTTGCATTCCGCCTTCCCAACCTGCTTCGCCGTTTATTTGCTGAAGGCGCCTTCAGCCAGGCATTTGTGCCAGTCTTGGCGGCCACCCGCGAGACAGACGGTCTTGCCGCAACGCACCGGCTAGTCAGCCACATTGCCACGGTATTGGTTTGGGTTCTGTTGGTGACTTGTGTGGTGGGTGTTTTGGCGGCACCCGGGCTGGTCTGGTTGATCGCCAGTGGCTTGCAACAGACGGATGGTGGCTACGACACGGCCGTGTTACTCACTCGGTGGATGTTCCCCTATATCGGTTTCATGTCGTTGGTGGCACTGGCGGCCGGCGTTTTGAATACATGGAAGCGTTTTTTGGTACCAGCCGCAACCCCTGTCCTTTTGAATGTGGCGATGATCATTGCCGCTGCTGTTGGCGCGCCCGGGTTAGCCCGCCTGGGTATTGAGCCGATTTACGCCTTGGCCGCCGGCGTGATGGTGGGGGGCGCGTTACAGCTGGGTATTCAAATTCCGGCTTTGCGTCGTATTGGGGTCTTCCCAAAAATTGGTATCCGGCCTAGCGCCATCAAAGAGGCTTGGAATGACGCCGGTACGCGACGTATCTTGAGCCTCATGGCACCGGCGTTGTTGGGCGTCAGCGTGGCGCAAATTTCACTTTTGATTAATACCCAAATCGCCTCCTATCTGCAACCGGGGAGCGTCAGTTGGTTGACCTACGCCGATCGCCTGATGGAGTTTCCCACGGCGTTGCTTGGGGTGGCGCTCGGTGTGGTGTTGTTACCGCAACTCGCCAGTGCCAAAGCGCAGGGCGATTTAGATGCCTACAGTGCCCTTCTGAATTGGGGGCTGCGGTTGGTGGTCGTCCTAACCGTGCCATGCGCATTGGCTTTGTTGATCATTCCCGAGCCCTTGGTCGCTGCGCTCTACAACTACGGTCGCTTCACAGCAGGTGACGTGCAGCAAACCAGTTTCGCTTTGGCGGGTTATGGGGTCGGTTTGGTGGGTTTGGTCGCCATCAAAATTCTGGCGCCCGGCTATTACGCCAACCAAGACACGAAAACCCCCGTGAAGATTGCCATCGTCGTGTTAGTCATCACGCAGGCTTTGAATGCGGTCTTTGTGCCGTACTTTGCCCATGCGGGTTTGGCGCTGGCCATTGGGTTGGGCGCATTGATCAACGCCGCATGGCTTTGGATTGGGTTACGCCGCCGGCAGGTGCTGAGGCACGGTGCCGGGTGGTCAGGGTTGTTGGTCCGGGTGACTGTGGCTGCCAGTGCCATGGGCGCTTGGTTGTATTGGGGTGCGCAGGCCTTCGCTTGGCACGGCGATGGTGTGTCTTGGGTGGGGCGTTTAGGGGCTTTGGGGCTGGTTTGTATTGTGGGCGGTATCATTTATCTAGGGGCATTGGCGTTGATGGGGTTTCCACTGCGCCAGTTGATGCAACGGCGTGCTGTCGTGTCGGCCCTGGATAACATCACCGAGCCCAAAAAGGAGTCTTAACGTGTGGTCCCCAACGCCATCGTCGACCTTAGAGTACTTTGCCATGTTGGTGGCAGACCCTACTGATCTCCCGCTCTTAGAGGCAGCGGCCAGCCTTGCGCTTGATGAGTACCCAGACCTTTCTATCCAAATGGTCCCCAACGCGGTGGACCAACTGGTTGGGCGTCTGCACCGTCGACTGCCTGCCGATGCGGCACCGATCGCTCGCGTCAGGGCGCTAAATCATTTTTTCTACAACGATCTGGGTTTCCGTGGCAATTTAAACAACTACTACGACCCTGATAACAGCTACGTCCACTTGGTGCTCTCTACGCGCATGGGAATCCCGATTTCGCTGGCCGTGTTGTGGCTGGAGTTGGCGCACAGTTTGGACCTTAATGCAGGAGGGGTGTCATTCCCCGGACATTTCTTGTGCAAGGTGAGTCTGTCAGAAGGACAAGTGATCCTTGATCCGTTTAGCGGTGAGACGTTGGGGCGTGAGGCGGTATCTGAGCGCTTACAGCCTTTCAAACGGGCGCACGGCCTGCCAGAGGATGACGAAGCGCCGTTGGATCTGTTTTTACAACCCGCGACCGCATCTGAAATTTTGCATCGGATGCTACTGAACCTGCGTGAAATCCATCGCTCACACGACGACGCGCAACGGGAATTAGCGGTCCATGAGCGGTTGGTGATCTTATCGCCTGAGGCGTGGGAGCTTCGCCGCGATCGCGGTCTATGCGCGGCGCGCCTTGGCGACAAACGCACAGCCGTACGGGACCTGGAGGTGTATCTCCACCATGTGCAAGATGCACCTGATCGTGCGCAAGTCAGCGCCGCGCTGAGCCAGTTGATTTAGAGGTTCACCACCACCGGGGTTGCCCGATTGGTGTCGATCACTTCACCAATGCGGTAAGCCTGTTCGCCGAGCGCATTAAAAGCATCTTGGACCGCTCCTGCGGCGTCGGCCGGCACAATCACCACCATGCCAATGCCATTATTGAAGGTGCGATTCATCTCAACTTCGTCGATGCCCGCCGTGCGCTGCAGCCACGCGAAAAGCTCGGTTTGTGGCCAAGCGGATCGCTGCAAGTCAACCCCCAGACCAGCCGGTAAGACGCGGGGAATGTTCTCTGTCAAGCCACCACCAGTGATGTGTGCGAGGGCCTTGATGGGCTGGGTCTTGAGCGCAGCCAACACCGGTTTGACATAGAGACGTGTTGGCGCCATCAGAGCGGTTTTGAACGCCTGCCCGTCAAGTGTGGTGGGGCACTGGTCGCCGGCCCGCTCGATACATTTGCGTACCAGCGAAAAGCCGTTGGAGTGGACGCCGTTCGACGCCAGGCCAATCACGACGTCGCCCGCGCAAACCGCATCGCCGGTGAGAATTTTTGATTTCTCGACAACGCCGACTGCAAAGCCCGCTAAGTCGTACTCGCCGTCGGGGTACATGCCAGGCATTTCGGCCGTTTCACCGCCAATCAGTGCGCACCCGCTCGCCTCACACCCAGCGGCGATACCCTTGATAACCGCTGCGGCCGTGTCGACATCCAATTTGCCGCAGGCGAAGTAATCCAAGAAGAAAAGTGGCTCGGCGCCCTGAACCAAGATGTCATTGACGCTCATGCCTACCAGGTCAACGCCCACGGTGTCGTGCATCTGCCATTCGAAGGCCAGTTTTAATTTCGTACCAACGCCATCTGTGCCACTGACCAGCACCGGTTCGCTGTAATTTTTGGGCACTTCAAACAGGGCCCCGAAGCCACCAATACCGGCCATGACCCCCGCGCGCAGCGTCTTTTTGGCAAAGGGTTTGATCCGTTCAACCAGTGCATCCCCCGCCTCAATATCGACGCCGGCTGACTTGTAGGTTAAGGGTGTTTGGCTCATGGTGGTGCAGGAGTTTGGGCCGCTGTCGCGGCGTCTATAGAATCGGGGCATTACTGCCTCGCAGCGCTTGCCTAATTTGAGCACGCTATTGTATGAGGCTGTGGAGTCCAACTGTATGCAGATTCAACCCAAGCTCAACCAAGCGCTGATCGTTGTTGCCGTGCTGGCGGTCGTCGGCTGGTTGCTATTCAGCTTGGCGCCGGTGCTGGCCCCTTTCATTTTGGCGGGCCTGCTGGCCTACGCGCTGTCGCCCTTGGTTGACACAATGGCGCGTTGGCGTGTGCCGCGCTGGTTGGCTGCAGCCTTGGCCATCGCGATGGTCATGCTCGTTCTGCTGGCCTTGTTGCTGTTGGTGGTGCCGGTTGTGACCAAGCAAATCCCGCTCATCCGAGACCAAGTGCCGGCGCTACTCGGACAGCTCAACGCGTGGACGCAACCGCTACTCACTCGCTGGGGCCTGAATTTACAGATTGATGTAGCCCAAATCCGTCAAACCCTCTATCAAGTCCTGAGTACCCATGACACCGATGTGCTGAGGGCGTTGCTCAACTCGCTGCGTATGGGGGGTAACTCCTTCGTTGCCATATTGGGCAACGGCATCTTGATGCCCATCGTGGCTTTTTACCTGCTACTTGACTATCCCCGTGTGGTCCGTCGCGCCTATGCGATGGTTCCACGCCGTTGGTTGGGGGTGACCGCCGCATTTTTTGCTGATGTCAATGACGTCTTGGGTCATTACCTGCGCGGTCAGCTGTTGGTCATGGTTGCGCTGATCGTTTTTTATGTCACTGGGCTGGCGATGGTTGGGCTTGACTTGGCATTCCCAATTGGCTTTTTTACGGGATTTTTTGTCTTTGTCCCTTACCTGGGGTTTGGCTTTGGTTTAGTCATTGGTTTGTTGGCAGCCGCCCTCGAATTTCAGTCCGCCTGGGGTGTGTTGTCTGTGTTGGCGGTCTTCATGGTGGGGCAGGTCATTGAGGGCTTTTGGCTCACGCCCAAACTCTTGGGTGAGCGAATTGGTCTCTCGCCCATCGCCGTGATTTTTGCATTGATGGCGTTCGCACAACTGTTTGGCTTTGTCGGCGTCCTGATGGCGTTGCCTGCATCGGCGGTGTTGGTGGTGGCGGTACGCCGTTTACGGGTGGTTTACCAAAACAGTGGTTTCTATTTGACGTCAGGGGATGATCGTCAGCCATGAAGCAGTTGGCGCTTGATATCGGCCTTGCGCCGCAACCCAGCTTGTCGAATTTCGAGTCCCATGGCAACGAGGCGGTGCTGAAGCACTTGTCTCTGTGGACGCGGGATGAGAAACCCAATCCAGTGCCCACGTACCTATGGGGTGATCCAGGCAGCGGGAAAACGCATTTGCTCAACGGTGTGCGTTTAGTTGCCCGGGAGCATGGCTTGCGTGTGTCGTGGTTTGATGCCCAGCGCTTCGATGAGCCCGACTTTGACGACCGTGCCGATGTCATCATTTTGGATGACTGTCACCTTTACACGGCTACTCAGCAGGCGGTTGCATTCAATTGGTTTGTTAACGCGTTGAGTCCTGCGGATGGTCGCACCCGAGGGGTTTTTTCCGCGGGTCACGCCCCACCGGCGGACTTGAAGCTCAGAGATGATCTGCGGAGCCGGTTGGGGTGGGGACATGTGTTCCAATTGCACGCATTGGATGAAAATCAGCGGCGCGCTGTTTTGCGACGAGCCGCCGATGAACGCGGTGTGCTGTTGAGTGATGAAGTCATTGATTTCATGCTGCGGCGTTTCTCGCGTGACCTCAGCAGCCTGATGCTGCTGCTGGCGCACTTAGATCAATACGCCCTGCGCACCCAGCGCAGCGTGACGGTGCCATTGATCAAAGCCATGCTCGAGGACGAGTAAGTCCGCGCCTGCATATCGAAACGAAAGCATATATATGTTGAATTTGGCGTTGTTTGATCTTGATCACACGCTGTTGCCTTTGGATTCTGACCATGCATGGGGCCAGTTCACGGTTCAAATTGGTTGGCGTGATCCCGTGGTGTTCGCGCAAGTCAACGCCGAGTTTTACGACCAGTACAAGGCGGGTACCTTGGATATCAAGGCCTACGTGCGTTTCGCCACGCAAGCCTTGCGAGACCTGAGTGGTGATGCCGCTGCGGTGGGTGCGGCGGCGCACGCGCAATTCATGGAGACCGTGATCAAGCCTGCTGTGCGCCCCCAAGCGACCGCGTTAATTGAAAAGCATCGCGCCGCAGGCGACACCCTGATCTTGGTCACGGCGACGAATGCATTCGTGACCGCGCCGATTGCCAAGTTGCTGGACATTCCAAACCTGATTGCGGTTGATCTGGTGCTGGATGAACGTGGGATTCCGACGGGTGAAATCGCCGGCATACCGTCATTCCGGGAAGGTAAAGTCACGCGCGTCAACCAGTGGTTGGCTGCGCAGGGTCTGCAGTTGGATACGGTCGGGCGCAGCACGTTCTATACCGACTCTATCAACGATCTACCGTTGATGACTGCGGTGACCCATCCGGTAGCGACTAACCCCGACGATAATTTACGCGCGGTTGCGCAGGCCCGGAGTTGGCCGATTTTGGACTTATTTAATGATTAAAAAACTAATTAACAAGTTGCTTGGCGGTGGTAAAGCGTCAGCTGCCAGTCGCTTTGGGCAACGCGAAGACGTTCCGTTCAAAGTCCACAAAATTGACCGTAGCCTGGTCGACGACCGCGCTTTGGACGTTGTGGAAACCCTGCAGGACGCTGGTTTTGAGGCCTACATCGTGGGCGGCGCCGTACGAGATTTGTTATGTGGCGTGAAGCCGAAAGATTTTGATGTTGCGACTGATGCCACGCCTGAGCAAGTGAAGCGCTTGTTCCGACGCGCTTTCATCATCGGTCGTCGGTTCCGAATCGTGCATGTCATTTATGGTCGAGGACGCGCCAATGAGGTCATTGAGGTATCCACCTTCCGAGCCTACTTGGACAGTGCCGACGCCAAACAAGTGTCGGGTAACGAGAAGACCAGCAAGCAGCAGTTAGCCAATTCGAGCCACGCTGTCGATGCTTCCGGTCGGGTGTTGCGTGACAACGTTTGGGGGCCGATGGAAGAGGATGCCGCTCGCCGGGATTTCTCGATCAATGCCATGTACTACGATCCCACGACGCAGGTCGTGGTCGACTACCACAACGGTATTCGCGATGCGAAAAAACGCATCATGCGCATGATTGGTGAGCCAGCGGCGCGTTACCGTGAGGACCCGGTACGCGTGATACGCGCTGTGCGTTTCATGGCCAAACTGTCGCATCTGGGTTTCACCATGGAACGAGCCACCCGCGAGCCTTTGGTTGCCAGCGCACGTTTATTGGCGGATGTTCCCCAGAGCCGTTTGTTTGACGAGATGCTCAAGCTGTTGCAAACAGGCCATGCACTGGCGACGATCGAAGCGCTTCAATCCCTCAATTTGGAGACAGGAATTTACCCGCTGCTGGACTTGGCCGTCGCGCGTGCCACGGACCCCTTTGTCAACCAAGCGCTCAGCGACACCGACCGCCGTGTCAACGAGGGTAAGCCCGTTGCGCCTAGTTTTTTGTTGGCGTGTGTGTTGTGGTCAGACGTGCGCACCGGTTGGTCCAAGCGGTTGGCACGACAAAAAGGACCACGTGCCAGTAGTTTTCCGGCTCTGCAAGAGGCGGTGGATGAGGTCTTTGAATCGCGCATTGGTGATGTATCGGGACGTGGCAAATTGGGTGCGGACATGAGAGAGATCTGGACCATGCAGCCGCGCTTCGAAAAGCGCACACCGGCTAGTGCCTTAAGCCTGGTAGGGCAGCCGCGATTTAGAGCGGGTTTCGACTTCCTGCGCCTGCGCGCAAATGTCGGCGAAATTGATGTCGAGTTGGCGACTTGGTGGGAGACTTTCAGCTTGGCGGATGAGGCGGCGCGCGAAGAGATTTTGGAGACGTTGCGTTCCCAAAAACCGCCACCGCGTAAGCGTGTGGTGAAGGCTGTGTCGACCGATGCGTCGCCTGAAGTCGCAGAATCGCTCTCGGAAACGACAGCATCACTCGATACGGACGCACCCCGTAAACGCCGTCGCCGTCGGCGCAAACCCAACGACGGTGGTACGCAATCGGGTGGTGTCAGTGAATTCGGTGGTGACGACGCCTAGGCCCCTGGTGCGTGCCTACATCGGTGTGGGTGCGAACCTCGGCGATGCAACCATGCAGGTCAGGGCAGCAGCGGAGGGCCTACGTGCTTTGGGCACCCATTGGCAATGCTCACCGCTGTATCGCACCGCGCCGCAGGATGCCGATGGCCCTTACTACGTGAACGCAGTGGTGGGCCTGAATACCTCGCTCACAGCACCAGCGTTGTTGGTTTCGATGCAGGCGATGGAAAACGCGGCTGGACGCGAGCGTCCTTATCGCAACGCGCCACGGACCCTTGATCTTGATCTGTTGCTATACGGTAGCGCAGTGATTAGATCGCCTGCTTTACACATTCCGCATCCGCGCATGTGGGAGCGAGCCTTTGTTTTGGCGCCGTTGCGCGATATCGCCCCGGCGTTGGTCCCTGATGATCGTTTCGCAGCGGTGGTTGACCAAGTCGTTGAACGCCTCTAGGGCGCTAAGCGCTCGCGGTGCCAAGCGCCATCTGCCGCGGGCGTGTAGCGCAAGCGGTCATGCAAACGGCTTTTTCGACCTTGCCAAAATTCCCACTGCTCGGGAACCAGACGATAGCCGCCCCAATGCGGTGGCCGGGGCGGATTCAACAAGAATTGCGCGCCATATTTCGCTGCAGCGGCCACTAAAACCTCTCGCCCGCTGATCGGCTCGCTTTGAGGGCTGGCCCAAGCGCCGATGCGAGAGTCAAGCGGTCGGCTGTGAAAGTAAGCGTCGCTTTCGTCGGCGCTGACCTTTTCAACCTGCCCCTCGATGCGCACCACACGTTCAAGCTCCACCCAGTGAAATTGAAGGGCGGCGAACGGGTTACCGGCCAACTCCTGGCCTTTGCGGCTGTTGTAGTTGGTGTACCAAACAATGCCCCGCGCATCGACACCTTTAATCAGGACCACGCGTGTGCTGGGGCGTAAGTCGGACGAGACGGTCGCCAGCGTCATGGCGTTGGGCTCTGGGATTTCCGCTTCAATAGCTTGATTTAACCAGTGCTCGAACTGCAGGCGGGGGTCAGCGAGTGAGTCGCTCTCGTTCAGCGCAGCGCGCTCATAGCTTTTCCGAAGGTCGGCGATTGAGGTCTTCATAGTCGGGAGTATAGAGGGGATGCGGTGTCGCTGTTAGCGTATCCGACAGGCGAAAAAAAACCTGAAAACGCGGAGTTTTCAGGTTTTTCCAAATTGGTGCCTAGGGCCGGACTCGAACCGGCACGGTGTTTAGCACCGGCAGATTTTGAATCTGCTGCGTCTACCAATTTCGCCACCCAGGCAGTGCAAGACCGAGATTATGGCATAACTTTTCGACCCTTTTTGACACGGCTTGAAAAATGTAATTTATATTGCGAGGTTACGCTAATCCGCCCCAGCCGCAGGCCTGTTCGTAATGTGGCAAAGTTGGGGGCCCGAAAATTTCCACGCAGCAATGACGCCATGAATCAACCCGCCTCAAAACCAAACGACTATCCCACGATCGAAGCGGCGATTGGCCGAACCCCATTGGTCCGTCTGCAGCGCTTGGGACGAGATGTCGCTGATGCGCGCGGCAACGTGGTGTTGGGAAAGTTGGAGGGTAACAACCCGGCTGGGTCGGTGAAGGACCGTCCCGCGTTGTCGATGATCCAACGAGCGCAAGAGCGTGGCGATATCAAGCCAGGGGACACCTTGATCGAGGCAACATCGGGCAATACAGGGATCGCTTTGGCGATGGCCGCCGCCATCAAGGGCTACAAGATGATCTTGATCATGCCCGAGGATTTGTCCATCGAACGCGCGCAGACGATGAAGGCGTTTGGCGCTGAGTTGATTTTGACACCCAAGAGTGGCGGTATGGAATATGCCCGCGACTTGGCAGAAAACATGCAGCAGGCGGGTAAGGGTCTGGTGCTCGACCAGTTCGCTAACGACGACAACCCCCGCATACACTTCGAAACCACCGGCCCGGAGATTTGGCAGGATACGCAGGGTCGGGTGACTCACTTTGTCAGTGCCATGGGCACCACAGGCACTATCACCGGCGTTTCACGGTACTTGAAATCGCAAAACAAGACCGTTCAGATCATCGGCGCCCAGCCGAGTGAAGGTTCACGTATCCCTGGCATCCGCAAATGGCCAGAGGCGTATTTGCCGAAAATTTACGATGCCAGCAATGTGGATGCCCTGCGCCTCGTCAGCCAGGACGATGCAGAAGAAATGTGCCGTCGTTTGGCGCGCGAAGAGGGCATTTTCGCGGGTATCTCGGCAGCGGGCGCAGCCCATGTCGCTTTAGAATTATCCAAAGAGGTTGAGAATGCAACCATCGTTTTCATTGTGTGTGATCGCGGTGATCGCTACCTCTCAACGGGCGTTTTCCCAGCCTGAGCGGCTTCCGCGATAACAGCCCCTTGTATCAAAGCCTTCAACGACTCAATAAAAATGCAAATCGACAAAGAACTAGACGCCCGTGGGTTGAATTGCCCGCTACCCATTTTGAAAGCAAAAAAGGCCCTTGCTGATCTGGAAAGCGGACAGTTGTTGCGCGTGGTGTCAACCGACCAAGGCTCGGTCCGTGACTTCCAAGCCTTCGCGAAACAGACCGGTAACGAAATGATGGAAATGGACGCTACCGGTCCCGAGTTCGCTTTTGTTTTGAAACGGCGATAGTCGCCCTTGGCCCTCTAGCGCCGCTGCTGTAACTTCTCCAGTTGCGCGCGCATTTTCTCCACCTTGTCACTGAAGGTCGCGATACGCGCACGTTCCTGCTCAATGACCGCGGGAGGTGCTTTCGCCACGAAGGCCTCGTTGCTCAGCTTGCCGTTGGCCTTGGCAATTTCTGTATCGAGTTTGGCAATCTCTTTACTGAGACGTTTGGTCTCGGCTTCGAGATCGACCTCTACGAACAGGGCGGCACGGGCTTGTCCCAACACCACAGCGGGGGCACCATCGGCCGCTGCGGCCCACTCGGTTTCTGATTCAAACACCTTGATGTCGCTCAGGCGCACCAACGCTCCCAGTGCGGGGCCGTAAGTGGTCACAAAATCTGCTTCACCCACCACATACATGGGCACGCGGGCGGCCGGTGATAGACCCATTTCGCCGCGTAAATTACGACAGGCGTCCACCCACGTCTTGAACGTGGCGATCTCAGCTTCCGCGCGCTCGTCGATTTTTTCAGGTTGGCTTTCAGGGTAGGCAGCAATACTGACAGACTCGCCTTTCAATCCGGCAATCGGTGCGACGGTTTGCCACAGCGCTTCGGTGATGAAGGGGATGATGGGATGCGCCAACCGGAGCGTCGTTTCGAGTACACGAATCAGCGTGCGACGCGTGGCACGTTGCGCCGCTTCGTCACCATTTTGTATTTGGACCTTGGCAATTTCGAGGTACCAGTCGCAGAACTCGTCCCATACGAAGCTGTAGATTTGGTTGGCGACGTTGTCAAGACGGTAGTCGGCAAAGCCTTTGGCGACATCGGCTTCCACACGCTGGAGCTTAGACGCGATCCACCGGTCGGCTTGGCTGAAGCGCATATAGCCATGCGCACTGCCGCCCACAGCGCACTCGGCCTTGGTGTGTGGCTTGAGGCCACAGTCGTAGCCCTCGCAATTCATTAAAACGAAACGCGAGGCGTTCCAAAGCTTGTTACAGAAGTTGCGATAGCCCTCACAGCGCTTGGCGTCGAAGTTGATGCTGCGTCCCAAACTGGCCAATGAGGCAAAGGTGAATCGCAGGGCGTCGGCACCGAACGCGGGAATACCTTCGGGGAATTCTTTCTCTGTGTTCTTGCGAACGGTCGGCGCGGTTTCGGGTTTACGCAAACCCGTGGTGCGCTTTTCCAGCAAAGGGGGAAGCTCAATGCCGTCGATCAGATCAACGGGGTCGAGTACGTTGCCTTCCGACTTGCTCATTTTCTTACCCTGCGCATCGCGGACCAAACCGTGGATGTAAACGTGCTTGAATGGGACTTGTCCGGTGAAGTGCGTGGTCATCATGATCATGCGCGCGACCCAGAAGAAAATGATGTCGTAGCCGGTTACCAAGACACTGGAAGGCAGGTAACGCGACATATCCGGTGTCTGCTCTGGCCAGCCCATTGTCGAAAAGGGTACCAAGGCTGACGAATACCAGGTGTCCAGCACATCAGGGTCACGCGTGAGCGCCTTGCCGCCGGATTTCTGCAGGGCCTCGGCCTCGTTACGGGCGACATAGACTTGGCCGTCTTCGTCATACCAAGCGGGAATTTGATGGCCCCACCACAATTGGCGGCTGATGCACCAGTCTTGGATGTTATTCATCCATTGGTTGTAGGTATTGACCCAGTTCTCGGGGTAGAAGGTCACGGCGCCGCTCTCAACCGCATCGATCGCCTTGGTCGCGATGCTCTTACCCGTGGGGTCGTTGTCGGCGACGCGGGTCATGGCCACGAACCATTGGTCGGTCAGCATGGGCTCGACCACTTGGCCTGTTCGGGCGCAAATAGGGAGCATGAGTTTGTGCGGCTTGATCTCGATCAGAAAACCCTGTGCTTCCAAATCTTTGAGTAGCGCTTTGCGCGCGTCGAAGCGATCGAGGCCTTGGTAAGGCGCCGGACCGTTTTCGTTGACTTTGGCGTCGAGTGTGAAGATCGTGATCAGCGGTAGGTTATGGCGCTGGGCACATGCGTAGTCATTGAAGTCATGCGCACCTGTAATCTTGACGCAACCCGATCCGAATTCGCGGTCAACAAAATCATCGGCAATGATCGGAATTTGACGGTCGCAAAGTGGCAAATCAACCAGCTTGCCAATCAGGTGTTGGTAACGCGGATCTTCAGGGTGTACAGCGAGTGCGCCGTCCGCCATCATGGTCTCGGGCCGCGTGGTAGCGATGGTCATGCCGCGTTGTTGGACGCCGTCAACGAGTTGTGGGCCATCGGCAAAGGGATAGCAAATGTAGTGCATCTTCCCGTCGCTCTCGGTGCTTTCGACCTCTAGGTCGCTCACAGCCGACATCAGAACGGGGTCCCAGTTAACGAGCCGCTTGCCGCGGTAAATCAGGCCTTGCTCATAGAGGCGCACAAACGTCTCGATCACGACAGTCGAGAGCTTGTCATCCATGGTGAAGTATTCACGCGCCCAATCCACACTGTCGCCCATACGGCGCATTTGGTTGGTGATGGTGCCGCCGCTTTGGTGCTTCCAATCCCAAACACGGGCGACAAAATTTTTCCGTGCTTCCTCGGGCGTCGGGCCCATATCGTGCCGACTGATCCCTTCGCCCGCTAACTGGCGTTCCACGACGATTTGCGTCGCAATACCCGCATGGTCGGTGCCCGGTACCCACACCGTATTGAAACCGCGCATGCGGTGATACCGCGTGAGGCTGTCCATGATGGTCTGATTGAACGCATGGCCCATGTGCAACGTTCCGGTGACGTTGGGCGGTGGCAATTGAATTGCGAAGCTGTCGACATCGTCACGCGCTTCGCTGGTGCCTCGGTACCCCGCTGTGGCGTACGAACGCTTTTCCCACTCAGGGCCCCATTGCGCCTCAATGGCCGCAGGTTCGAACGATTTGGACAGCTGCTCCAAGCCGGTTTGTTGGGGTTTGACGGTATCGGTGGGCGTGGTGGTAGTCATAGGTGGTCTCAAAGTGAACCACCGATTTTAACGGGCTCCGGCTCGACTAGCCGCCGCCGTTCAGCGTCAATCTGCGGCTTTAGCGGCGGCGATACACGCGGTTAACAAGGCGGGATCGCCAATTTGATTTGCCATGACCAAGATCAGCTTGGCATTGAGTAGCGCCGACGCACGCTCATCCAAGCCGGCATGGGCATCAAGCAGTTGCTCGTAAAAGCCATCGGCGTCTTTGAAGTTGGGTGCCATATTCATGATTCAGTGTCCTCAGCTCAATGCCAGTGCGGTGCTCAGCTGCTTGAGGAAGCCAGTGTCCAGCCGCGTGCCGCTCGCGCTCATGTAACTGTCCGGTCGTAACAGTGCCCAGCCAGGATGACCGCAAGCCGCAGCGAGATGCCCATGGCTATCGCGCACGGTCTCCCGAGCCTGCGCCGGCTGCGAGCGATCAAGCACCTGCACCACACGTACGGGCGCCAGTTCCGTCAGTTGCTTGAGCTTTTGAAGGGTTGCCTGATTGGTTGGGCCAAACCACAGCAGTAACAGGTGGTCAGCAGTCCAACGCAACAGGTCATTCAGTTGTGCAGGGCTACCGTCCACCCAGTTGATCGCGACGTTCTGCACACTTTTTCCAACTTGGGGCGACTGGTAACTGCAAATCGGTGACCGCGTGTAGGGGTTCGCCTCTGCCATCCGACCGGTATTGACCAAGGCGCGTGCAAATGGGTAATGTTTCGCGAGCCGGATGGTCGCGTCTCGGAACAGCCGTTCGACCCCATCTGCCGGGCGCAGATAGCGGGTGGTACGCGCTGTCACGGCGACGTTGACCGTCGCCGACTCATGGCGTTCATCGTTAAAGCTTTGCAACAGGCCATCGGGCGCATGGCGTTTAACGACGGCAGCAAGTTTCCATGCCAAATTGTCGGCGTCGGCGATCCCCGTGTTACCGCCTCGTGCACCGAAGGGGCTGACTACTTTGGCGGTGTCACCCATGAAAAACACACGTCCGACAATCAAGTGGTCAAGCAATTGGCTGCGGTAGCTGTAGGGGCCCACCCACACAATATCGCAATCGGCGTCGGTGCCAAACTGACGGCGCAGCCGCTCACGCAAAACGTCCTCTCGGCTCACATAGGCGGGGTCGGCATCCGGCGCCATTTGGTAGTCAATGCGCCAGACATCGTCGGCCATCAGGTGTTGCCACACGGCGCGGTTATCGTTGAATGGGGCTTCAATCCAGGTGTGGCGTTCGGTCGGCGGCTGCTCCTTGAAACGCACATCGGCAATGCACCAGCGATCATCTCGCTTGATGCTGGTCATCGGTACCGCGCACCACTTGTGGAACGGTGTGTTGCTGCCGGTGGCATCGATGACGTGCCGTGCCTGAAGGGCATAGGCGCCTTCTGGGGTCTCCACATCTAAGGTGACTTGATCAGCGCCCTGTGCGCAGCCTGTGACGCGCGATTGCCATCGCAGGTCGATGTGTCCCAACGCGGCGATGCGCTCTACCAAATAGCCCTCAATGTAGAACTGTTGGATGTTGATAAACGCAGGTTGTTGAGACCATTTGAAGTCGTCTCGGTCACGGAGATTGAAATTGTAAATTTCATCGTTGCCGGCAAACGTACGGCCGACGTGCCACTCCACCCCTTTGGCTTTGATACGGTCGTAGATACCCAGCTTGTCGAATATTTCCAACGACCGCTGGGTGTAGCAAATCCCGCGTGACGACGCACCCTTGACGCCCACCTTGTTGTCCTCGTCCAGCAAGACGGCGGAAACGCCGAATTGCGCGAGGCTACAAGCCAGCGTCAGCCCCGTGATACCGCCACCCACGATCACGACGTCGTATGGTTTCTCAGGCGACACACCCGCGAGTTCTGGCGGTGTTTTGAAGGGATAGGTTGGCAGCGCATAACCCGCGCCGCCAGTGAATTCATAGCCGTTGGTGTAAGCCGGATCTTGGTACGCAGGGGCGGTCATAGATGTCAGTGGTTGAGCTCGGGGCGATCGTTTTGCTGTGGTTTGAGTTTGTCGGCGCTGCTCGGATTGGCCGCGCGTTCTGCTCGCCATTGGTTCTTGCGGGCCGTCCATTCGTTCAAACGCTGGCGAGCAAAGGTGCTTTCCTTCTGCATTGCTTGCGCCGAGGCGATTTGATAAGACAACTCGAGCCTCACGCCGTTGGGGTCAAAAAAGTAAATGCTCTTAAAGACGTGGTGATCAGTCACACCGATGACATCGATGCCGTGCGCCTCCAGACGGGTTTTCATCGCCGTCAGATCTGCGAGTGTGGGTACCGAAAATGCGATGTGGTTGACCCAAGCCGGCGTATTGGGCGAGGGCAGCGCGGCCTCGTCGTCACCAAGATCGAAAAACGCAATGTACGAGCCATCGCCTAAGCGAAAGAAAAAATGGGTGTAAGGGCAATACTCACCGGTGCTGGGCACGTGATCACTTTGGATGATGTGGTACAGCGGGAGCCCCAAAATATCTTCATAAAAGTGGCGCGTCTCCTCCGCGTCTTTGGCTCGGTACGCGTAGTGATGCAGGCCTTGGATGGGCGGGGGGCTGGGGATTTGGGGTTGCATGGTAGGCCTCAAATTTACGGATGCGTAATGAGTTTAACTAATCAGAATCGATTTGTGTGCGTTGTTTGACCGTTGAGTCGGGTGTCATACGAGGGAATACCCGAATATTTTTGAAGGCTATTACCGAAGAAATTTGGGAAAAGTCTTTTTATATCAACATCTCGCGGCCGATTGAAAAAATCAATCGAACGCATTGTGAGGTGCAATTAGACGGGTTTGTCCTGAACAGATATGGTTCATAGGTCCTCAATCGGCAAGCCGTGGGTTTGTTGTGACTGGGGCATTTCTTTAAACCACAAGGAGAGACGCATGCCAACATTGAAAGGCACGAAAACTGAGCAGTGCTTGAAAGAAGCATTTGCTGGTGAATCACAAGCTAACCGCCGTTACCTGTACTTCGCGAACAAGGCTGACATCGAAGGCCAAAACGACGTTGCAGCGCTGTTCCGCTCAACCGCTGAAGGCGAGACCGGCCACGCACACGGCCACCTCGAGTTCTTGGAGCAAGCTGGTGACCCCGCAACCGGTTTGCCCATCGGCTCAACCCGTCAAAACCTTGAAGCAGCTGTTGCTGGCGAAACCCACGAGTACACCGACATGTACCCTGGCATGGCCAAGACCGCTCGCGAAGAAGGCTTCGACGAAGTCGCCGATTGGTTCGAAACTCTGGCAAAGGCTGAGCGTTCACACGCCAACCGTTACGCCAAGGCTTTGGCAGAACTGGCCGATTAATTTCGGCATGAATCAAAACGCGTCATAAGCGAGTTTTGAGAGTTCCGCGTGGCACACCCGCCGCGCGGTTCTCTGAATATTTGCAAGCGGTCAGACAGCCCCCCTTTTGGAGTAATTGAATGTCACGAGAAGGCAATTTAGAAGCGCCAACCCGCCACCCGTTGGACTGGCAAAACCCTGACTTCTACAACGAAGAAAAAATGTTTGTGGAGTTGGAGCGTATTTTTGACATTTGCCACGGCTGCCGCCGTTGTGTGAGTCTGTGTAACTCCTTCCCGACGCTGTTCGACTTGGTCGATGAAAGCAGCACCATGGAAGTCGACGGTGTGGCAAAGGCCGACTACTGGAAGGTCGTCGATCAGTGCTACATGTGCGACCTGTGCTACATGACCAAATGCCCTTACACACCGCCACACGAGTGGAATTTGGATTTCCCGCACACCATGTTGCGTGCGAAGGCGATCAAATTTAAAAAGGGTGAAGTCGGCAAGGCCGAGCAATTCTTGGCTTCAACCGATAAGCACGGCTCACTGGCGGGTATCCCCATCGTGGTTCAGGCGGCAAACGCGGTCACGAAGACAAAGCCTGCACGTGCCCTGATGGAAAAAGTGTTGGACGTCGATAAGGATGCTTGGTTGCCCGCTTTGGCGACGACCAAGTTCCGCTCTGACGCCGTCGACAACATGACGCCAGCAGTCGTTGATGGTGAACGCACACCAGGCAAAGTGGCTATCTTCGCCACGTGCTACGTGAATTACAACGAACCCGGCATCGGCCACGATTTGTTGAAAATTTTGGCGCACAACGACATCCCTTATGTCATTGTCGAAAAAGAGCAGTGCTGCGGGATGCCAAAGCTGGAACTAGGCGATCTCGACGCGGTCGCACAAAGCCAAGCCGCCAACATCCCCGTTCTGGCCAAGTACGCGAAGGATGGCTATGCCATCTTGTCTGCCGTGCCCAGTTGTACGCTGATGTTCAAGCAAGAGATCCCACTGATGTTCCCTGATGACGCCGATACGCAGTTGGTCAAGGGCGCGATGTGGGACCCGTTCGAATACCTGATGGCACGCAAGCGCGATGGGTTCTTAAAGACAGAGTTCCCCCAGCCCTTGGGCAACATCAGTTATCAAATTCCCTGTCATGGCCGGGTTCAGAACATTGGCCGTAAGACGGAGGAAATGTTGAAGATGATTCCCGAGACGGCGCTGAACACCATTGAGCGCTGCTCAGGGCATGCGGGTACCTATGGTGTGAAAAAGCAGCACCATCAAACCGCAATGAAGATCGGTAAACCTGTTTTTAAAGCGATGGCCAATATGAAAGACGGCGCGAAGCCTGATTTCATCAGCTCAGATTGCCCGCTGGGCGGGCATCACATCGCGCAAGGCTTCCAGGTCAACGGCGAGGTTGTGCCGACTTTGGCACACCCCCTGACGCTGGTGCGTAAAGCCTACGGTTTGCCCGAATAAGCCACCTGGCTGCCACCACTGACCACTCACAAGAGGATCTAAAAATGCAATTAACTGGCCACATTACCGCTGAGAACCTGATGACCCTAGAGGCGTACAGCAAGTACCGCAAAAACCACAAGGCCGAGGTACTCGCACACCGCAAACTTCGCACCATTGCGTTGGGCGATCACTTCGTCTTTCAATTTGAAAGCGAAATGACCATCCGCTATCAAATCCAAGAGATGTTGCGCATTGAGAAAGTGTTCGAGGAAGAAGGCATTCAGCAAGAGATCGAAGCCTACGCGCCACTGGTCCCCGATGGCACCAACTGGAAAGCCACGATGCTTATCGAGTACCCCGACGTGAACGAGCGTAAGCGCGAGCTCTCACGACTCATCGGCGTTGAAGACCGGGTGTTCGTTGAAGTAGAGGGGATGCCCCGCGTATACGCCATTGCAGATGAAGACCTTGACCGCGAAACGGAAGAGAAAACCTCGGCCGTGCACTTTGTCCGCTTCGAGTTCAGCCCAGCCATGATTGCCGCTCTGCACGCTGGCGCTGCGGCCACCTTGGGCTGTGACCACACCAACTACCCCGCGCACACTCTGATCGCCCCCGAAACGTTGGCGAGCCTTGCGGGCGATTTGAAAGCTTGACGTAAACTTAGCGCATGCTACTCGCCCTATCGCCAGCAAAAGCGCTTGATTACGACACGCCGCCCCAAACGGCGACGCACACGCAGCCTGCCTTCATCCCGCAGGCTGCGACGCTAATCAAAACCCTTAAGACATTCGACCCTGCCCAGGTGTCGGAGCTCATGAGTTTGAGCGACAAACTGGCGGCCCTTAATGTGGCGCGTTATCAGTCATGGTCGAAAACATTCACGACGAAGAATGCCAAGCAGGCGGTATTGGCATTCGACGGCGATGTATACGACGGACTGTCTGCGAAGACCATGACACCCAAGCAGCTTGACTGGCTGCAGGCGCATCTTTGCATACTCAGTGGCCTCTATGGCGTTCTGCGCCCCTTAGACTTGATGCAGCCTTACCGGTTGGAGATGGGGACACGCCTAGCGACTGATGCCGGCAAAAACCTGTATCAGTTTTGGGGCAATCGCATCGCGTCTTATCTCAACGACCGCGCTGAAGTCGATGGCAGTGGCGTCTTGGTTAATTTGGCAAGCGAAGAATATTTCAAATCGGTTGATCGCTCGGTACTCAAACCAAAGGTCGTGACCTGCGTGTTTGAGGAGCAAAAGAATGGTCAGACGAAAGTGATTAGTTTCATGGCTAAACGGGCACGCGGTCTGATGGTCCGGTTTGCGGCAGAAAATAAGGTCAAAAAGCCGGCTGATCTGACGCACTTCGAAACGGATGGCTACGCCTACATCACGGCCGATTCCAATGCAGAACGCTTGGTATTCCGGCGAAGCCATGCAGCCGCCTGAGGCGGCGGATCGATTCCCCACGCTGGTTGCCGCGAGTGACGGCGATGTACTGCAACTGCCCGATCGCACCGCACACATTCGCTTGCGGTACCGAACGCCCGAACTGGTGGTGATTGATGACTTTCTGTCAGCATCGGAATGTGCCGCCCTGATCGCCGCAGCCGCACCTCGCTTAGCGGCCTCCGAAACCGTAGCCGATGACTCCGATGCACTGGCACGGACCAGTCAGGGTATGTTTTTTGACCCTGGGGAGACTGCGCTCATTCGCCAAATTGATGCCCGGGTGGCCCATGCGTTTCAGTGGCCGATTACCCATGCGGAGGACTTGCAGGTCACTTGCTATCAGGTCGACCAGCGTTATGAACCACACCGCGACTATTTCAGTCACACGACCTCTGAGGCCATCAGTGGCGTGCAACGGTTTGGGCAACGGGTAGCGACCGTCTTGTTCTACCTGAACGAGCCTGAGAGGGGCGGCGAGACCCGCTTCCTAGACCTTGATTTGACGGTGAAACCGCGTCAAGGCACAGCGGTTTTTTTCAGTTACCCCTCACCCAACCCGGAAAGCCAGACCTTGCACGAGGGCTGCCCCGTCTTGTTTGGTGAAAAGTGGATTGCCAACAAATGGCTGCGGGCCAAGGCATTTGGCTGATGGCGCCCAGCTAGGTGAACAAATCACCGGTTTCAGCGACACGCCGACTGGTTTGTGCCTGCGATGGCAGCGCCGACAGCGGCACCAGCTTTCCGAGCTTAACGCCCAGCAACCGAAGTGGCCGATCGAGGGGCGCGCGTTTCAAGGTTTGCCCGGCGTAATACCGAATGTCTGCAGCGTGCCGAATGGGTACCTCCAGACTCAAGTCGCGTGTGATGGTTTTGAAACGGTCATCTCTCAGCTTGATTCCGACGGTTTGCGCCGCGACGGCTTTTCGTACGAGGTCGTCGGCGAGGCGTTCGCACAAGGTGGTGAAAATTTGACCCAACGCGTCACGGTCTCTTTTGGCGTGCAGGTTACGTTCGAAGGTGGTTTCTCGGCTGATGGATACCGGCTCTGAGTTCGTCTGCACGGGCCGCTCATCAATGCCGTGGGCGGATTGGTGCAACCACTGACCATAGCTTTTACCGAATTGACCGATGAGCCACTGCGGGTCACAAGCCGCTAAATCGCCGAGTGTGTGAATGCCCAAAGCAGTCAATTTCGCATCTGATTTGGGTCCAATGCCGTTCAGTGCGCGGCAGGGCAGTGGCCAGATACGGGGTGCCAAGTCAGCCATTGAAAGCACCGTGATCCCATTGGGCTTGTCCATTTCACTCGCGAGCTTGGCCATCAATTTGTTAGGCGCAACGCCGATAGAGCACGTCAGGCCAGTTGCCAAAAAGATCTCTTTTTGTATCAAGCGAGCCACCACCCGGCCCGCTTCGCGTTGCCCACCAGGGATATCGGTCAAGTCAATGTATACCTCGTCGATACCTCGGTTTTCCATGACCGGTGCAATATCGAGAATGACGGCCTTAAAACGCTGTGATACGGCCCGGTAACGCGCGTGATCAACCGGTAGCATGATCGCGTCAGGACACAGTACCGCCGCCTTCATCATGCCCATCGCTGAACCAACACCGAATTTACGTGCCTCATAAGTGGCGGTTGTGATGACGCCGCGTCCGGTGTAATTTCGCAGACGCTGGAATTGGTCGAGAGACCACTCATGCGGTGCGCGGGTGCTGTCGGGGCGAGGGTCTTCGGCGATCGAACCTTCGGCATCGGGGCGCTTGCCGCCACCAATAACCACCGGCAGCCCCTTCAATTGCGGGTAGCGAAGCAACTCGACGGACGCGAAAAACGCGTCCATGTCGAGGTGCGCAATGCGCCGCACGGTGGCCTCAGGTCGGGAAGGTTCCAGGCACCAAGATGCTGCGATCGACGTCAGCCATGCGCGTACGTCCACAGAATGCCATCGTGAGGTCGAGCTCTTTATGGATGATCTGCAGCGCCTTGGTGACCCCAGCCTCGCCCATCGCGCCCAGTCCATACAAGAATGCACGACCAATATAGGTACCCTTGGCGCCCAAAGCAACGGCTTTCAATACGTCTTGACCACTGCGTATGCCACCGTCAACGTGCACCTCGATCTGATCACCCACAGCGGCGACGATACGGGGCAACACGGCGATGGTCGACTCGGCACCGTCCAGCTGGCGTCCGCCGTGGTTGGAGACGATCAGCGCATCAGCGCCGGAGGCGACGGCCAACCGGGCATCTTCCTCGTCGAGGATGCCTTTAATGATGAGCTTGCCACCCCAGCGCTTTTTGATCCACTCCACATCGCCCCAATTGAGTTGGGGGTCAAACTGCTTGGCAGTCCAGTCTGACAGCGAACCCATGTCGTCCACACCGCTGACGTGTCCCACAATGTTGCCGAATTCACGGCGTTTGGTTCCCGCCATACCCAAACACCAACGGGGCTTGGTCGCCATGTTGATGATGTTACCCAACGTTAATTTAGGTGGTGCAGATAAGCCATTTTTCAGATCTTTGTGGCGTTGGCCCAAAATTTGGAGGTCTAAGGTCAGCACGAGTGCAGAACAATTGGCTGCCTTGGCGCGGTCGATAAGGCGCTCAATGAATCCACGGTCACGCATGACGTACAGCTGAAACCAGAAGGGGTGGTTGTCGGTGCCAGCGGCGACGTCTTCGATGGAGCAAATGCTCATGGTTGATAGCGTGAATGGGACACCAAAGGCTTTAGCGGCACGCGCAGCCTTGATCTCACCGTCAGCATGTTGCATACCCGTGAGGCCGGTTGGCGCGATGGCAACGGGCATTGCGACGTCTTGCCCCACCATGTTGGAGGCCGTGGTACGACCCTCTAAATTGACCGCAACGCGCTGACGCAGTTTGATGTTCGCGAAGTCATCTGAGTTGGCGCGGTAGGTCGATTCCGTCCAGCTTCCGGAGTCTGCATAGTCGTAAAACATGCGTGGCACACGCGCCTTGGCTAGCAAACGCAAATCTTCGATATTTGTAATGACAGACATGGGATCTCCTAACGGAAAGATTAATTAGCATCCGTCATCCTACCCAGTCGGCGCTTTTAGGCTGAGTGAAAGATACTTTTGACGTTTGAAAAAAATCTAAATCAGGCCAATCGTGCGCGGTGGCGAGCGATTTGCGCGCTCACCTGTGTGGGTGAGGTGCCACCCAAGGTGTTGCGTTCGTTCATCGAGCCCTCAAGGCTGAGCGGCGTGAATACATCCGCGGTGATGCGCGCGTCAAAAGACTGCAGGGTTTCCAGGGGTAGCTCAGAGAGGTCAACGCCAGCAGCCTGCGCGGTTTTGACTGCATGCGCAACTACCTCATGGGCATCGCGGAAGGGCAATCCCTTTTTGACCAGATAGTCGGCCAGGTCAGTTGCGGTGGCATAGCCGCGCATGGCCGCGTGACGCATGGCCTCCGCGTTCACGGTGATACCCCCAGACTTGGTCCCGGTAGCGGGATCTATTTGTCCACCGATCATCTCAGCGAAGATACGCAAGGTATCTTTCAGTGTGTCAACGGTGTCAAACAAGGGCTCTTTATCCTCTTGGTTGTCTTTGTTGTAGGCGAGGGGTTGGCCCTTCATCAGGGTAATGAGCCCCATCAAGTGACCAACAACTCGGCCGGTCTTTCCTCGCGCCAATTCAGGCACATCAGGATTTTTCTTCTGCGGCATGATCGAGCTGCCCGTTGTGAAGCGATCGGCGATTTTGATGAAACCGAAATTTTGGCTCATCCAAATAATCAACTCCTCGCTCAAACGGCTCACGTGCACCATGACCAGCGATGCGGCAGCGGTGAACTCGATGGCGAAATCACGATCGCTGACTGCGTCCAGGCTGTTTTGGCAGACGCCATCCATACCCAATGTCGTCGCCACACGCACGCGGTCCAGCGGGTAGGTCGTGCCTGCCAACGCGGCCGACCCCAGCGGCAACTGATTCACGCGCTTGCGCACATCCTGCATGCGCGCTTGGTCTCGCGCGAACATCTCGACATAGGCCAACAGGTGGTGCCCGAAACTGACCGGTTGCGCGACCTGTAAGTGGGTAAAACCGGGCAAGATCACCGTTTTATTTTGCTCGGCCACATCGACTAACGCGGTTTGTAGTTCAACCAGCAGGCCGTCAATGATGTCGATCTCATCGCGCAGCCACAAGCGAATATCGGTCGCCACCTGATCGTTACGGCTTCGGCCGGTGTGCAGGCGTTTACCGGCATCTCCAACCAATTGCGTCAGGCGTGCTTCGATGTTGAGGTGCACATCTTCTAGGTCGAGTTGCCAAGTGAAGGTGCCCGCATCGATTTCGGATTGGATTTGACCCAAGCCACGTTGAATATCCGCCAAATCAGCGGCACTGATGATGCCAACGGCAGCCAACATGTCCGCGTGCGCCAAAGACCCGCGGATATCCGCGTGCGCCAAGCGTTTGTCAAAGAAAACGCTGGCCGTGTAGCGCTTCACCAACTCACTCATGGGCTCAGAGAACAGGGCGGACCAGGCTTGTGCCTTCGTATCGAGTTGGTTGGATGACATCGTGCTTTGCGTTTCAGAGGGACCGGGCACCATGCCCGGCCGCACACTATTTTAACGGCCGGCTGCCGTCAGCGTTAGCCGGTGTTACGCAGGGCAGCCGCGATGCCGTTGATGGCGATCTGGATTCCCAGTTTGACCCGCTCGTCTGATTGCCCCTCGCGGTAGCGACGCAGCAATTCAACTTGGACGTGGTGCAGGGGGTCGATGTAAGGAAAACGATGTTCAATGGAGCGACGTAACGCCGGGTTGGTTGCCAAGCGTTCCTTGTGCCCTGTGATCAAAGTCAGCGCCTTGGCGGTGCGCGCCCATTCGGTCTCAATCCGTTCCGAGACCTGCTTGCGCAATTTAGGGTCTGGCACCAAATCGGCGTAGCGCCGGGCGAGGGCCAGATCCGACTTCGCCATCACCATGTCGATGTTTGACAGCAGGTTAGCGAAGAATGGCCAGTCGCTCGCCATTTGTTGCAGCTCGGCCAGTCGTTTGGCTCGACTACTGGCTTTGCCGTCCACTTTTATGCGTCCATCCAAATAGGACTCGACCGCTGCACCCAATCCAAACCAGCCTGGCAAGGTCAGTCGACATTGGCCCCAGCTGAACCCCCATGGAATGGCGCGCAGGTCCTCAATGCGCTGGCTGGGCTTACGCGATGCTGGGCGTGAGCCGATGTTGAGCTCAGTGATTTCTCGCAGCGGTGTGGCTGTGAAAAAGTAATCGGCAAAACCGGGCGTTTCGTAAACCAGCGCGCGGTAGGCTTGCATGCTTGCTTGTGACAACTGCTCGGCCAATGCCAAGTAGCGCTCAGGCACCTCTGCGCGCGGCGGCAACAAGCTCGCCTCAAGGGTTGCCGCAACCAATGTTTCTAAATTTCGACGGCCGATATCGGGGTTGGCATATTTGGAGCCAATCACCTCACCTTGCTCGGTCAGGCGAATTTGACCCCTGACAGTCCCGTGGGGCTGGGCCAAAATGGCCTGATAGCTTGGGCCGCCGCCACGACCCACAGTGCCGCCTCGGCCATGAAACAAACGCATGGCGATACGCGGCCCAGGCAGTTCGTCGAACAGCTTAGCCAAGGCAATTTCGGCGCGATACAACGACCAGTTGCTGGTGACGATGCCACCATCTTTATTGCTGTCGGAGTAACCCAACATGATGTCTTGCTCACTGTACTGGCCGAGCAGCGGATTGCGCTTGGTAGCCGCTTGCGCTCGGCGAATCATGGGCAGGATACCGGGCAGCGCAAAATAATCGCGCATGATTTTTTCCGACTGTGCCAGGTCTTCGATGGTCTCGAACAGCGGCACCACAATCAGGTCAGCAACCGCATCCTCGGCTAATAAGCCGCGCATGAGGTTGGATTCTTTTTGCAGCAGCAGAACCTCTAGCAAATCACTCACCGACTCGGTGTGGCTGATGATGGCATGTCGGATCGCCTGAGGACCATAACGCTCGCGGCCCTTTGCGGCGGCGTGAAAGATAGCCAGCTCAGTCTGGGCGTGCTCGCTGTAAGCCGTACCGCTGACATACAAGCGGCGCGCGTCATTGAGTTGCGCCAATAGCAATTGACATTTCTCGGCTTCGGGCAGGGTGCTGTAGCCCTTGTGGATGCGCGCTTTCTCCAGCAACTCAGCCACCACAGCTTCGTGCTTATCCGAGCTTTGGCGCAAGTCCAACGTCCCGAGGTGAAAGCCAAAAACTTGCACGGTGCGCATCAGCGCGCGCAGACGTTGGTTGGCCAGCATGGAACCGAAATGCGCGTTCAGTGAGTCATAGATCACACGCAAGTCGCCCAAGAAACTCTCGGCATTGGGGTAGGGTTCTGAAGGCGCCAAGGCATGGCGAGCAGCAACACCGCCACTGAGCGCCTCTAGGGTGGCCGCCAGGCGCGCGTATACCCCCGTTAATGCCCGACGGTAGGGTTCGTCTTGGCGGTGGGGGTTGTTGTCAGGAGAACGTACCGCCAGTGCTTGCATGTCGGCACTGATACGCACCAACCGCGCCGACATCGATAACTCGCCGCCCAGTAAATGCACCTCGGTCAGGTAATGCCGTAAGACCATGTCGGCTTGGCGTCGTAGCGCGGTTTCAAGGGTTTGCGCCGTGACGAAAGGGTTGCCATCGCGATCACCGCCAATCCATTGCCCCATGCGTAAAAAATTGGGTGCGTCATGCAGTGTCAGGGTGTCTTCGATATCTCGGTAGATTTTCGGAATTTCACGTAAAAAGGTCGATTCGTAGTAGGCCAACGAGTTATCGATTTCATCCTCTACCGTGAGCTTCTCGGTCCGCATTAAGCGTGTTTGCCAGAGTTGAACAACGCGCGCCCGAATCAGGTCTTCATTGGCTTGCAGGTCACGCGGTAGCAAGTGATCTCGTTGTTGCAGTAATTGCGCAATGGTACGTTCGGCATCCAAAATACTCTTGCGCTGAACCTCGGTCGGGTGTGCGGTCAGTACTGGTGAAATGTGCATATCCTCCAGTGCCTTGACCAGTGCCTTTTTGCCCACGCCTTCACTATCGAGTTTTTGCAGTGCTTGGGCCAGGCTACCGGGTTGTTGCTGTCCCTCACGTTCGTGCACCGCACGACGGCGAATGTGGTGACGGTCTTCCGCCAAGTTGGCCAGGTGCGAGAAGTAGGTAAACGCGCGACAAACCGTTACCGTTTGGTCTCCACTCAAACTTTTCAATAATTTCTTCAGCGCCTTGTCTGCATTCGCATCGGCCTTGTGCCGGAAAGCGACTGACAGTTGTCGAATGTTCTCAATCAGTGCAAATGCGGCCTTGCCTTCTTGGTCGCGGATCACCTCACCCAATATGCGGCCTAGAAACCGGATGTCATCCACCAATGGCGCATCTTTTTGGGTCGGCGATTGCGTGGCGGTTTTTGATTGACGAGTTGTATTTACCATGGTCAGAAATCGTATCGGTTGTCAAAGGCAAAGGCGCGTGGACGGAGGTGCACCGCTCGCCTTGCATCGATCATGCTAGCATTCGACAAGCTGATTGTTTACGAATGAGTTACCAAGTGAAAAACACATCACCCCTGAGCCTGACCATTGCGACCCGAGAGAGTCGATTAGCCCTGTGGCAAGCCGAGCATGTCCAGGCCTGCCTGCGCGATTTGGGCCACACGGTCTCGCTGTTGGGTATGACGACCAAGGGCGATCAAATCCTTGACAAAACCCTCTCCAAGGTTGGCGGCAAGGGCCTCTTCGTGAAAGAGCTGGAGTTGGCGCTCGACGACGGTTCCGCAGATTTAGCGGTTCATTCGCTCAAAGATGTCCCCATGACCCTGCCTGAGGGCTTTGAGCTGGCGTGTGTAATGACGCGGGAAGACCCGCATGATGCGTGGGTGTCCCCCACGGCAGCGGACTTGGCTGATTTGCCGACCGACGCGGTTGTGGGTACCTCCAGCCTGCGTCGCGTGGTTTTGTTGCGTGACCGATTGGATGCCATGGGGCGCCAAGACGTTCGCATCAAACCCTTGCGCGGCAATTTAGATACCCGCTTAAAAAAGCTCGATAGCGGCGAGTACCACGCCATTGTGCTGGCGGCGGCTGGCCTGAAGCGCTTGGGTTTGGGCGCGCGTATTCGGCAGATTTTTGACCCTGAAACCATGTTGCCCTCAGCAGGGCAAGGCGCTTTGGGCATCGAGATCCGCAGTGACCGTGCCGATTTAAAGACCGCATTGGCCCCTTTGATCCACCAACCGACCTGGTTGCGTGTGGCAGCTGAGCGGGCGGTTAGCCGTGCGTTGGGTGGTAGCTGCTCGGTGCCGCTGGCAGCGCACGCTACGTGGGCTGATGATGACGCGCTGGTGCTGGATGCCGCTTGGGGTGAGTTGGTTGACTTAGAGGCGACTGCCGACCTGACGGGTGTCATGCAGGCCAAGCTTGCAAAGCCGCTGATTCGTGCACAGCGCCGAGGCGTCGTGGCTGATTTGGAGGCAGCAGAGGCGTTGGGGTTGCAGGTGGCACAGGACCTGCTGGCAAATGGTGCTGTCGTCCCCCACTGAATTACCCATGGTCGTTGTGACACGACCAGCGGGCGAAAATGAGGCTTGGCTTGCCGCTTTGCGCGACGGTGGTTTTCCCACATTGGCGCTACCTTTGATTCACATTGCGCCGCTTGCAACGCCATCGGATGGACTGATTTCAGAGGCGCTGCACAAGCATCCCAGGCTGAGCGCTGTGATGTTTGTCAGTGTGAACGCGGTTCGCTATTTTTTTGCGAATCTCACACCTGCGCAGCGCGATACATGGCAAAAGAGTTGGGGCCAAGGGGATGGCCCGCGCTGTTGGGCGACCGGTGCGGGCACGTGGCGTGCGTTGTTATCCGAGGGCGTACCTGCAAGCGCCATCGACTGGCCCGGTGAGGATGCGCCACGCTATGACTCCGAGCAGCTGTGGGCCAGAGTGGCTACGCAAATAACGGCGACATCGGCTGTGTTGATTGTTCGAGGGCAGTCGGGCAACGCTTCGACGGGTAGCCAAGGGGAGGGCCGCGATTGGTTGGGACAGCAGATCATGAGCGTGGGCGCCACGGTGGACTACTTGTCGGTTTATCAGCGTGAGGTACCCCGCTGGGATGCCATGTTTGAAAATGCGTGGCGCCTGGCCATTGCCGATGCCAACGCAATCTGGTTAATCAGCAGCTCACAGGCCTTGCAGCATGCGCAGGTGCTTATGGGTGATGACTACCATCGGCTGTGGAATCGGCGACTGGTGTGCACCCATAACCGCATCGCAGACTCGGCGCGTACGGCTGGGTGGCAAACGGTCTCCGTGTGCCGGCCAGTCATGGCCGAGGTCATCGAAGCCCTACGGCGTTTTTGATCCGCACCCGCCAGTTGGTGGCACAACGCCATCGCCCTACAATGGGGGTTCCATAGACCGATATGACACTGGCTCCGTATGACACAACCTTCCGTTGATGAGGCAAAACCAGCTGATCCCAAGCCAACGACAGCCCCTGCGTCGGCGGCGCCCAAAGCATCAACAGTATCAACAGCACCGACCGTCGCAACGCCACCGGTCGTCAAACGCGGGGGTTGGTTGGCCGTTGTTGCGCTGATCGTCGCCATGGGAGCGATTGGTTTTTCAGCCGTGAATTGGAAAAACTTTGGAGGCCTCCGTGCCGCCGTTGGCGAACGGGTGCAATCTGCTGAGGCGGAGTCGGCGCAATTGCGCCAGCTGAGTAGCGATACGGCGACGCAACTCAACGCTGCGCAAGCGCGTGTGACGGCGTTGGAGCAGCGCGTGAGTGAACTCAACTTGCAGCGGACCCAGCTGGAGGAGTTGATGCTAAGTGTCTCGCGTTCACGGGACGACACTTTGGTTCAAGATCTGATTTCATCCTTGCGTTTTGCTGCTCAGCAGTCGCAGTTAACCGGTACGACCCAACCCAACATCGCGGCGTTGCAAGCTGGCATCGAGCGCATTGAGAACGCAGCGAATCCCCGTCTCTCGGGCGTTCGTGATGCAATGCGTCAAGACTTAACCACACTGCAAGGTGCCGCCAACAGCGATGTATCGGTGATTGTTCGTCAATTGGCTGTCCTATCGCGCGAGATCGACAACCTGCAAATGCGTGACACGGCACCGCCGCCCGTGGTGCAGCCTGGGCCCGCCGACAAGACCGTGACTTCCACTGGTGTCGCGTCGCCTGACGCGGCAACGGATCAACCCTCAGGTCTGATCGCACGTGCGCAAGTGGCGCTGACTACGGCCTGGGATCAGGTCTGGTCGTTTGCGAAAAATCAGGGACAAGATCTGATTCGCATTCGCGCGGCGCAACCGTCCGATGACCTGATGGTGACGCCCGAGGCCGCAGTACTGGTGAAGGCAAATTTGAAGCTGCAGTTACTCACGGCGCGTGTTGCGTTGATGTCAGGCCAGAAGGCAACGGCGGCTGAAGATATTGCCGCTGTATTGCAGAACGTCGCACGCTTGACCGACCCCATGTCGGCCCCGGTGCAAAGGACGGTGGATGGCTTGCAAAAGGCCCAAGCCGCGATTGCAGCGTTGTATGTGCCATCGCCGCAGGCCAGTTTGGCCGCACTCACCGCGCTGGCTGTCAACGCGCCCGGACGCTGAAGGACCGCCCCATGAAATGGCTTTTCACTTTGGTCACATGGATTGCGCTTGCAATCGCTGCGGCTTGGTTTTTAGACAACTCCGCCATGGTTTCGGTTTTTGCGAACGGCATGCGAATTGATTTTTCGCTCAACCTGCTTGTCATCGCGACGTTATTGGGTGCCTGGCTTATTCTGACCATTTACCGTGTCCGCCACCGACTGGGGCGCATGGTGCGCGAGGCAAAGGCTAACCGTGCACAACAAGCGGAGCGTGACCTGATGGGGCTGGTCATGGAGGCGTTGAGCCTTCAACTGGCAGGCCGTCATGGCCGGGCGCAGGCGATAGCACAGCAGGCCATTGAACGGCTTGCGGATCAATCCCTGCCGATGCAAAGCACTGCTTTGGTCCTGGCTCATTGGGTCTGCGCGGAAAGCGCCCAAGCGATGCGGCAAAGCGAGCAGGTTCAACATCACCTTGATGCGGCGTTGGCGGTCACTGCAAAGGGTTCAGGCGTGGTTGCGCAAGAGGGTGTCCGGTTGCGATCGATCCGGTGGGCGCTGGATAACCGGGATACGCCGGTGGCGCGGACGCGTCTGGTCGCGCTACCTAAAGCGGTATCGCGGCGGGTGCAGGTCTGGCGCTCCCGATTGGACTTGGCGCTGCTCGATGACCAGCCGCAGCAGGCCCTGGAGGCGGTGCGCACCCTGAATAAGCACGGCGTCTTTGCTGGTGACACATCAGTCAGTTTGCAACGATCACTGGCAGCCCAAATGCTTAGCACCGCCACTGATTTAGGGAGCCTCAACGCGACTTGGAAGAATCTGCCGGAAACCGAGCGTGCTGGCTATGAGGTGGTGCTGGCTTGGGTCGGACAGCGCTTGGCCCTGGGGGACTTGCCCCAAGCGGCAGAGGCGCAGGCGTTGATGGGGCATTTGCAACCGCTTTGGGACGACTTCATCCACCTCAGTGAATCCCAGCAACTGCGTTTTATCAACGCCGTTGTCATGTTGTTGCCTGTCCTGCCGCAGGTTTGGCTTGGTCACTTTGAAACGGCGCATCAAGCGCACCCAGAGGATGGCATGTTGCAGTTTTTGGTCGCGAAGGCCTATCTGCAGCGCGAATTGCTGGGCAAGGCGAAGGTCATGTTGGTGAGCGTGACAAAAAGTGACCTGTCGGCAAGCATCAAACGACAGGCTTGGATTGCCTTAGCGGAACTTGAAACTGCCCGCGATGAGCCAGCGGCGGCCGAAGCCGCGTGGCGTTCGGCGGCGCTGGTTTAAGCGGCCGCCGCAGCCCTGATTTAACCGACCTGCCACACGCGGGTTTCGCCGCGGGCACTGACCAGTAAAACGTTGAATGGGTCTTTTCGACCACCGTATTCGGGTCCATCCATACCGGGGCTACCGATCGGCATCCCGGGCACTGTGATTCCTAAAGCCGCGGGTTTTTCCACCAACAACCGTTTGATCGCGCTGGCCGGAACATGCCCCTCCACCACATAGCCATTCACCAAGGCGGTGTGGCAGGAGCCAAGTTTCTCAGGCAGGCCAAGCTGCTTGCGCTTCGCGCGGTTACCGGTATCGTAGGTTTTGACGCTGAAGCCTGCTTCTTCCATCAGCTTTACCCAGTCTTTGCAGCAACCACAGTTGGGATCTTTCCAAACCTCCATCAGTGGTTTGGTTTGGGCACGCGCTTCATTAGAGGCGCTCACCAGCCAACCCGCTGCCGCGAGGGCCGGCAAGCTGGCGATACCGAGCATCCCCCTGAGCGCACGTCGGCGGTCGAGGGGAGCGGCAGTTAGATTGGCGGTGGTCGATTTCTTGGGTGACATCATCGTGTAGGCCTTTCTGTTGAAGCATTAACTTACTTCAAGACAGAGTGTGGGTGTTTCCCAGAGTTCCCGCGATTTGTCCAGCCTCAATGTCCCAAGATCTTTGACAAGAAGTCCTTGCTCCGCTCGTTTTGCGGGTTGTTGAAGAATTCTTCCGGTGTATTTTCTTCGACAATTTGCCCCTGATCCATAAAGATCACCCGGTCTGCGACCGCCTTGGCGAAGCCCATCTCGTGGGTCACGCAGATCATGGTGATCCCTTGATCCGCCATCTCTACCATCACGTCCAGCACTTCCTTGATCATCTCAGGGTCGAGGGCTGAAGTGGGCTCATCAAACAGCATGATCTTGGGGGTCAGACACAGCGCGCGCGCGATCGCGACGCGCTGCTGCTGCCCGCCGGAGAGTTGCAGTGGGTATTTGGTGGCTTGCTCAGCAATGCGCACGCGTTCGAGCTGTTGCATGGCGCGCTCTTCAGCCTCTTTCTTGGGCAACTTGCCCACCCACATGGGTGACAGGGTGAGGTTTTCAAGCACCGTCAGGTGCGGAAATAAGTTGAACTGCTGGAAGACCATGCCAACTTGTTTACGGACTTGGTCGATGGCCTTCACGTCATCGCCGAGCTCCACACCGTCGACAATCAGTTGGCCTTCTTGGTGCTCCTCAAGGCGGTTGATGCATCGGATCAAGGTTGATTTACCGGAACCTGAAGGACCGCAAATCACGATCCGCTCGCCCTTGGCGACGGACAGGTCAATGTCACGCAGTACGTGGAAATTATTGCCGTACCACTTATTGACTTTGTTAAAGGTAATGATGGGTTGCGTCATGGTGTATGTCTCTCAAAAAATAGAGGTAATCGCTATCAGCGTTGTTTGCCTTTGTTCACTTGACGCTCGACCCAAGCGCTGTAGCGCGACATGGAGAAGCAGAACAAGAAATAAATCGCAGCGATGAAGAGGTAGCCTTCAATGTGGAAGGCGCGCCAATCAGAGTCCGAGCTGAGCGCGATTTTCAGGGAACCCGTGAGCTCATAGAGGCTCACGATGATCACCAATGAGGTGTCCTTGAAAATGGCGATGAAGCTGTTCATGATGCCGGGCACGACCATCGCCAGTGCTTGCGGCAGCACGATCTTGCGCTGTGTTTGCCAATAGGACAGGCCCAGCGTGGCTGCAGCCTCAACTTGTCCTTTGGGTATGGCTTGCAAGCCGCCACGAATGACCTCCGCCATGTAAGCGGTTTGGAACAGGGTGATGCCGACCAAGACCCGAACCAACACGTCGATACTCACACCGACAGGCATGAACAGCGGGAACATGAATGAGGCCATGAACAGCACTGAGATCAGTGGCACGCCGCGAATCAATTCCACGAATACCGTACACAGGCTTCGGATCGCTGGTAGGTCGGATCGGCGACCCAGCGCAACCAACAGCGACAACGGAAAGGCCAGTGCGATGGAAATCGTCGCCAACATGATGGTTAGCGGCAGACCGCCCCAGCGACCCGTCTCAACCTCGGTGAGTCCCATGACGCCACCACCCATCAGCATGAAAAATGCGGCCATGACCACAATCCAGGCAACGACGAGCCAGGGCTTCCAGAAGGTTCGGGTACAGCTGGCGACCAACAGTGCCACCATCAAAAGGGTGGCGACCAAGGGGCGCCACTGCTCTTCAAACGGATAGCGGCCGAAGATGATGAGGCGGTATTTTTCGGCGACGACGCCCCAGCAAGCGCCGACACCGTCTGCACGACAGGCCTCATGGTCAGGCAACCAGTAGGCACTGAAGAGGCCCCAGCTGGCAAAGTTACTGCCCGCGTAGAACAAGAACGCGCCAAAGAAGAGGGTTGCAATCGAAGTCCGCAGATCGCCAAAGAGGTTGCTGCGAATCCAGGGGATCACGCCCTCCGTGCTGATCGGTGCTCGGCGCGGTGCAATGGGTACAAATTGTTTGCTTGTCATGTGGGTTGCCCTATCGCTCTTTGATTGCCGAACGCGTGTTGTACCAATTCATCAACAGTGAAGTGGCAAGCGACGTGGTGAGGTAGATGGCCATCACGATGGCGATGCACTCTACCGCACGACCTGTCTGGTTGAGTGCGGTGTTGGTGACCGACACAATGTCCGGGTACCCGACCGCGACAGCGAGGGATGAGTTTTTGGTGAGGTTGAGGTATTGGTTGGTCAGCGGCGGAATGATCACGCGCAAGGCTTGCGGCAACATCACGAGACGCATACTCTGACCTTTGCTCAAACCCAATGCCGCCGCTGCTTCACCCTGTCCCGCGGAGACGGATGCAATACCCGCGCGCACCACTTCGGCTACAAACGCAGCCGTGTACATGGTCAGACCCAACAGGACGGTTAAGAATTCAGGCGTGACCGCAGCGCCGTGTTCAATGGCGAACTCACCCTTGACGGGGACGTCAAAGGAGGCGGGCGCACCACCGACCAGCCAGCCAAGAACCGCTCCACTGACGACCAAGATCAGCGAAACCCAAATTGAACCTGTGATCTCTCCAGTGGCCTCAAAGTGGCGTTGGTTGCGACGACGATAGGCCAGCATGGCAACAACACCCAACACCAGCCCGAGTAAGCCGGTCAGGTGGCCAAACGCCCATACGGGTGCCGGGAAACTCAAGCCGCCTTTGCTCAAGAAGAAACTGCCAAGTTGCATAGGCTCCCAGCTGTCGGGTAACAACTCAGTCAGCAGGATGTACCACATGAAGAGTTGCAACAAGACGGGGATATTGCGAAAAATTTCAACATACGTCGTGCAAATGCCGCGCACCAGCGCGTTTCGTGAGAAACGACCCACCCCCAACAACGTGCCCAAGATGGTGGTGAGAAAAATCCCGACGACGGCAACGCGCAACGTATTGGCCAAACCGACCAAGAAGGCGCGCCAGTAGCCTTGACCCGAGTCATAGGGAATCGGCGTTTCGCCGATATCAAAGCCGGCAGCCTGCGTCAAAAAGTCGAAGCCGCTTTGGATGCCGCGCGCTTCCATATTGATCATTGTGTTTCGGGCAAGTAACCACAGGGCGCTTGCGATAACCGTGACCGCAAGCAGCTGATAGACAAGACCGCGAAAGGCCTGGCTTCGCCATGACCAACGGCTTCTTTTGGGAGGCGCTGTTTGAGAGCTCATAAGGTCGTTTTATTGGTAGTGGGCTGCCGTAAGCGGCAGCTCGAAAACAAAAAGCCGCTTATCAAGAACCGCAGCCTGATGGCGCGACAGCTTGATAGGCGGCTGGCGACTGGGCATGGCGCCCAGTCAAGTTACTCGCAGCTTAACGCAGGGGGTAACCGTACATCAGGCCGCCGTTGTTCCACAGGTTATTGGTACCGCGGGGCAGACCTAAAGGAGAGTTTGGACCGACATTACGCTCGAAGATTTCGCCGTAGTTGCCTGTTGCAGCAATGGCGCGGGCCATCCACTGTGCGTCCAAGCCGAGCAACTTACCGGTATCGTCTTTAGAACCCAAGATACGACCGATCGCGGGGCTGGGGTCGTTCTTCATGGCTTCAACGTTAGCCTTGGTCACGCCCAACTCTTCTGATTCCAGCAAGCCATGGATCACCCACTTGACGATGGCAAACCACTCGTCGTCACCACGGCGAACCATGGGGCCTAACGGCTCTTTAGAGATCAACTCGGGCAGGATGGTGTAGTCCTTGGGATCCTTCGCTTCTTTGTTACGGATGGAGGCCAAGCCAGATGCGTCCGTGGTGTAGGCGATGCAGCGGCCAGCGAAGAACGCAGCCACTGAGGCGTTGAAATCTTCAAACACGACCGGCTTGATGTTCAGGTTATTGGCCTTTGAGAAGTCGGTCAGGTTCTTTTCGGTTGTGGTACCTGATTGCACGCAAACCGTTTGGTTTTTGAGCTGCTTGGCGCTCTTCATTTTGGTTTTGGTGGGAACCATGAAGCCTTGGCCGTCATAGTAGGTGACGCCCGTGACGCTCAAGCCCAAAGAGGCATCGCGTGACAGTGTGAACGTCGTGTTACGTGACAGCATGTCGATCTCGCCAGATTGCAAAGCGGTGAAACGCTGTTGTGCGGTCAGCGGCACGTATTTCACTTTATTTGCGTCACCCAGCGTAGCGGCGGCGACTGCTTTACAGATATCGACGTCGAGGCCGTTCCACTCGCCCTTTGAGTCAGCTGCAGAGAAGCCGGCCAAGCCGGTGTTCACGCCGCAGACAACGGCATCACGTGCCTTGATGGCGTCGAGGGTTTTGCCAGCGTGTGCGGGCATTGAAAGAGCCGCGGTTGCCGCGACAACCGCAGCAGCCACCAATTTTGCTTTTTGCATAAGGTCTCCAGTGAGAAAAGTTTTAAAAATACAAGCACTCTGGGCCGTGCGTTGACATTAACGTCTTGACGAACCTCAGAATCGCTCGACTATACCGAAATTTGATGATTGCTTCATCGGGGTTTACGCCGAGCGCTTGGCTCAGACAGGGGTGCTCTGCTACAGTCAAAGAACCCTTTGTGAACCGAGATTGAGATCCCCATGAAAGCCCTGCGCATTGACAAAGAACCCACGTACCACTGCGAACTGGTCGACGTGACCGAGGCTGTGTTCAACGACACGCTCTCCCCAGAAGGCGATGTCTGGGTGGATGTGGCTTATTCGTCTGTCAATTACAAGGATGGGTTGGCCATCACGGGCAAGTCCCCAGTGGTCCGCAAGCCCACTTTGGTGCCAGGCATTGATTTTGTGGGCCGCGTGCGGCGGAGCGAAAACCCACTATGGCAGGTGGGTGACGAGGTAATTTTGAATGGCTGGGGCGTCGGTGAGACCCACAGCGGCGGCTTGGCACAAATGGCTCGGGTGAAAGGCGACTGGTTGATCGCCAAACCGGCCGGTTTGACCGCCGTTCAAACCATGGCGATCGGTACTGCTGGTTACACCGCGATGCTGTGCTTGATGGCCTTGCAAAACCACGGCGTCAAGCCGGGTGATGGTGACATTTTGGTAACGGGTGCGTCTGGCGGTGTGGGCTCGGTCGCAGTCGCCCTGTTGTCGCAGGCGGGGTACCGCGTCGTTGCCGCAACGGGTAAGGCCAACGAGCATGCCTATTTGACCGCGTTGGGTGCGGCCGAGATCATGGACCGCGCGCTTTTGAGCGCGCCCGGCAAGCCACTGCAAAAAGAGCGCTGGGCGGGCGTTGTCGATGCAGTCGGCAGCCATACCCTGGCCAACGCCTGCGCCAGCGCGCGTTACGGTGCGACGGTTGCAGCTTGTGGGTTGGCGCAGGGCATGGATTTCCCCGCGACCGTTGCCCCCTTTATTTTGCGCGGTATCACCCTGTGCGGTATTGACAGCGTCATGGCGCCAAAGGCGGTACGTGAGGCGGCTTGGGCCCGGTTTGCGGACACCCTCGATGCCGATTGGCTGCAGAGTCTGACCACGGTTGTGCCTTTATCTGGCGCAATTGAGACCGCGAGCCAGATTCTGCGTGGCGAGGTTCGCGGACGTGTTGTGGTCGATGTGAACGCTTAAACCGACAAGCGCACGGGCGGCGCGGTGTCGCCATACACCAGCGCTCGGTAGGCATGCCAAGTGCCGTGTCCCAAAACAGGGCCAATGATAAGCAGGCCCAAGAGGAAGGGGAGCATGGCCATGGCGATCAGCAGGGTAATGAGTGCAGCCCAAACGGCCATCGTGATGGGGTTCTCGATGCACGCCCGCATGCTGGTCAGGCAGGCGGAAACCGCATCGACGCGCTTGTCCAGAATCATCGGTATGGCGATCGCGCTGCTGACGAATATCAGCCCGGCGAACAGCGCACCAACCGCCAGGTAGCCGATGATGAAATCAATGTTTTCGAGGCTAAATAAAGCACCAAAGGTGGTTTGCGCGCTCGGAATGGTGTCAAAACTCACAGCGAAGACAATCAGCGAAGCGCGCCCCCACAGTAACTCCAAGATCAGCAAGATACCGGCAAAGATACCCATGGCTCCCTTGGTTGGAAGCCATGCAAACAATGCGCGTTTCAGGCTGGGTGGCTCACCGGCACGCAATTGTCGGCTGACGTCATACAGTCCGAGACACAAAAACGGTCCCATGACCAAAAATCCCGCACTCAGCGCCAGTACGTAGGCCGGTGCTTTCTCGAAGACGAGCAGCAGCGCATGCCCCATCAATAAGAAGCAGCTACCAAAAAATAAACCGACCCGCGGTGCCCGTAAAAAGTCACGCCACCCCAGACTGATCCATTCAAGGGGGTCATCAAGCCGTAGTTTGTGTATGGGCAGGCTGAGCGCCACCCAACTTTCGGGCTCGGTGGTCTGCTCGGTGTCCTTTGGGACCGGCTTGTCGCGGAGGGGGTCGGTCATGGCAAGGCAAAAAAGGACACAGGTTGCGGAAAGCTCACACAAATTATCCCAATTTTCTTGTCTGCCGTCAGTTGGACAACGTTGAAAATGCTTATGGTTTTCCCTCGAAAACGCTGGGCTTCGGTCGATAATTGGATCACCATGACCCAACAATTTCTCCCCCCAGTTGTCCCGCTCCCCCAACTTGATGCGCACCTCACGGTGAACGGTTTCGCGATCGTTGATGCAGCAGATGCCCCCTCGTGGTTGTCGGTTAGTACGCAGGATCTGGTCGATTTTCAGGCTTGTTGGACAGATTTACCCTCGGATGCCTACCTGAAAGACGGTGGTAACTATCGTCGCCGTCGCCACAGCTGCTTTGTTGTCAATGGTGCCGATGTGGTGCAAGTGCCGCACCGTGCGCACTGGCAGCCCGTCGCCTACAACGCGTTACACGGCGGTATGGAGCGCTTGTTCGAGCCGATGGATGCGGTGGCCACCCGGTTGCCTGCGTTTCAAGCCTTGTTGAAAGCGGGCGCGGCCGCTGCTGATTCTTTGCGGGGCGCCCAGCCATGGTACGTGGAGGCGCACCAGTTTCGAATTGACACCAGCGACGGCATTGGTCGCCCCACGCCAGAGGGCGCGCACCGCGACGGTGTGGATTTGGTGATGGTGGCGTTAGTGAGTCGAGTGGCGGTAAAGGGCGGCGAAAGTCGCGTCTTCGAGGCCAACGCGCCGCAGGGTCAGCGCTTCACGATGACGGCGCCGTGGACGACGTTGTTGCTGGATGATGCCCGGATGATTCATGAGTCCACGCCCATACAGCCAGAGGATGCCATGGGGTGGCGTGACACACTCGTATTGACCTTTCGCGCCAACGCCTTTCAGGGCGTTGACGCGGGTTAGTCGCGCGATTACGTGCGCTCAAAGATGGCGGCGATCCCTTGCCCGCCACCGATACACATGGTCACCAAGGCGTAACGCCCCTGAATACGCTGCAGCTCGTGAATCGCCTTGACAGTGATTAAGGCACCGGTCGCACCAATGGGGTGACCCAGTGAAATACCGGATCCATTGGGATTGACCTTGGCGGGGTCGAGCCCCAGGTCTTTCGTCACTGCGCAGGCTTGCGCCGCAAAGGCTTCATTCGCTTCGATGACGTCCAAGTCACTGATACTCAGCCCTGCTTTTGCCAATGCCATTTGGGTTGCAGGAACGGGGCCAATCCCCATGTAACGGGGGTCAACACCGGCATGGGCGTAGGCGACCAAGCGCGCCAGCGGCTTTGCGCCTTGTGCCTTGACCGCCTCGCCGGACATGAGCACAACGGCAGCCGCAGCGTCATTGATACCCGAGGCGTTACCAGCCGTGACAGTACCGCCTTCTTTCTTGAAGACCGGCTTCAGCTTGGCCATGTCCTCCATTTGGCAATTGCTGCGGAAGTGCTCGTCCGTGTCAAACGCGACGTCGCCTTTACGGGTTTTGAGCATCACCGGCACGATTTGGTCTTTAAAGTGGCCCGCTTTGGTTGCAGCCTCAGCGCGGCGATGGCTTTCAACGGCCAGGGCATCCTGGGTTTCACGGCTGATGGCCCAGCGTTCGGCGATGTTCTCGGCGGTAACCCCCATGTGGATGGTTTCAAACGGGTCGTGTAGGGCGCCGACCATCATGTCGATGAGTTTGGTGTCGCCCATACGAGAGCCAAAGCGCGTCGCCAAGCTGGCGTAGGGTGCGCGGCTCATGTTCTCGGCACCGGCACCAATGGCGACGTCGGTGTCACCCAGCAAAATAGCTTGGCTGGCGGAGACAATGGCCTGCAGCCCGGACCCACAAAGACGATTCACGTTGAAAGCGGGGGTGCTTTGCGCGCAACCGCCATCGATGGCGGCCACCCGCGAGAGGTACATGTCACGGGGCTCGGTGTTCACCACATGCCCAAAGACCACGTGCCCTACGCTGGCAGCATCGACGCCCGCACGGGCAATCGAGTCTCTGACCACCTGTGCGCCCAGCTGTGTGGGTGGGACGTCTTTGAGGGCGCCACCAAACGTACCAATGGCAGTTCGCACAGCGCTGACAACATAAACTTCGCGGCTCATAGTCACTCCTAAAAAAATACAAGGTAGCGTCTAGTATGGCGCCGTTAACTGTTGACTCCCTGACAAAGGCGTCTGCCACGCGACATCAAAAGGGGGCGGGACAATCCCATTCGAGTCGCTCCCCCGTTCGCGGGCAGGTGAGTGCCAGTTGGGTGGCGTGCAACAGCAAGCGCGGCGCACGCGTGGCGTTGTCCGTTGGGCCGTATAGCGCATCCCCTGCGATTGGGAAACCCACAGATGCCAAGTGAACCCGCAATTGGTGGGAGCGTCCGGTAATGGGGTGTAGGTCGACAGCGGTCATGGGCCACTCAGTGCCTGGTCGCCAATCAGCCAAGCTGCCTTGCGGTGCGAGCGCGCTGGTAGACACCCGCCAATGGGTGGTACTCGCCTTACCAGTTTCAAAGCAGACCTTTGATTTCGGTCGATTGGGCCAATCCACAATCAGTGGTGCCTCGATGGTCTGCCAGTCGTTGGATGTGAGGGCCGGTTGTCCAATGACGGCGGCGCGATAGTACTTAGTCGTCTCGCGGTTTTGAAACGCTTGGCTCAATGCGCGCTGCATACGGGCGCCCTTGGCAAACACCAGCAGTCCAGATGTCGCCATGTCCAATCGATGGACCACCAAGGCACTGGGGACAATGGTTTGAATGCGCGTGAGGGCGCAGTCCTGCTTGTCCTCGCCACGCCCGGGTACCGAAAGGAGGCCGCTGGGCTTATCGATGACCACCAGATCCCGGTTTTCAAAGACGATTGGCGGAACGCCCGCAGCACTCATGCGCCCGGTGCCCAACTGTCTTTGAGGCCTACGCTGCGATTAAAAACGGGTTGGCCGACTTGGTGGGACTCGCGGTCAGCAACAAAGTAGCCGAGGCGTTCAAACTGAAAGTTGGTGCCCGGTGCGGCTTGCGCAAGACTGGGCTCTAACATGGCCTCGACCACTTGCAAGCTGTTGGTGTTGAGGGCTGCGATGAAGTCTTTGCCGCCGCCGTCAGGCTGAGCCTCGTTAAACAGGCGGTCATACAAACGCACCGGTGCCCGAACGCCATCACTGGCCCCAACCCACGTGATCACCCCTTTCACCTTGATGCTTGACGCACCGGGGGTGCCGCTCTTGGTATCTGGGATCAAGCGGGCATTGACCTGTGTGATTTGCCCCTGCGCATCGCGTTGTGCACCGACACAGGTCACCACGTAGCCGTATTTAAGACGCACGTTGTTACCGGGGAACAAGCGGAAGTAGCCCTTTGGAGGTGTCTCCTCGTAATCCGCACGTTCGATGTACAGGTCGGCACCAAACTGAAAGTGCCGCTCGCCGCGCTCGGGGTGGTGGGGGTGAATGGGGGCGCTACAGGGCTCAAGGTGGCCAGCACCCATCACTTCATCCCAATTTTCAATGTGCAGTTTGATGGGGTCCAGTACCGCCATCGCGCGAGCCGCTTCGGCATCCAGCGTGTCACGCAAGCAACCCTCTAGGGTGCTGTAGTCAATCCATGAGTCAGACTTAGTCACCCCAATGCGTTCAGCGAAGAGTCGCATGGCCTCAGGGGTGTAGCCTCGGCGGCGCAAGCCCACGATGGTGGGCATGCGGGGGTCGTCCCACCCGTCGACGTGGTTTTCGTTGACCAGTTGCGCCAGCTTGCGCTTACTGGTCACGACGTAGGTGAGGTTGAGGCGTGCAAACTCGTATTGCTTGGGCGCAGGCGTATTGATCAATCCACCCGCTAGGAGTTTGGCCAATAACCAGTCGTAGAACGGGCGTTGATCCTCGAATTCCAACGTGCAAATGCTGTGTGTGATGTTTTCAAGCGCATCCTCGATGGGGTGCGCAAAGGTATACATCGGATAGATGCACCAGGTGTCACCCGTGTGGTGATGCGTTGCGTGGCGAATCCGGTAGATCGCCGGATCGCGCAGGTTGATGTTGGGGCTGGCCATGTCAATCTTGGCCCGCAGCACGGCGGCGCCGTCAGGTAGTTCGCCTGCGCGCATGGCCTGGAAGCGGCTGAGATTCTCCGCGACGGTGCGCGTCCGGTAAGGACTGTCTTTGCCCGGCGTATTGAAATCGCCGCGGTTGACACGCATGTCCTCGGCTGACTGCTCGTCGACATAGGCCAAGTTCTGTTGAATGAGGTACTCGGCACAGCGGTACATGAAGTCAAAGTAGTCGCTGGCTTGGTAACGATGGGCCGTTCCGCTGTGTTGCCAATCGAAGCCCAGCCACTGCACCGTATCGATGATGGCGTCGACGTAACGCTGATCTTCTTTTTCTGGATTGGTGTCGTCAAAACGCAAGTGGCAAACACCGCCGTAATCTTGCGCCAGACCAAAGTTCAAGCAAATGCTCTTGGCGTGTCCGATGTGCAGGTATCCGTTGGGCTCAGGCGGAAAGCGGGTACGGATTTTGGCGGGATCTGGCGTGCCTTTTTGATGCGTGTCGAAATCAGCAGGCGAGCCGCTCCAGCGCCGTTGCGCGTAGGTGCCCTTGGCCAAATCGGCTTCAATGATTTGGCGCAAAAAATTACTGGGCTTATTGGTATCAGCGTCGGGTTTATCGGCTTGGGTCACGAGCGGCAATCGGTTGAGGTCAATCGGGGATGCGCAGCGATACGCGCACCACCTCGACATTGTATGAAAGCCAGCCCAGCTTTTTGAGGCCGCCGCTTTGTCTCGTAAAATGATTTGTTGCGCTGGCCACCGTTTAGCCTGCGGTCGTACCTCTATATCGGGGGTAGAAAGTCTTTTGTGGATATCACCCTCTTCCTGCAAGCTGTTGTCATGGGACTCGTTGAAGGCCTCACCGAGTTCCTTCCGATCTCGTCGACAGGGCACCTGATCGTGACCGGTTCGCTGATTGGCTTTCACGATGAAAAAGCCAAGGTGTTTGACATCGCGATCCAGACGGGCGCGATTTTCGCCGTGATCTTGGTCTACTGGCAGCGTATCAACGATACCTTGAGGGGGCTGACCAGCGAGGTCCGTGCGCAGCGGTTCACGCGCAACGTTTTGATTGCATTTTTCCCCGCAGTGATTCTTGGACTGGCCTTCGGCAAAGCCATTAAAGAGCACCTGTTCAATGCCAACGTGGTGGCGATCGCCTTGATCGTCGGTGGTGCCATTATTTGGTGGGCCGAGCGACGTCAGAAAACGGCGGTGCGCGTCGAAACAGTCGACGAAATGACGCCTGTAGACGCCCTCAAGGTGGGCTTGGTGCAGTGCCTGGCGATGATTCCGGGTACCAGCCGCAGTGGCGCCACCATCATCGGTGGCATGCTGTTTGGTTTAAGTCGCCGGGCCGCCACTGACTTTTCCTTCTATTTGGCGATTCCCACCCTGATCGGTGCGGGGGTGTACAGCCTTTACAAGGAGCGAGCGCTACTGGCTTGGTCTGACGTGCCCCTGTTCACAGTCGGGACGGTGGTCGCCTTCTTCAGTGCCTTGTGGTGTATCCGCTGGTTGCTGCGGTACATCTCCAGCCACAGCTTCATGCCCTTCGCTTGGTACCGTGTCGCGTTCGGCTTCTTCATCTTATTGAGCTCGACTACTGGCTTGATCGACTGGGCGACCTGATCATGACCACTGACGTCTCTGGCGAATCAGGCCTTCGTGGGCATTTACTCGCTATCTTGAGTGGTGTCGCCATGCTGGTGGTGGGTGTCAGTTTGCTGTTCTCTGTCATCGGTCTGCGTGCGGGCATGGCAGATTTCTCTACCGTAGTCACCGGTTTGATTTCCTCGGCCTACTTCGCAGGCTATGTGCTGGGTGTATTCGTGTGCCCCGTGCTGGTCTCGCGGGTGGGGCATGTCCGGGCCTTCGCTGCAATGGCAAGCCTCGCCTCAACCATGCCGATCCTGCACGCGCTGTGGATTGACCCGTGGTTTTGGGGATTCTTGCGACTCATCGCAGGCACCTGTTTGGTCGGCTTGTATATCGTGATTGAAAGCTGGCTCAACACCCTGGCACCCAAACAAAAACGCGGACAAATTTTCTCGATTTATTTGGTTGTTACCTTCATGGCACTGGCTGTGGGACAGTGGCTAATTTTGGTGGGTGACGCCGTTGGATTCGTCCCCTTTGCAATGGTGTCGGTGCTGCTTTCATTCGCGCTGTTGCCCATCACCATGGCTCGGGTGCAGCAGCCCGATACGGTTGAAGCCCCCCGTTTGAGTTTGGTCAGTTTGTGGCACACCTCGCCATTAGGGGTGACAGGGGCCGTGGTCTCTGGCTTGATTAGTGGTGCGTTTTTTGGCCTCGGTGCTGTCTTTGCCGATCGCATTGGGTTTGACGCCACGTGGGTTGCCGCCTTCATGGCCTGTACGATTTTGGGTGGCGCGGTGTTCCAGTGGCCCGTTGGTCGATTGTCAGATCGACTCGATCGCCGCTTGGTGCTGCTGGGATGTTGCTTACTCAGTGCCGGCTTGGCCGTGATTGGTTACGTTTTGGTCTGGATTTACCCCACTTGGCTGGTGGCGTTGGGGGCATTATTGGGTGGCATGCTGTTCACCATTTATGGCCTCAGCATTGCGCACGCCAATGACCAAATTCATGTCGGCCGCACGCTGGAGGTCACCGGTGGTCTGCTCCTGGTGCATGGCATGGGGGCGGCAGTGGGGCCCACGATTGCAGGCGTCGTGATGGATCTTTTGGGTCCGGGTTCTTTGATGCTGTATTTCGGCATCGTGTGTGCCGGGCTTGCGGGATACACCGTGCACCGGATGCGCGTTGCACCGCCCGTACCACCAGAGGAAAAAGTCGACTTCGTGCCCATGGGCAGTGGCACGCAAACGACCGTTCAGCTCGACCCGCGAACGCCTGATCCCTCTGATCCCGCAGACGCCGCTGCGTTCGAGCGCCCGGCATCGCCTGAACCAGCAGCCAGTTAGATAGCCGCCATCGCCTCTAGCGCATTGAGCGCCAATTGCGCGGCTTCCCTCGGCTTCTCAAAAACAAACAGGTGTCCACCCTCAATGGTTTGCCACCGCGGTGGCGCGGTACTGCCAACAATCCGTTGTGCAAAGTGGGCACCCACTTGGCGCATTTCGACGGAGTGGGTCCCCGCGATGAAGGACACAGGACACGACAGCGGGTGCTTGCGCAGCAAGCGGTCAACGTTGTGCGGCAAGGTGTTATAGATCTGAGTTTCGACATCGCGGTCAAAGCGAAGTTGGCAATGGGTTTGACCGTTTGTATCGCTCACAACTTCCGTGCCGTGGGTCACATAATCATTCAAACAAGCGGGATCCCATCTCGAGAAAACCTTTTTAGTTGACCACTGTGCAAGCGCCTCCGCTTGGCTGGGCCATTGGTTACGACGTTGGCTACTGATACGTCCTGGCGACACGGATTTAATGAGCTGCGTGTGTTTGCTTGCTGCGATCAATTTAGAGCGCCAACCGGTCAACAGTGGGGAGTCGAGCAACAGCACCCCCGCAATTTTCTGCCCACCCAGCTCGGGGTGTTTGGCTGCACACATCACGCTCAGAACGCCACCGAGCGAGTGACCAACCAACCATGCCGGTGACTGGGCTTTGGCCATTTCTGCGGCTGCAAAATCTGCGAGCTCTTGCACCAAATGTGGCCAATTGCTTGTCACTGGGTAGGCTGGGTTGTGCCCGAACCGATCAACCGCTTTGACGCTATACCCGCGCGCGCGCAAGGACTTGAACAGTTGGCTGTAGGTTCCCCCCGGAAAACTGTTGCCGTGAGAAAAGATAACCAAGGGAACCGCAGGATGGTGAGCGCTCATTTATTAGATCGAGGAAATTTAGTTGCCGCTGTTGCGAACCTGTAATTGCTTCATGCGGTAAACCAGATCGAGCGCTTCACGAGGAGACAAGGCGTCGGCATCGATTTGTTGCAATAAGGCTTCTAAGGGGCTGGGTTCTGCGTCCGGGAGTGCCTGCGGCGCGGCAAACAAGTCAACCTGTGATTGCGCATCGGCGTCTTTGCTCTCCAGCGCGTGCAGGGTTTGTTTGGCTTGCTGTACGACTGTCGACGGGACACCTGCCAGGCGCGCGACTTGCACACCAAAACTGCGACTGGCTGGCCCCGCCTCAATCTGATGCAAGAACGCAATCCCAGATTTACCCGATTCGACCGCCGATACATGTACGTTTTGCGCTGCGTGGTGGTCGGCTGGGAATTGCGTTAATTCAAAGTAGTGGGTCGCAAATAAGGTGAGCGCCTTACGTTTATCGTGCAAGTTGGTGGCGATCGCAGCAGCCAGCGCCAAACCATCGTAGGTTGATGTACCGCGTCCAATCTCATCCATCAAGACCAGCGATTGTTCGGTCGCCGCGTGCAGTATTTGTGCGGCCTCAGTCATCTCCAGCATAAAAGTGGACTGGGCGTTGGCCAAGTCGTCAGCTGCGCCAATGCGGGTGTGAATGGCATCAATTGGGCCGATCCGACAGGCATTGGCAGGCACGTAACTGCCCATACTGGCGAGCAAGACAATAACGGCTACCTGTCGCATGTAGGTTGATTTACCGCCCATGTTGGGTCCGGTAATGATCTGCATCCGTCGCTTGCTGTGCAGATGGGTGTCATTGGGTATAAAAGTGGCTGATCGCCCGGCGCTCGCCGTAGCCGTCGCACTTTGCAACCTCGCTTCAACAACCGGGTGACGACCAGCCGAGATATCGATACCTGGTTCTGCCGCAAAAGTTGGCGCGACCCAATGAAGGGTGTGCGCGCGCTCAGCGAGCGCAGCCAACGCGTCAAGTGCGGCAAACGCACGGGACATTTTTTGCAATGCAACCAGCCAGGTGTTGAGTTGCGACAACACCCCGTCGTATAGCCATTTTTCACGCGCCAGTGCGCGCTCTTGTGCACTCAGGGCTTTGTCCTCAAAGGCTTTGAGTTCGGTCGTGGTGAAGCGCTCGGCGTTCTTCAGCGTCTGACGGCGGCGGTAATCTTCCGGTACGCGGTCCAGTTGACCTTGGGTGACTTCAATGAAAAAGCCGTGTACCCGGTTGTACTGCACCTTCAGGTTAGCGATACCCGTGCGCTCCCGCTCTCGGGCTTCTAGCGCCAACAAAAAGTCATCGCAGTTGGTGGCGATGTGCCGCAGCTCATCAAGCTCGGCGTCCCAACCATCGGCAATCACGCCGCCATCGCGCACCATCGCATTGGGCTCTGGGTGGATGCTTCGCTGCAACAAGTCGCGTACCTCGGGCGGCACTTGGAGGTCATGCGTGAGGGCCTCAAGTAGCGCCGTGGGGGCGCGTACGTTTTGCAGCGCCAGGGACAACTCCGTCGCTTTTTCGAGGGTACGGGCCATCGCGACGAGCTCGCGCGGTTTGGCTTGAGCCAGTGCGATTCGGGCCGTGATGCGTTGCGCATCCGACGCGCCTTTCATGGCGCTGCGCAAGGTTTGGAAATAGGCTGCCTCTGATGCATTGGTCATGATGCCAATGGTGTCGATTCGAGCCTGCGCGTCTGCGCGATCGCGTTTGGGGGCGAGCAACCATTCCCGTAGCTGCCGGCTTCCCATGCCGGTTTGACAGGTATCCAACAAGCTGAACAGTGTGGGCTCCGTCTCCCCGCGCAGGGTGTGCGTGAGTTCGAGGTTTCGGCGCGTGGTGAGCGGCAAATTGATGAGCTCGTTGTCGGCGGCCACTTGCAGTTCGCGCACGTGGACCAGATCGCGCCCCTGTGTTTGGCGTGCATATTCCAATAAAGCGCCGGCCGCCGCGTGGGCGTGCGTCAGGTCTTGCGCGTGCCAAGCGTTGAGGTTGATGCTTTGCAGCTGGTCTTGCAGCTTGCGCGCACCCAGTGCCCCATCAAAGTGGGCGCTGGGGCGTAGGGTTAAAACGACTCGACCACCCGTCATCCCTGCCGCGCTTGCGGCTTCGGTGAGCAATGACTCAAAGGCAGGCGTGACGTCCGGGCTGTGAATGATCTCTTGGGGTGCGACGCGGTTGATCCACTGTCCGACGGCATCCGGGGTGCACTCGGCCAAAACCACAATACCCTGCGTCATCGCGAGCCAGGCCAAGCCGACCTGGTTGCGAGGCCCTTGGTGAATAGCCAATACCCGCGCCTCGGCTTTATCACCCAACAGCTCGGACTCGGTCAGCGTACCGGGCGTTACGATGCGCACGACGCCGCGCTGCACCGGACCTTTGCCGGTGACCTCGCCCAGCTGTTCGCAAATGGCGACGGACTCCCCCAGTTTGACCAGCTTGGCCAGGTAACTGTCGACGGCATGGAATGGCACGCCCGCCATCGGGATTGGTTTCCCTGCCGATTGACCACGTGCCGTTAAGGTCACGCCCATCAGTTCGGCAGCACGCTCGGCATCCTCGTAAAACAGCTCGTAAAAGTCCCCCATCCGATAAAACACAAGCGTGCTCGGATACGCCGCTTTGATGCTGAGGTACTGGGCCATCATCGGCGTGTGACCAGCGGCGATCAAGTCGTCAAGAGTGGGGGCGTTTTCAGGTTTCAAGGGTCGGTCAAAGCGGTGTCAGGACGGCAAGCGCTCTATTATCAGGCACGACAACGGGTTGCCATCTCGTATGATGCACCGCAGGAGGATTCCCCATGTTGGCTTTGCACTCATTTTTCCGAAGCGGTACATCGCATCGTGTGCGCATTGCGCTTAATCTGAAGGGCATCTCAGCTGAATACCATGCCGTCGATTTGCGCACAGACGCGCATTTAGCGGCGGCTTTTAAGGCCATCAATCCGCAAGCGTTGGTGCCCGTTTTGACGGTTGGATCAGAACATTTGATCCAATCACCTGCGATTTTGGAGTGGTTAGACGAGACCTATCCCGAGCCCCCATTGCTCCCCAAAGACCCTTTCGCGCGTGCGCGCGTGCGTGCGCTGGCAGCGATGGTGGGTTGCGACGTACACCCCCTCAATAACCGACGTATCTTGATGTACCTGCGTTCGCAGTTCGGCGCGGATGAGGCTGCTGTAAACACCTGGTGCGCGACGTGGATTGGCACCGCATTTGACGCCTTGGAAGTGATGTTGGCCGCAGATAAAACACGTGGCGATTTTTGCCACGGCGGTCAGCCCTCTATGGCTGACGTCTACTTGGTTCCGCAAATCGAGAGCGCGCGCCGCTTCGGCGTCGACCTCGCCGCTTGGCCCCAAATCATGGCCATTGATGTAGCTTGCCAAGCGATACCGGCGTTTGCCAATGCCGCACCCAGTCGACAACCTGACGCGGCGTAGCGGCTGGGATCGGCGTTTGCGGTTTAGGCGCTGGCGTCTTTGATTTGCTTGGCCATGGCCATGGCGATGGCGTCGGCCTTTGCTTCTGCTGAAGCAAATTTCGAATATTTACCCAGTACGTTGACCAACTGGCCATAAATGCGCGGGTTACCAGCCAAGCACTCGCTTTGGTCCATGAAGTCGGCCTCACCCGTGAAGTTGCCAATCAGGCCACCGGCCTCGGTCACCAGCAGCGAGCCTGCTGCCACGTCCCACGGCGACAGTCCTTTTTCGAAGAATCCATCACAAAAGCCAGCAGCAACATAGGCCAGGTCGAGGGCGGCTGCGCCGGGGCGACGCACACCCGCACAGCGCGCGGTGACTTCACCCAGCATGGCTAGATAGGGCAGCAGTTCGTCACCGGGGCGGAAAGGGAAACCCGTTGAGATGAGGGCGTCCCGCATCATGGTCCGTTTGCTGACACGGATACGTCGCTCGTTCATGAACGCACCACGGCCTTTGGTGGCATAAAACAGATCGTTGCGGTTGGGGTCGTAGACGACGGCTTGCTCAACTTTGCCGCGAACCGCTAGCGCGATGCTGACGCAGTAAGTTGGGAAGCCGTGAATGAAGTTGGTTGTGCCATCCAGTGGATCGATGATCCACACAAAATCCTTGTCTCGTCCGCGGCCGCTCTGCACGCCGGACTCTTCGGCTTGGATGCCGTGGTCAGGGTAGGCGGTGAGCAGCGTCTCGATGATTGATTCTTCGGCTGCTTGATCGATTTCGGTTACGAAGTCGTTGGTCTGCTTGGTCGACACGCGAACAGACTCAACGTCAAGTGCGGCTCGGTTGATGATCGCGCCGGCTGCACGAGCGGCCTTGATGGCCACGTTCAACATGGGGTGGATATTGGATGACATAACGGTGTGTAAGAGCTTTCGGGGCGTGCGATGACGCAAACCGGTATTTTAGGCGATCCCCCTATGGGCAATGGCATACTTCCTCGGAATTGTTGCTTTTTTGAATGCCTCGTCATGAAAACCCGTTTCGTCCTGATTCAAACCAGCCACGCCGGCAACGTCGGTGCGACGGCGCGTGCCATGAAGGTGATGGGTTTTGATGACCTGGTTTTGGTGGAGCCGAGATGGCCTAACGTGTTGCGGCGCGAGGAAACCATTCAGCGTGCCAGTGGCGCTAATGACGTCTTGAACAACGCCCGCATTGTGGAGACGCTGGATGAGGCGCTTGAGGGCATCGACCATGTGTGCGCAACGGCGATGACACCGCGGGATTTTGGTCCGCCAACGCGTGCACCCCGCCTGCACTTTGAGACCTTGTTAGACGACACTGAGGAGCGGCCTCCGCTAGAGGGTATTGCGTTTTTGTTTGGCAGCGAACGCTTTGGCATGCGCAATGAGGATGTGTATAAATCGCACGTCTGTCTCAGTATTCCCACCAACCCGACATTTGGGTCGCTGAATTTGGCGGCGGCGGTGCAGTTGGTGGCTTACGACTGGCGTATCGCCTTGGACTCGGCAGGCACGTGGTCTTTGGACACGCCGGCGCCGCAGGGGGAGCGCGCCGCCGATGCGCAATCGGTGCAGGGGATGCTGGCGCACTTAGCGTCTGCTTTGGTGGCAGTCGATTTTTTAGATCCAGCGGCCCCTAAAAAGCTGATGCCCCGCTTGAACCATCTATTTAATCGGGCGCGTCCGACAGTCGAGGAAATTCACATCCTGCGTGGTATCGCCAAAGCCATGTTGCAAGTGACGTCAAAGCAAGGCGACTCCCAACGTTCAGGCCCGTTAGACTGACAATGTTATTTTCCACAATGATCTCCTGATTTATTTCGTTTATGTTCGCTCGTTTAAACCACGATATCGATTGCATCCTCTCGCGTGACCCCGCGGCCAAAAGTCGCTGGGAGGTGCTGACGTGCTACCCCGGCTTGCATGCGCTCGTTCTTCACCGCTTGGCGCATTGGGCCTGGCGTCGGCAGTGGTTTTGGGTGGGGCGGTTTGTCTCAAACATCTCGCGGTTTTTGACTGGTATCGAGATTCACCCGGGTGCACAGATTGCAGCTGGGGTGTTTATCGATCACGGCATGGGCGTGGTGATTGGTGAGACCGCCGTCGTTGGTGAGGGGTGCACGATTTATCAGGGCGTCACACTCGGGGGCACCTCGTTACACAAGGGGGCAAAACGTCACCCGACCTTGGGAAAGAACGTGGTTGTTGGCGCCGGTGCGCAGGTGCTCGGTGGTTACGATGTCGGCGACAACGCCAAGATCGGATCGAATGCGGTGGTGACCAAACCCGTGCCAGCTGGCGCGACGGCGGTGGGCAACCCGGCCCGGATCATCGAGCAAGCGGCCGATGCGCAGCGAGAAGCGGCGGCATCCCGGATGGGATTCTCAGCCTATGGCGTGACCCAAAGCGATGACCCCTTGAGCTTGGCCATCCGTGGCTTGATTGACCATGCCGCCAGCCAAGAACATCAAATTGCGTTGTTGTGGCAAGCCCTTGAGAAGGCCAATGCCACCGATGGTATGTTGCCGCCAGACGCAGCCAAGACCGAGCATTTCGAGGCGGAAAAGCTCAACAAACTGATCGACGAATAGCCCCGCTTCAGGGGAACAGCGCGCGCAGTAACGCGTTTGTACGCGGTGCCGCAACCGTTTCTAAGAACGTGGGAAAGTCGTGCTTGGCCTGATCGTCGGCACGGTCAGAGATTGTGCGTGCGATCGCAAAAGGGATGCCGTGCTCATAACAGACCTGCCCAACCGCGGCCCCTTCCATCTCAACGGCAAGGGCGGTTGGCCACTGCGTTTGCAGTGCCTGCTGTGCAGACGCGCTGTTGATGAATTGATCGCCACTCAAAATCAAACCCGTGTGCACCTGTGCGGTACTGCCGGCGATGCCGTCTTGCGCGGCTTGCGTCAGCTTTGCTGACCAATCGGCGTCGGTGGGAATTTCCGTAATGCCCAGCAACGGTATTTCGTGTTTCGGGAAGATTGGTGACGCATTCAAGTCGTGTTGCGCGACGTGTGAGGCGATCACGATATCGCCAACACGCACGGCTTGCGCGGTATCCACGCCCCCGGCTAGTCCCACAAACAAAATCGTCTTGACGCCGAATTTTTGAATGAGCGTGGTTGCTGTCGAGGCAGCAGCGACCTTGCCAACGCGTGCCACACAGACCACGACCGGCGTTGCGTCAGCACCGCCAGGCGTACCAAAAAACCCCTGTGTGTAATGTCTGCGGGCTATTTTTGTGACGGTCGGGGACTGGATGCGCGACGCGAAGTCCCCCACTTCCTGGGGGAGTGCTGCCATGATGCCGACGGGCGCAGTCATGCTGGGCGGATCGCGCTCTTGGGGCGGAAGGCCTTGCACACCGCTTCACGGGTCTCGAGATAAGGGCCTCCGATGAGGTCAATGCAGTAAGGGACTGCGGCAAAAATACCGTTCACCAGCAGACTGCCATCGGCGTTACGCGCGCCCTCAAGGGTCTCACGGATGCTTTTAGGTTGCCCTGGCAAGTTGATGATCAGGGTCTTGCCGCGAATCACGGCGACCTGACGGGACAGGATCGCCGTCGGTACAAAGTTAAGGCTAATCTGGCGCATCTGCTCGCCAAAACCCGGCATTTCCTTGTCGGCAATGGCCAGCGTGGCCTCCGGGGTCACATCACGCAAGGCAGGGCCCGTGCCCCCGGTGGTCAGTACCAAGGAGCAGCCCGCATGTACGCAAGCCAACAAGGTTTGACTGATGAGCGGCTTTTCGTCCGGAATGAGGTGTGACTCAAAGGTGATGTCATTTTCGAGCGCACTGGTCAGCCATTCCTTCAACGCGGGCAGACCTTTGTCCTCGTAGGTCCCGCTGCTGGCGCGGTCACTGATGGAGACAATACCGATTTTTACTGGATCTTTCATTCGCTTTCCTCGTCATCGTCTGTATCCGCTACGGGCGCACGCAAGGCTTCTCGCAGCATCTGAAATAACTCTTTGTAGGCCTTGCCGGATTTGGGTAAGCGCACGGGCTCACCCTCAATGGGTGCCACTGGTGGTTGGGCTGCCTGTGCTTTCTCGGCATCCTTTCGGGCCTGGCGCACCAAGCTACGGAGGGCCTGGATATCGGTATCGGGTTGACGCGCCATCCAGTCGGTGAATGCCGAGTCATCGGCCATCAGACGATCGCGCCATTGTTCCGCTTGACGGACCTCGGCCGCCTCTTGGGGGCTGCCTTGATGTTGAACCGCCAGTGCCGCTTCGCAGGCCGCCACGGTCTCCGCATCGAGCTGGCGCATGAGCTTGCCAACGTGCTGCAACTGCCGGCGCTTGGCACCGAAATCCGTCAACCGTTTGGCCTGGGTGAGCGATTGCATCAGCGCCTCGGGAAGGTTGAGAGATTTCAAGAGCTTGGGGCGAAGGTCCATCAACGCCTCACCCACGGCTTGTCGGTGGTCGCTGTCTTTTTTCATGTCGGTGCGCGACATATCGGTCGTGCCCTTGAGCTCTGCTTTGAGCTCGCGGTCAAGGTCGCTGCCCGATATCACGAAATGTCCGTGAACAAAGTAGCCTTTTTTTGGTTTTCGTGCCATGTGGGAATCTTCTCGATCGCGCCTGCAAATGACGCGTGGCTTGTATCATAGCCGCCAGCACCTTCAAACTTATAGAGCCCATGCCCAAGAAATCACCTGCCGATCAACCAGCCGCCGCCTTTCAATTCACCCAAAGCCGCTTTCAAGACTTGGTCGCAGAAACGTTGCAGCAAGCTAAAGCTTTGGGCGCAGGCGACGCTGTTGCGGAAGTCTCCGAGGCCTATGGCCTGAGCGTTTCGGTCCGCAACCGCGAGCTTGAAAATGTGGAACGCAACCGCGATAAGTCGCTGGGCGTGACAGTGTATTTGGGTAACCACCGCGGCCACGCTTCGACCTCTGATTTCTCAAGCAACGCCATCGCCGATACGGTGCGTGCCGCCTACGACATTGCGCGCTTCACGGCTGAAGATCCGCTGGCCGGGTTACCTGATGCGCAAGACGTGGTGACCGAAATCAAAGATCTTGATCTGTTCCATCCGTGGACGATTGATGCGGGTGAGGCCGCCCAGCTGGCGCTGTCGTGTGAGGCGGCAGCCTTGAAAACCAGCAGACAAATTACCAACAGCGAGGGTGCATCGGTGTCGGCCCAGCATGCCCACTTCTACGCTGGGCACATGCGTGAAGGACAAACCGGACAGCCTGGCATTTTCCAAGGGGGTTATGCGAGTACCCGCCACAGTATGGGCGTCTCGGTGATTGCGGGCAAAGGAGATGCCATGCAGCGCGATGCGTGGTACACCTCCATGCGAGACGCGACCGAATTGGCATCAGCCAGTGCGATTGGTCGCTATGCCGCCCAGCGCACGCTGGCGCGCGTTGGCGCGCGCAAGATCAAGACGACGCAATGCCCCGTGTTGTTCGAAGCGCCCTTGGCTTCAGGCCTTTTGGGCAGTTTTGTTCACGCGATCAGCGGTGGTGCGTTGTACCGTAAGACCACGTTTTTGCTGGATAGTCTGGGTCAGAGCGTCTTTCCAAAACACGTCGATATTTTTGAAGACCCATTTATCCCCAAAGGTAAGGGAAGCTCGCCGTTCGATGATGAGGGTGTTGCGGTTCGCGCGCGACACGTTGTCAAAGGGGGCGTCGTGGAAGGTTATTTCCTTGGTAGCTATTCAGCCCGAAAGTTGGGTATGCGAACCACTGGCCACGCAGGCGGCTCACACAACTTGATTATGCGCAGCCGTCGCACGCAACCCAGTGATAACCTCGATGCGATGCTTAAAAAGCTTGGGCGCGGCTTGTTCGTGACTGACTTGATGGGGCATGGCGTCAATGGCGTGACGGGGGATTATTCGCGCGGCGCGTCCGGGTTTTGGGTGGAGAACGGTGAGATCCAATTTCCCGTGCAAGAAATCACCATCGCTGGTAATCTGCGCGACATGTTCAAAGGCATTCAAGCCATTGGCGCAGACGCCTACAACCAAGGCGCAAAAACCGTGGGGTCGGTCCTCATCAACCGCATGAAAATAGCGGGTGCGTAAGCCGGTCACGCAACATCAACCGACACGTCAATCAAGGAATACAAAATGATTTTGGAATTAGCCGATATCCGCATTCAACCCGGCAAAAATGCCGAATTTGAGGTCGCAATCGAGCACGGTGTCAAAACCATCATCGCGCAGGCTCAAGGGTTTCAGGGGTGGAAGGTGAATCGATGCATCGAAACCCCCGAGCGCTACGTGTTACAGATTTTTTGGGAGACGCTGGAGGACCACACCGAGCGTTTCCGCAACGGTCCGTTATTCCCCCAGTGGCGTGGCATCGTAGGCCCTTTTTTCGCCGTCCCACCCCAAGTCGAGCACTTTGAGCTCGTTGGGAAATCTGCTTAATCAGGGGTTGAGCGCCGCTTTGACAGCTGCCGACACCTGACCCATGTCGGCCTTTCCTGCCAACTGCTGTTTAACTGCGCCCATAACCTTGCCCATGTCACCGGGCCCTGATGCCCCAACGTCAGCGACGATTTGCTTCACGGCCAGCGCAATTTCTTCTGTGGACATGCGCTGGGGTAAGTAGCCCTGTAGCACGGTAATTTCGGCGGCCTCTTTATCTGCCAAGTCTTGTCGATCGGCCTTTTCGTAGGCCGCGATCGAATCTTTGCGTTGTTTAACCAGTTTGTCGACCAAGCCCACCACCATCACGTCGTCAACGGTGATTTGCTCATCCACTTCCTTTTGCTTGATTGCGGCTAGCAGCATCCGAATGGTGCCCAGACGATCAGCGTCTTTGGCACGCATGGCGGTTTTCATGTCTTCGGTAATTTGATCTTTTAAGCTCATGTTGGCTTCCTTGGCGTTCGGTTGGATGTGACGTAAAAAAAGCCCGGTGAAGCGTCCTTCAGCGGGCTTTTCTGGTGCAACCCACAGGTGGGTCGCAGTGAAGTGCTTAGTACAGCTTCTTGGGCAACTGCATGGAGCGGATGCGCTTGTAGTTGCGCTTCACAGCAGCTGCTTTTTTGCGCTTGCGCTCAGCCGTTGGCTTCTCAAAGAACTCGCGTGCGCGGAGTTCGGTTAACAGGCCCAATTTTTCGACCGTGCGCTTGAAGCGGCGCAGGGCAACTTCGTATGGCTCGTTGTCTTTAACTCGAATAGTCGTCATGACGTTAAAAATTCCAATGGTTATGCGCTGGCGGATCAGGCTTATCAACGCGGGTTTGCTAGCAAAGCCGACAATTATAAACTGCTTTTATTCTGCGCACAATTTGCGTTGCGCGAGGCACACGTGCACGGCTAAGTTGTTGTTTTATTTGCCAGCTTTTGCCGCCATGGCCCGTGCACAGGCCACACCGCTGGACCACGCCCATTGGAAGTTATAGCCCCCCAGCCAGCCCGTGACGTCGGTGACTTCCCCGATGAAATACAAGCCCGGCTGGGCCTTGGCTCCCATGGTTTGCGGATCGAGGTGGCGCGTATCGACGCCACCCGCTGTGACCTCGGCCTTCGCATAGCCTTCCGTCCCGCTGGGGGTGAGTCGCCACATTTGCAGCTGCTCGCCCAGGCGGCGCAAGAGCTTGTCGGCGATTTCGCTGATCGGCCGATCCCGTAGCTTGCCAATCTCTGGATCGTTGTCCAGCCATTGGGTCGCAAGGCGTTGCGGCAGGCGCTGGGTGAGTTCATTCGCCAATAATTTGCGGGAGCGTGCTTTGAGTTCAACCAACGTCTCTGCCAATGTCTCGCCGGGTGTGAGATTGATACGCAGTGCGGACTGCGGCGCCCAGTAGCTGGAAATTTGCAAGATGGCTGGACCACTGAGGCCACGATGGGTGAACAGGAGGTCTTCGTCGAACGCGGTCTTACCGTCACTGGTTTGAATGGTGACGGGCAGCGCGAGGCCCGCCAATTGCGAAAACGCAGCCCATGCCGCGCCGTCAAAGGTGAGGGGCACCAAGGCTGGACGAAGGGGTTGTAGTGGCAGTTCAAATTGTTTCGCAATCTGATAGCCCCAATCCGTCGCGCCAATTTTGGGAATCGATAAACCCCCGGTGGCGACCACCAGCGCCGGTGCAGTGAAGCTACCTTGCGAGGTGTCGACGGCGTAGTAATCGCCCGCGTCATGTGCATGGTGCCGCACGGTGTGTACGCGTGTCGCTTGGCGGTGATCCACGCCGCCTTGTGCGCACTCGGCGAGCAACAGGTTGATAACAGCCCCCGATGATTGGTCACAAAAGAGTTGACCCTTGTGTTTTTCGGTGTAGCTCAGGCCGTGCCGAGTGAGCAGGGCGATGAAGTCTTCCGGTGTGTAACTGGCCAGCGCGGATTTGCAGAAACGCGGGTTGTCGCTGATGAAGTGTTTTTGGGGGTTGCGCGGGTCCAAGCCTCGGTTGGTAAAGTTGCAACGCCCACCCCCCGAAATTCGGATTTTTTCGGCAATTTTTTCGGCGTGATCGAGCAGCAAAACCCGCAGACCGCTTTGGCCTGCGACGCTCGCACACATCAGGCCGGCGGCGCCGGCGCCCACGATGATGGCGTCATAAGGGTGCGGGGATGTGTGTGACATACCGCAAAGTGTATGCGCACAGCGCCCCGGGGATCGGTGTCAGGCGCAGGCTTGCAACCGGGCTGCTCCATGTACGGGGTTGTATGAGGGCGCTTGATGTGGCGCTTGGCTCGCGGCCAGCAGCCCTTTCACGACATCACCGATCACCATGATGGCTGGGCTGGCAATTTGGTGCGTGGTCATCGTGTCGCGTAATGAGGCCAAGGTGCCAAATGCTTGGCGTTGATTGGGCAGCGTTGCATTTTGAATCAAGGCGATGGGCGTATCGGGTGGCAGGCCAACGGCTAAGTCGGCTTCGATGTCAGCCACGGTGCTGACTCCCATGTAGACCACCAAGGTCAGTTTGGCTTGCGCGGCGGTTCTGCCCAAATCAACCCAATCCAAACGACTGGCGCCCGGTTTGCCATGCCCGGTCACAAACACCACACCTTGCGCATGGTCGCGGTGGGTCAAGGGCGTGTTGAGGGTCGTGAGGGCCGCAAGGCCAGCGGTGATGCCGTTAACGACCTGACAAGCGATACCTGCGGCGTTCAGTGCCTCGACCTCCTCGCCACCGCGGCCAAAAATGAAGGGATCGCCGCCTTTCAAGCGCACCACCTGGTTACCAGCCTTGGCCGCCGCAATCATGGCGCGAATGATGAACGCTTGCGGCGTTGAGGCGCACCCACCGCGCTTGCCCACATGAATCACGCGCGCATCTGCCCGGGCATGCGCGAGCACGGCGGTGTTGACCAGATCGTCAACGTAAAGCACATCGGCTTGCGCGATGGCTTTGACTGCTTTAAGGGTCAAATCGTCAGGGTCCCCTGGACCGGCTCCGACGAGGGTCACGGGGGCAAAAACAGTGTGAGGGGCGAGAGCAGTCATGGTCGAGAGCAGCAGGGGGACTGAATCCGTTAATCGAAGATTGAATTGTTTCGCCGGCTTTATGACTATGGGAAATAAGGCGAGATTTTCTGCATCCTCTAAACTATCGCCTTCGAATAAAACGCCCTCGGGCGATGGGCTGCATGCGAATTTTGGGAATTGAATCGTCCTGCGATGAGACAGGCGTCGCCGTCGTAGAGGCGGAAAAGACGGGTGTCCCGCGCCTGTTGGGGGCCAGTTTGCACAGCCAAATCGCCATGCACCAGGCCTACGGCGGTGTGGTGCCCGAACTGGCCAGTCGTGATCACATTCGGCGTGTTTTGCCGCTAACCGATGCGGCGCTCGCGGAGGCGGGCTGCACCCTCGAATCCATCGATCTGGTTGCGTTCACTCGGGGCCCGGGATTGGCCGGTGCACTGCTGGTTGGGGCTGGGGTGGCGGTCTCTATGGCAGCCGGTTTGGGTAAATCGGCCATGGGCGTGCACCACTTGGAAGGTCATTTGCTGTCGCCGTTTTTAAGTGCGGACCCCCCTGAATTTCCGTTTGTGGCGCTCTTGGTGTCTGGCGGGCACACACAGTTGATGGCAGTTACCGGTGTGGGGGATTACGCCCTGTTGGGCGAAACCATTGACGACGCTGCGGGCGAGGCCTTCGATAAGTCTGCCAAGGTGCTTGGGCTCGGCTATCCCGGTGGGCCTGCGTTGGCGGCGCTAGCGACCCAAGGCGATGCCAATGCGTTCAAGTTGCCGCGCCCGTTGCTCCACAGCGGCGATTTGGATTTTTCGTTTGCCGGATTGAAAACGGCCGTGATGGTGCAATTCAATAAATTGGGCGATGCGCCCACACCGCAGCAACGCGCCGACCTGGCCGCCAGCACCCAAGCGGCGATCGTGGAAGTTTTGGTGAAGAAATCGCTGGCGGCAGTCAAAGCCGTTGGTGCAAATCGCTTGGTTGTCGCCGGTGGGGTGGGTGCGAATCGCTCCTTGCGCCAGACACTGAATGCCGCGTGTGCAACCCGTGGAGTTAGGGTGCATTACCCCGAACTGGATTTGTGTACGGACAACGGCGCCATGATCGCCATGGCGGCGGCACTGCGGTGGCAGGCGGGTCTGTTTGACCTCACGCAACCGCCCGCTTATGGCTTCGAGGTACGGCCCCGTTGGCCGCTCGATGCGATTGATGATTGAACTTGGATCTTTAAGGAAAAACCGAATGTTGACATTGATTTTGAACCGCTGGCTGACACGGCTCACGCTGGGTGTACTGTGTTTTGCGGCTTCAGTACCGTTTGCACTTGCCAACAATTTGACGGGGGAGCCGATCCGTGTGGCCATGATCGAAGGGCTTTCAGGCCCGTTTGCGAACACCGGTGAGGCCGCATTTCGAAATTTGGCTTGGGGCGCTGAGCGCATCAATGCCGCTGGCGGCATTCGCTGGTCTGACGGCCGCATGCGCCCCATTGAGGTGGTGCGATTTGACAGTAAAGGTCGCCCTGAGGACGCGTTATCGTCACTTCGCGCTGCGGTCGATCAAGGCATTCGAATCGTGATGCAGGGCAATTCGTCGGCAGTGGCTGCTGCCCTGATCGACGCGATCAACAAGCACAATGTGCGTGAGCCTTCGCAACGCGTGGTGTTTTTAAATTACGCCGCCGTTGAGCCCGCACTCACCAACGAGGGCTGCAGCTTTTGGCACTTCAGATACGATGCGCACGCCCAGATGCGGATGGCCGCATTGATGCATCCGATCCAAGCCAACGAGACCTTGAAACGCGTCTACTTGATTGGCCAAGATTACAGTTTTGGGCAAAGTGTGGTCCGTGAAGCCAAGGCCCAACTGGCTGCGAAGCGGCCCGATATTGCGGTCGTCGGTGAGGAGTTGCACGCCATTGGCCGCGTGAAAGATTTCTTGCCTTACATCGCCAAAATCAAAGCGAGCGGGGCACAAGCCGTCATCACGGGAAATTGGGGTAACGATCTAACCCTGTTGGTTAAGGCTGCGAAGGAGGGTGGTTTTGAAGGCACGTTCTATACCTTCTACGGCAACGCGTTGGGGGCGCCAACCGCCATGGGTGATGCAGGCGTCGGGCAGGTGTTGGCGGTGGCGGAGTGGTTCCCCAACCAAGGTGGCGCTGCGTCGGATGCTTTCTATAAGCAGTTTTTAGCCCGCTTCCCTGATCCCGCACAAGACTACATGCACATGCGCAAGCAGTGGATGATGCAAGCGCTGGGCGATGCCCTCAAGCAGGTGGGCCCAAAAGCCAAAGACGCTGGCGTGGATGCCTTCGCATTGGCGCTCGCGTTAGAGCGATCGCATGGCAGTTTGGGCGGGCACGCCGCGCAGATGCGCGCGAGCGATCACCAGTTGCAACAACCGCTCGCAGTCGCCCAGATGGAAAAGCAAGGCAATGAGGGTACAGCGTTCGGCGTCGAGGGTAGTGGTTATGGTTTCAAAGTGGTCCGGCGTATCGGCGCCGCTGACGCTAGCCTCCCGACGACCTGCCAAATGAAACGCCCAACCTCTTAAGACGCGCTATTTCGTATTACTTTTTGTTGCAATGCTGCAGAAAAGTGACCAAGCCTGACAGTGAAGTGTCTTTCTCAGCTAGAATGCTGGGTTGCACGGCAATAGGGCTGTGTAAATTCCGTTAGCGCTGCAGCCCTCGGGTTTAGGCGGCGCTGGCACGTGCCAGGTGGTTGGTTGTATCTTTCGGGTGCAGCCGGCGACAGGTCACGCAAGTAACAGGAAATATCATGACCGGAATCGTTAAAGCAGACATCGTCAAAGACAACGCGCGTGGCGCTGGCGACACAGGCAGTCCAGAAGTTCAAGTGGCTATCTTGACCGCTCGTATCAACTATTTGACGCCTCACTTCAAAGAGAACAAAAAAGATCACCACGGTCGTCGTGGTTTGCTGCGCATGGTTAGCCGTCGCCGCAAATTGCTCGACTATCTCAAGAGCAAGGATGCTGACCGTTACTTGGCCTTGATCGCTAAGTTGGGTCTGCGTAAGTAATGCACCGCCGCGAGGCCGCATAAAGAACAACGCCTGGTTCAGTGCTCTGAACCAGGCGTTTTGCACTTTTGCATTCCCCGTTTTGGGAGTGTAATTTCGGGTCAACCGACCCATTTTTAGCCCAGGCATGGCTACACAGGTCGAAGCTGTGTCATTCCAAAACCATTCGTTGTCCCGCACTGATTGCGCGAAATTCATGAGTGGTTCTGGGATGGCATCGTGTCCTGCAAGCCTGTTTGAGCAACCTTTTTAGGAGTTCATTCAATGAGCATGTTTAAGAAAACAACGAAATCGTTCCAATGGGGACAACACACCGTCAAGATGGAAACAGGCGAGATCGCTCGCCAGTCATCTGGCGCCGTTATGGTGGATATCGAAGGCACCGTGATCCTTGCAACTGTGGTTGCAAAGACCACCGCCAAAGCGGGTCAAGACTTCTTCCCCCTGACCGTGGACTACCTTGAAAAAACCTATGCAGCCGGCAAAATCCCCGGTAGCTTTTTCAAGCGCGAAGGCCGCCCCAGCGAGTTCGAAACACTGACCTCACGTTTGATCGATCGTCCGATTCGCCCGCTGTTCCCTGAAGGCTTCTACAACGAAGTGCAGGTTGTGATCCACACCCTGTCCTTGAATCCTGAGGTAGATGCCGACATCGCCGCGATGATCGGTACAAGCGCCGCATTGAGCATCAGTGGTATCCCATTCAACGGCCCTATCGGCGCCGCACGCGTGGGTTATATCAACGGCGAATACGTGTTGAACCCGGGTCAAACAGAGCGCAAGTCTTCACAAATGGACTTGGTTGTCGCAGGCACCGAGACGGCCGTATTGATGGTCGAATCAGAAGCGCAACAACTCAGCGAAGAGGTGATGTTGGGCGGCGTGATGTTCGGTCATGAGCAGGGCCTGGTCGCGATCAACGCGATTCATGACTTGGTGCGTGAAGCCGGTAAGCCCGTTTGGGACTGGAAAGCGCCTGAGCAAGATACCGCGCTGGTCGAAAAGGTTGAAGCCCTCGGTCGCGCCAAGTTGGAAGCTGCTTACCAAGAACGTAACAAGCAAGTGCGCACGCAAGCCCTGCGTGAAGCTTATGCCGCTGTCATGGCTGGCTTGGATGCAGATGGCGTCAGTTACGACGCAGTGAACGTTGAAAACTTGCTGCACGAAATCGAAGCCAAGATTGTTCGCGGTCAGATTTTGGCTGGTGAGCCCCGCATTGATGGTCGCGACACACGTACCGTGCGTCCAATCGAGATTCGCAACAGCGTGTTACCCCGCACGCACGGCTCAGCGCTCTTCACGCGTGGTGAGACGCAGGCCTTGGTCGTCACGACCTTGGGTACCGAGCGTGACGCGCAGCGCATTGACGCGTTGTCAGGTGAGTTCGAAGACCGCTTCATGCTGCACTACAACATGCCTCCGTTCGCAACCGGTGAGACAGGTCGTGTGGGTAGTCCGAAGCGTCGTGAAATTGGTCACGGCCGTTTGGCGAAGCGCGCATTGGCTGCTGTATTGCCTGCCAAAGAAGATTTCCCCTACACGGTGCGCGTGGTCAGTGAAATCACGGAATCCAACGGTTCATCCTCAATGGCCTCTGTTTGCGGCGGCTGCTTGAGCATGATGGACGCCGGTGTGCCTTTGAAGGCGCACGTGGCGGGTATCGCCATGGGTTTGATCAAGGAAGACAACCGCTTTGCGGTCTTGACCGACATTTTGGGCGACGAAGATCACTTGGGCGATATGGACTTCAAAGTGGCCGGTACCACCGACGGTGTGACCGCGTTACAGATGGACATCAAAATCCAAGGTATCACCAAAGAGATCATGCAAGTCGCGCTGGCGCAGGCCAAAGAAGCCCGCATGCACATTTTGGGCAAGATGCAAGAAGCGATGAGCGAGGCAAACAGCGAAGTTTCCAGCTTTGCGCCGCGTCTCTATACCATGAAGATCAATCCCGAGAAGATTCGTGACGTGATCGGTAAGGGTGGTGCGACCATCCGTGCTCTGACGGAAGAGACCGGCACCCAGATCAACATCGAGGAAGACGGCACCATCACCATCGCATCAGTTGACGGTGCGAAAGCAGACGAGGCCAAGCGCCGCATTGAAGAGATCACAGCAGAAGTGGAAGTGGGCGCCATCTACGAAGGCCCCATCACGAAACTGTTGGATTTCGGTGCGTTGGTCAACTTGTTGCCCGGTAAAGATGGCCTGCTGCACATCAGCCAGATCGCCCACGAGCGCGTTGAGAAGGTCACCGACTACCTCAGCGAAGGTCAAGTGGTGCGAGTCAAGGTCCTTGAGACCGATGAGAAAGGTCGCATCAAGCTGTCAATGAAGGTACTGCTTGAGCGTGCGCCCGCGCCCGCACCTGCTGCGGAACCGGAAGCCGCTCCAGCTGCCGGAGATGCAGCTCCGCTCAACTGACACCCTATGACCATGCAAGCCGTAGCGATGAGCGCCTTTGGTGGCCCCGAGGTGCTCGCACTCCAAACTGTACCCGTGCCGGAAGCGGCGGCGGGCGAGGTGTGTATCCGCGTTCACGCCAGTGGCATCAACCGCCCTGACGTGTTGCAACGCAAAGGCGCGTACCCGCCACCGCCGGGCGCGTCACCGTTGCCTGGCCTGGAGGTCGCCGGTGTGATCACTGGGGGTGATGAAGCCGCCATGAAGGCAGCGGGTTTTGCCGTTGGCGACGCGGTGTGTGCGCTCGTCAGTGGTGGCGGCTACGCGGCGCATTGTGTGGCACCGATTGGGCAATGTTTGCCGGTACCTGCAGGGTTCACCTTCATCGAAGCGGCATCCCTGCCTGAGACCTTCTTCACCGTGTGGAGTAATGTCTTCGATCGCGCGCAGTTGCAACCCGGTGAGACCTTGCTGATTCAAGGCGGTTCAAGTGGTATCGGCGTCACTGCGATTCAGATCGCGAAGGCGTTGGGTGCGACCGTGATTGTGACAGCGGGCTCCGATGAAAAATGTGAGGCTTGCCTCGGATTCGGTGCTGACCACGCGATCAACTACAAGCGCGAAGACTTTGTCGAACGCGTCAATGGCATCACTGAAGGTCGTGGTGTGAACGTGGTACTCGACATGGTGGCCGGCGATTACGTTGCCCGTGAAGTCACCTGTATGGCAGAAGATGGTCGCTTGGTCATCATTGCCGTTCAAGGGGGTATTGACGCAGGCTTCAACGCTGGGCTGGTGTTGCGCAAGCGATTGCACATCACGGGTTCGACCCTGCGGCCGCGTGACATTGCGTTTAAATCGGCCATCGCCCGAAAGTTGCGGGAGCAGGTCTGGCCATTGCTGGTCTCTAAACGCGTCAAACCCGTCATATTCAAGACCTTTGAAGCCAAGGATGCGTCAGCGGCACACGCGCTCATGGAGTCCAATCAGCACATCGGAAAGATCGTACTGACCTGGGGACCTGAGGCCAACGCAGTGGCGGCCGCAGCGGCCTGAATGAGCGGGGTTCACCTATGAAAAAATTAATTGCAGGCAATTGGAAGATGAATGGCGACAACGCGTCCAACGCGTCGCTGTTGGATGCGATCCTGAACGGTCTTACGGGCCTAGAGGGTTGCGATATTTTGGTGTGCCCGCCCAGCTTGTATGTCGCAACGGTCGCTCAACGCTTGAACGGCACCCCCATTGCGGTGGGGGCGCAAGATGTGTCGATACAAGAGAAGGGCGCATTCACGGGTGAGAACAGTGCCGGTATGTTGCGCGACGTCGGGGCGTCTTATGTACTGGTGGGACACTCTGAGCGTCGCCAGTACCACCATGAGACCGACAATTTGGTTGGTGAGAAGGCGCAAGCGGCGCTCGCCAAGGGCGTCACGCCTATCGTGTGCATTGGTGAGACCTTGGCCGAGCGAGAGGCGGGCGAGACCAATGCGGTGGTGAAGCGCCAGTTGGCTGCTGCCGTTCACGCGGTTGGCCATTGTGTCAGTGAAATTGTGGTGGCCTATGAGCCCGTTTGGGCAATTGGTACCGGAAAAACGGCAACGCCAGAGCAAGCGCAGGCGGTCCACGCCGTCATTCGCGCGCAGCTGGCAGCGGCAACGCCAAACGCTACGCGCATCAAGATTTTGTATGGGGGCAGCATGAATGCCGCCAACGCCGCCCAGTTACTGGCTCAGCCAGATATTGATGGTGGTCTGATTGGTGGGGCAGCCCTGAAAGCGGACGATTTTTTAACCATTGTTCGTGCCGCACAGAATTAATTGAGGGGGGCGGTGCGGTGAACCCACTACACTATGCCCCAATTAGAAAAACTGAAATCAACGTTAATTTCGTCTCGGAGTACCTTTTATGAGCGCGTTTACAAATATCGTGATGGCTGTTCAGCTGCTGTCCGCCTTGGCCATGATCGGCCTGATCTTGATGCAACACGGCAAGGGCGCTGATGCAGGTGCAGCCTTTGGTGGCGGCAGCTCAGGCAGCTTATTTGGTGCGTCAGGCAGTGCCAATTTCTTGTCGCGTAGCACAGCCGTCTTGGCCACCGTGTTTTTCGTGTCAACCTTATTCTTGTCTTACGTGGGCTACCGCCCCAACGTCAGTACGACAGGCAGCAGCATCCTAGAGAGCGTCGCACCCGGTGCGTCTATCCCCGTTGAGTCTGCGCCTGCCTCAACCGTACCAGCCGCACCCGCCAAGGGCGCCGGTGCGATCCCAGAAAATTAATTCCAGTCCTAGACAAAAAATCCTCCCTCGGGAGGATTTTTTTTGCCCATCCGAAACGGTGTTTGCGTGTTGTAACTAAATCGCAATTGCACGGCGCAGGCTAGAAAAAAACAGCGGTTTCAGGGTAAACTCTATGGCTGATCTGAGCGCTTCTTAAAAGGAGGCTGTTGCAGAACTGCCGTCGTGGTGAAATTGGTAGACACGCTATCTTGAGGGGGTAGTGGCGAAAGCTGTGCGAGTTCGAGTCTCGCCGACGGCACCATTCAATAAATACGATAGACAGACATGAACCTAGAACAATACTTACCCGTCATTTTGTTTCTTTTGGTTGGTGTCTCTGTTGGCATCCTGCCCCAAGTTTTGGGCTACATCCTGGGGCCGAACCGCCCCGATGAAGCGAAAAACTCCCCCTACGAGTGCGGCTTTGAAGCTTTCGAAGACGCGCGCATGAAATTCGATGTCCGCTACTACCTAGTTGCCATCCTCTTTATTCTTTTCGACCTCGAGATCGCCTTTCTGTTCCCTTGGGCAGTGGCTTTGAAAGACTTGGGCGCAACGGGCTTTTGGGCGGTTGTGGTCTTCCTGGGTATTTTGGTCGTCGGTTTCATCTACGAATGGAAAAAGGGTGCGCTCGACTGGGAGTAAGCCCGCCTGCGTGCGGGCGCTTAGCGTCACGCCGCACTATCTAATCTTGTAAGGACGGTTATCGCAATGGCAATCGAGGGTGTTTTTGAAAAAGGCTTCGTAACAACGAGCTATGACTCGATGGTCAACTGGGCCAAAACCGGTTCGCTGTGGCCCATGACGTTCGGCTTGGCTTGCTGCGCGGTCGAGATGATGCACGCTGGCGCCGCCCGCTATGACCTGGCGCGATTCGGCGCAGAGGTCTTCCGCGCCAGCCCACGTCAGTCCGACCTCATGATCGTCGCCGGCACGTTGTGCAACAAAATGGCGCCCGCGCTGCGCAAGGTCTACGACCAAATGTCTGAGCCGCGTTGGGTCATCTCAATGGGTTCATGCGCCAACGGTGGTGGTTATTACCACTACAGCTACTCGGTGGTGCGCGGTTGCGACCGCATCGTCCCCGTTGATATTTACGTTCCCGGATGTCCTCCCACAGCGGAAGCCCTGCTGTACGGCATCATCCAGCTGCAGGAAAAAATCCGCCGCACCAATACCATTGCGCGCGTCTAACGCGCCCATACGATCGATATTGTTATGACATTGCCCGCAAGTCCCGACGCTTTAAAAGCCGCCCTTGAGTCTGTCTTGGGTGACCACGTCGCCCACATCACGCAAGCGCTTGGTGAAACCACGGTGACCGTCAAGGCCGCTGGCTACGCGCAAGCCGCTGCGTTGTTGCGTGACGCACCCGGTTGCCAGTTCGAGCAACTCCTTGACCTTTGCGGTATCGATTACAGCGAGTACGGTCAGGGCGAGTATGAAGGTCCACGCTTTTGCGTTGCGCTGCAATTGCTGTCGATTTCACTCAACCAACGGGTACGCGTCAAGGTGTTCTGTCCTGACGATGACTTCCCTATCATCGCGTCGGTTAACACCATTTGGAATTCAGCGAACTGGTATGAGCGTGAAGCATTCGACCTCTTCGGCATCATGTTCGAAGGGCACGAAGACTTGCGTCGCATCCTGACCGACTACGGCTTTATCGGACACCCATTCCGTAAAGATTTTCCGATTACTGGGCATGTTGAGATGCGCTATGACGCCGAGCAAAAGCGCGTGGTCTACCAGCCCGTCACGATTGAAAACCGCGAAATTACGCCGCGCATCATCCGTGAAGACAACTACGCCGGCTTGCAGTAAGCAGTCGCCACACCTGTGAAGCAGACGACAAATGGCTGAAATTAAAAACTACACCCTCAACTTTGGTCCGCAGCACCCTGCGGCTCACGGTGTATTACGCTTGGTCCTCGAGATGGACGGTGAGGTGGTACAACGCGCCGATCCCCATATTGGATTGCTGCATCGCGCCACAGAAAAGCTGGCCGAGACCAAGACCTACATCCAATCGCTGCCGTACATGGATCGTCTCGATTACGTTTCGATGATGTGTAACGAGCACGCCTACTGCCTGACCATCGAGCGCATGCTCGGCTTGGAAGTCCCCAAGCGCGCGCAATACATCCGTGTGATGTTTGCCGAGATCACGCGCCTGCTCAATCACCTCATGTGGTTGGGCGCGCACGCGCACGATTGCGGTGCGTCCACGATCCTGATCTATACCTTCCGTGAGCGCGAGGCGCTCTTTGACATGTATGAAGCCGTTTCCGGCGCACGCATGCACGCGGCTTATTTCCGACCAGGCGGTGTTTACCGTGATTTGCCGGACAGCATGCCGCAATTCAAGGCCAGCAAGGTTCGCAATGCGCGCGGCGTTGCCGCCCTGAACGAAAACCGCCAAGGTTCGCTGCTCGATTTCATTGATGACTTCTGTACCAAGTTCCCAAATTATGTGGATGAGTACGAGACGCTGCTAACCGACAACCGAATTTGGAAACAGCGTACCGTCGGCGTGGGTGCGATCACCGCTGAGCGTGCACTGAACATGGGCTTTACGGGGCCCATGCTGCGTGGCTCCGGCGTCGCTTGGGACCTGCGCAAGACACAGCCTTACGACGTCTATCCCGAAATGGATTTCGATGTTGCTATTGGTACCAACGGCGACAGCTACGACCGTTATGTTGTTCGCGTTGAAGAGATGCGTCAAAGCAATCGCATCATCAAACAATGCGTTGACTGGTTGCGAGCCAACCCCGGTCCGGTCATCACCGACAACCACAAGGTGGCGTCGCCTGCCCGTGAGGCCATGAAGTCGAACATGGAGGAGTTGATCCACCATTTCAAACTCTTCACCGAAGGTTTCAAAGTGCCCGCTGGTGAGGCCTACGCTGCGGTTGAGCACCCGAAAGGTGAGTTTGGCATTTACATGGTGAGTGACGGCGCCAATAAGCCGTACCGCCTGAAAATTCGCGCCCCAGGTTTTGCCCATTTGGCAGGCCTGGATGAGTTGACCCGCGGCCACATGTTGGCTGATGCGGTCGCCATCATCGGCACCATGGACATTGTGTTTGGAGAGATTGATCGATGATCTCTGAGTCAACCCGTTCGCGCTTCGACCGCGAAGTCGCGAAATACCCCGCTGATCAAAAGCGCTCTGCCGTGATGGCTTGTTTGTCTATTCTTCAAGACGAACAAGGTTGGGTGAGTGCCGATGCAGAGGCCGCTGTGGCCGACTACCTTGGCATGGCCAAGATGGCGGTACACGAAGTCACGACCTTCTACAACATGTACAACCAACACCCCGTTGGCGTGTTCAAGTTGAACGTGTGTACCAACTTGCCTTGCCAGCTGCGCAGTGGTCAAAACGCGTTGCACTACCTAGAAACTAAGCTGGGCGTAAAGATGGGACAAACCACCGCTGATGGTTTGTTCACCTTGCAGCAGTCCGAGTGTTTGGGCGCGTGTGCCGATGCACCGGTCATGTTGGTGAATGACCGCAACATGTGCAGCAACATGAGCAATGAGCGTCTGGATCAAATGGTCGAGGCCTTGCGCGAGAAAGCCAAAGCAGCCCAAGTGGCGGGCAAAGGAGCACAGTCATGAACGCGGTCGTTGACAGCGGTTTGTTAGGTGGATTGGATCTCTCTGAAACCCTCAGCGGTTTCCGTGCCACAGGGCAAGAGACTTGTTTTCACGGTCGTCACATCAACCCCCAAATTTATGCCGATTTGACTGGCGCCAACTGGGGCTTGAAAGATTACGAGCAACGCGGTGGTTACGCTGCGCTGCGTAAGATTTTGGGCAAAGACGGCGGCCCGGGCATGACCCAAGATGAGGTCATTGCAACCGTTAAGGCTTCAGCCTTGCGTGGTCGCGGCGGCGCGGGTTTTCCGTCTGGCCTGAAGTGGAGCTTCATGCCCCGACAGTTCCCCGGCCAAAAGTATTTGGTCTGCAACTCGGACGAGGGTGAGCCTGGTACCTGCAAAGACCGCGACATTCTGCAGTACAACCCGCACATCGTGATCGAAGGCATGGCCATTGCGGCATACGCCATGGGCATCACGGTCGGTTACAACTACATCCACGGCGAAATCTTTGCCACCTACGAGCGATTCGAAGCTGCGCTTGATGAAGCGCGTGCAGCAGGCTACTTGGGTGACCAGATCATGGGGTCGGGCTTCAGCTTCCAGCTGCACGCCTTTCATGGTTTTGGCGCTTACATTTGCGGCGAAGAAACCGCGTTGCTCGAATCCCTTGAAGGCAAAAAAGGGCAACCCCGCTTCAAGCCGCCGTTCCCCGCCAGTTACGGCCTCTACGGCAAACCGACCACCATTAACAATACCGAAACTTTCGCGGCAGTCCCGTGGATTATTCGCAATGGCGGTGAGGCGTATTTGGCTTGTGGCAAGCCGAACAATGGTGGCACCAAGATTTTCTCAGTCAGTGGTGACGTGCAACGCCCCGGCAACTATGAGGTGCCATTGGGCACACCATTCGCCAAGCTCCTTGAGTTAGCGGGCGGTATGCGGCCTGGTCGCCAATTGAAGGCCGTCATTCCTGGTGGGTCATCGATGCCGGTGTTACCTGCTGACATCATGATGGCCACCGACATGGACTACGACTCCATCGCTAAAGCAGGATCCATGTTGGGTTCTGGCGCGGTCATCGTCATGGATGACACGCGCTGCATGGTGAAGAGTCTGTTGCGCCTGTCTTACTTTTACATGCATGAGAGCTGCGGCCAATGCACGCCCTGCCGTGAGGGTACGGGCTGGTTGTGGCGCATGGTGGAACGCATTGAAAACGGCCAAGGACGCGAAAGCGATTTAGAGCAATTGAATCGCGTTGCAGATGGCATTCAGGGTCGCACGATATGTGCCCTCGGCGATGCGGCCGCAATGCCCGTTCGCGCCATGATCAAACATTTCCGTCACGAGTTTGAACACCACATCAAGCACAAAGCTTGCATGCCTGGTACGGGCGAGTGAACACAACAGGCAAACCCATGGTTGAAATTGAATTAGACGGCAAAAAGGTTGAGGTTCCCGAGGGGAGCATGGTGATGCATGCCGCCGAAAAAGCCGGCACCTACATCCCTCATTTTTGCTACCACAAGAAACTCTCGATCGCGGCCAACTGCCGTATGTGCTTGGTGGACGTTGAAAAGGCACCCAAAGCGATGCCCGCGTGTGCCACGCCCGTAGCGCAAGGCATGGTGGTTCACACCAAGACTGATAAAGCCATCAAGGCACAACAGTCCGTGATGGAGTTTTTGCTCATTAACCACCCGCTGGATTGCCCGATCTGTGACCAGGGTGGCGAGTGCCAGTTGCAAGACCTGGCCGTTGGCTACGGTGGCAGCAGTTCGCACTACGAGGAAGAAAAGCGCGTCGTCTTTCAGAAAAACGTCGGACCGCTGATCTCCATGGAGGAGATGAGCCGTTGCATCCACTGCACCCGTTGCGTGCGCTTTGGCGAGGAAATCGCTGGCGACATGGAGTTGGGTATGTCCAACCGTGGCGAGCACGCAGAGATCGAAACCTTCTTGGGTGAGACCGTTGACTCAGAGCTGTCTGGCAACATGATTGACATTTGTCCGGTTGGTGCGCTGACAAGCAAACCCTTCCGCTACAACGCACGCACGTGGGAGTTGTCACGTCGTAAGTCAGTCAGCCCGCATGACAGCACCGGTGCAAACCTGATCGTGCAAGTTAAAAACAACCGCGTGATGCGCGTTGTGCCCCTCGAAAACGAGGCCGTCAACGAGTGTTGGATTGCTGACCGTGATCGTTTCTCCTATGAAGCGCTGAACAGCGACGATCGCTTGACGGCACCCATGATCAAGCAAGACGGTCAGTGGCTGACCGTCGATTGGACAACTGCCTTGGAGTACGTGGCCAACGGATTGAAGCAAATCAAGGCCAATCACGGCGCAGACAGCCTCGGCTTGTTGGCCAGTCCACACAGCACCGTTGAAGAACTGTCTTTAGCAGCGACCCTCATGCGTGGTCTCGGCAGCGATAACATCGACCACCGCCTGCGTCATGCCGATTTCACGGCATCCGCCGGTGCGCGCTATTTGGGTATGCCAATTGCCGCCTTGAGTACGCTCAAGCACGCATTGGTTGTGGGTAGCCGCTTGCGTAAAGACCATCCCTTGTTCGCCCAACGTATTCGTCAAGCCACCCGTCGTGGTGCGAAAGTCGATGTGATTGGTTCCGATCGCGAGTTCCACGGGGGTAACGATTGGGCATTGCCCGTGCGTCATTTCATGAACGCTAGCGCCGATCAGTGGGGTGCATTGCTCGCCAACGTCGCGGTTGCTGTCGCCGCTGAAAAAGGCGTGCAAGCGCCTGTTACCGGAACCGCAGATGCTGCGGCAAAAGCGATCGCAACGAATCTGTGCGCTGGCACTGATACCGCGATACTGTTAGGCAATGCAGCCGCACACCATGTGGATGCATCCGCTTTGTTGTCCTTGGCGAATTGGATTGCCTCACACACCGGTTGTAAGGTTGGTTATCTCACCGAAGCCGCCAACACCGTGGGTGCGCAGCTGGTCAAAGCCCAACCCCAAACGGGTGGGCAGAATGCGGCCCAAATGTTGTCGGGCAGCTGTAAAGCGGTTGTGTTGCTGGGCTGTGAACCTGCTGCTGACAGTGCAGCAGGCGCGGCGGCAGTGGCTGCGTTGCAGCAGGCCGACATGGTCGTGTCCCTGAACGCCTTCAAGACCAACCTGGATGTGGCGGATGTTCTGTTGCCCATCTCGCCCTTTACCGAAACGTCAGGGACGTTCGTCAACGCAGCGGGTCTTGCACAGAGTTTCCATGCCGTCGTGAAGCCTTTGGGTGAAACGCGTCCTGCATGGAAAGTGCTGCGGGTGCTCTGCAACTTGATGGGGATTCCCGGTACCGATTTTGAAACCTCACAGGACGTCTTGGCGGCGACCGGCTTAACGGTCGGCCAGGTCTCAGAGGCGCAGTTGAGTAACGCTTGCGATGCACCTATCGAGTTCAAGGCGATAGCCCTTGATGCAGCGCCGAGTGTGGCCGGTATTTACCAATTGGACGGCCTGGTGCGTCGCGCGCCTGCGTTGCAGCACACCGTTGATGCCAAGCAGGAGGTGTTCGCATGATCGACACCATGTACAACGCAGGTCTGGGCTTGGTGTCGCAAGCTTGGTGGGCTGCTTTAGCGTGGCCTGTCTTGTGGTCACTGATCAAGATCGTGGCAGTGCTGGCGCCTCTGATGGGCGCGGTCGCGTACCTCACGCTGTGGGAACGTAAGTTGTTGGGCTGGATGCAGGTGCGTTTGGGCCCGAACCGCGTCGGACCCATGGGCTTGTTGCAGCCCATCGCCGATGCCGTGAAGTTGCTGACCAAAGAGTTGATCAATCCGACAGCGGCCAGCCAAGGCCTGTTCCGTTTGGGCCCTATCCTCGCCATCATGCCGGCATTGGGTGCGTGGGCGGCGGTGCCTTTTGGTCCGGATTTGGTGCTCGCCGACGTGAACGCGGCTTTGCTCTTGATCATGGCGATCACCTCGATCGAGGTCTACGGCGTCATCATTGCGGGTTGGGCGTCTAACTCCAAGTACGCATTCTTGGGTGCTTTGCGGGCGTCAGCGCAAATGGTGAGTTACGAAATCGCCATGGGATTCTGTTTGGTGGTTGTCATCATGGTTTCGGGTAGCCTGAACCTGGGTGTCATTGTTGACGAGCAAGCCAAAGGCATGATGGCCGATATGGGCCTCAACTTCCTGTCATGGAACTGGTTGCCTTTGCTGCCCATCTTCTTCGTGTACCTGATCGCCGGCGTTGCTGAGACCAACCGTCACCCCTTCGACGTGGTTGAAGGCGAGGCCGAAATCGTAGCTGGTCACATGGTCGAGTACTCCGGTATGGGTTTCGCCGTCTTCTTCTTGGCCGAATACGCCAGCATGTGGTTGGTGTCGATCCTCGCCGTGCTGATGTTTTTGGGCGGCTGGTTGCCCCCATTCGACGCAGCTATCTTCAATTGGATTCCCGGTTGGATTTGGTTGGGTCTCAAAACCTTCTTTGTGGTCTCGTTGTTCATTTGGTTGCGTGCCACCTTCCCGCGCTTCCGTTACGACCAAATCATGCGTTTGGGTTGGAAGATCTTCATTCCAGTGACCCTGGTCTGGTTGTTAGTGGTCGGTGGCTGGCTCATCTCGCCATGGAACATTTGGAAATAAGAGCGTAAGACATGTCTGTTTCAGTTTCCCCTAATCCCGCCGCCGTTGACCGTTCCGGTTTTTCGCTGCGTGACTTCTTGTCCAGCTTCATGCTTTTGGAGTTGTTCAAGGGTATGGCCCTCACAGGCAAGTACCTGTTCCGCCGCAAGGTCACCGTGCAGTTCCCAGAAGAGAAGACGCCCTTGAGTCCCCGTTTCCGTGGTCTACATGCCTTACGTCGCTATGAAAATGGCGAAGAGCGTTGCATCGCTTGCAAATTGTGTGAGGCCGTTTGTCCCGCCATGGCGATCACGATTGAGGCGGGTGTCCGCGAGGATGGCAGTCGCCGCACCACGCGTTACGACATCGACTTAACCAAGTGCATCTTCTGCGGTTTCTGCGAAGAGAGCTGCCCGGTTGACTCCATCGTTGAGACCCAAATTTTCGAATACCACGGTGAAAAGCGCGGTGACCTCTACTACACCAAGGAAATGTTGTTGGCAGTGGGCGACCACTACGAACCACAAATCGCGGCTGCCAAGGCAGCGGATGCGAAATACCGCTGATCGAACTGATTCGTTCCCTGGACGACCTGAAAGAAACCCACCATGGATGTGACCTCCGTTTTGTTTTACGCGTTTAGCGCGATCTTGCTGTTCTCAGCCTTTAAGGTGGTGACGTCGAGAAACACCGTGCACGCCACCTTGTATCTCATGCTCGCTTTCTTCCAGGCGTCAATGGTTTGGATGTTGATGCGTGCCGAATTCTTGGCGATCACCCTGGTGCTGGTGTATTTGGGCGCCGTAATGGTGTTGTTCTTGTTTGTCGTGATGATGCTCGACATCGATACCGAAAGCATGCGTCAAGGCTTTTGGCGGCATTTACCCCTGGCTGCTTTGGTGGGCGCCTTGATGGCGGGTGAAATTTCGATTGTCTTGATGGATGGTTTCTCGGCGATGCCGGCACCCGGTCCGGAAGCGGGTGCCGCGAACACGCTGGCACTGGGCATGTTGCTGTACACCGAATACCTCTACCCCCTCGAGGTCGCGGCGGTCTTGCTGCTGGTCGCGATCATTGCCGCGATTGCACTGACGCTGCGTTCGCGCAAAGACACGCGCCATACCGTTGCCTCTGAGCAGGTCAAAGTACGTAAATCCGACCGCTTGCGTGTGGTCAAAATGGACGCCGTGGTACCAGCCGTAGCGGCTGTTGAAACCGAAGAAGGGCAGGGCTCTAAATGAATGCCGTCAGCGCGATTGGCCTAGGCCATTTCCTCTCACTGGGCGCAGCGCTATTTGCGCTATCCATCATCGGTATCTTCTTGAACCGTAAAAACCTCATCGTTTTGTTGATGGCCATCGAGCTGATGTTGCTCGCTGTGAACACAAACTTTGTGGCCTTTTCCTACTACCTCAATGACATGAACGGACAGGTCTTCGTGTTCTTCATCTTGACGGTGGCTGCCGCAGAATCGGCGATTGGTCTGGCGATTTTGGTGCTGTTGTTCCGTAACAAGTCGACGATCGATGTGCAAGAGCTCGATGCCCTCAAAGGCTGAGCCAGAAAAAGAAACTGACGTATGAGTAACACACTGTCTGCCAACGCACTGTTGGCTGTCCCGTTAGCGCCGCTGGTTGGCGCGATGTTGGCTGGTATCTTCGGAACCAAACTTGGCGGAAACCTTTTAGGCCGCAAGGCGAGCCACACCGTCACCATTTTGGGTGTCTTCATCGCCTTCATCTTGTCAGCCATGACCTTGTCTGAGGTGATGGACGGGGCTGGTTTTAACGCAACGATTTACGAGTGGATGGTCGTTGGTGGCTTGCGCATGGAGATTGGCTTCATGATCGATGGCTTGACTGCCATGATGATGGTGGTCGTCACATTCGTCTCGCTCATGGTGCACATCTACACGATCGGTTACATGGCCGAGGACGAGGGCTATAACCGCTTCTTCTCCTACATCTCACTGTTTACCTTCTCTATGTTGATGCTCGTGATGAGCAACAACCTGCTTCAGTTGTTCTTCGGCTGGGAAGCCGTGGGCTTGGTGTCCTACCTGCTGATCGGCTTCTGGTTCAAGCGCTCGACAGCGGTGTTTGCCAACATGAAAGCCTTCTTGGTGAACCGCGTGGGCGACTTTGGTTTCATCTTGGGTATTGGCTTGATCGCAAGCTACACCGGTACCCTGAACTACACCGAAATTTTTGGTCAAGCCGGTGGCTTGGTTGGAAAAACGCTGCCCGGAACCGAATGGCTGCTGCTGAGTGTCATCGGCATCTGTTTGTTTGTGGGCGCAATGGGTAAATCGGCACAGTTCCCACTGCACGTATGGCTGCCAGACTCCATGGAAGGCCCCACGCCGATCTCTGCCTTGATTCACGCCGCCACAATGGTGACGGCTGGTATCTTCATGGTCGCGCGCATGTCGCCTTTGTATGAATTGAGCGATACCGCGCTGAACTTTATCTTGGTGATTGGTGCGATCACTGCCTTGTTTATGGGCTTTTTAGGCATCATTCAAAACGATATCAAGCGAGTGGTGGCGTACTCCACACTGTCTCAGTTGGGTTACATGACGGTTGCGCTGGGCGCATCAGCCTACTCGGTCGCTGTGTTCCACCTGATGACCCACGCTTTCTTCAAAGCGCTGCTTTTCTTGGCGGCGGGTTCGGTCATCATCGGCATGCACCATAACCAAGACATCCGTTGGATGGGTGGTGTGCGTAAATACATGCCCATCACGTGGATCACATTCTTGTTGGGCTCGTTGGCGCTCATCGGAACGCCGCTGTTCTCAGGCTTTTACTCAAAAGACAGCATCATTGAAGCCGTGACCGCCAGCGCATTGCCGGCTGCCGGTTTTGCGAGCTTTGCGGTGTTAGCCGGCGTCTTCGTGACGGCGTTCTATTCGTTCCGCGTTTACTTCTTGGTCTTCCATGGCAAAGAACGCTACGACCAGAACCCCGATGCGCATGGTCACGATGACCACCACCACGACGACCACGGTCATGCCGGCACGCCGCATGAGTCACCCGCTGTGGTGACCCTGCCGTTGGTGTTATTGGCGATCCCATCGGTGGTCATTGGTTTCTTCAGCATTGACACGATGTTGTTCGGTGATTTCTTCGGGTCAGCAATCGTGGTGGATGAGAGTAAGCACGGCGCGATGGCCGCGTTGCGCGAGTTGTTTGAAAGCCCCATCGGCATGGCTATTCATGGCCTGCAAACGGCACCGTTCTGGTTGGCGTTGTCTGGCGTGTTGGCGGCGTATTACATGTACATGGTGAACCCCGCAGTGCCCGCGGCCTTTGCGCGCACATTGAAGCCCATCATGACGCTTCTTGAGAACAAGTATTACCTCGACTGGTTCAATGAAAACGTGTTGGCTCGCGGCGCGCGCGGCATCGGCATTGGCCTGTGGAAGGGCGGTGACCAGGGAGTCATCGAAGGCGGTGTGGTGAACGCCAGCTGGAAGCTGGTGGGCCTTATCTCTGGTGTCGTCCGCAAGCTGCAAAGCGGTTACATCTACCACTACGCACTGGTCATGATTTTGGGCATCTTTGTGCTCGTGACAATGTTCGTTTGGCTGGCGAAATAAGGAGAATAAAAAAATGGGTTTGCTTAGCCTAGCGATTTGGACGCCGATCGTCTTCGGTGTCCTGCTTTTATTGACTGGTAATGACCAGAACCCGGGCCGTACCCGGTTGCTCTCTTTAGTGGGCGCCTTGGCCAGCTTGGCCGCAACGTTCCCCATGATTGCTCGTTTCGTTTCGGGTGTCGGTGAGTTGCAACTCGTCGAGCGTGCGCCGTGGGTTGAGCGGTTCAGCATGTATTACCACCTGGGGGTCGACGGGATCTCTTTCTGGTTGATTGTCCTGACCGCCTTCATCACGGTGATCGTCGTGATCGCAGGTTGGGAGGTCATCACAGAGCGGGTCAGCCAGTACATGGCCGCCTTTTTGATTCTCAGTGGTTTGATGATCGGTGTCTTCGCTGCGCAAGACGCGATGCTGTTCTACGTCTTCTTTGAAGCCACGTTGATTCCCATGTATATCATCATCGGTGGCTGGGGTGGCCCCAATAAGATTTACGCGGCGTTCAAGTTCTTCTTGTATACCTTGTTGGGCTCATTGCTCATGTTGGTAGCGCTGATTTACCTTTACAACGCCGCCGACAGCAGCTTCGCGTTAGCCGATTGGTACGAATTACCCCTGACAGCGCAAGCGCAGACCTGGTTGTTCTTCGCTTTCTTTGCCGCTTTCGCCGTCAAAGTGCCCATGTGGCCCGTCCACACGTGGTTGCCCGACGTGCACGTTGAGGCGCCAACGGGCGGTTCAGCCGTGTTGGCTGCCATCATGTTGAAGCTGGGCGCCTACGGTTTCCTGCGTTTCTCGTTGCCCATCGCCCCCGATGCCGCACACGAGTGGGCGTGGCTGATGATCGCGCTGTCATTGGTCGCCGTGGTCTACGTGGGCTTGGTCGCCATGGTGCAAACCGACATGAAGAAGTTGGTCGCTTATTCATCCGTGGCGCACATGGGTTTCGTCACATTGGGCTTCTTCTTCTTTGACACGCTGGGTATGTCAGGTGCCGTGATTCAAATGATTGCCCATGGCTTCGTGTCTGCCGCCATGTTCTTGGCGATCGGCGTTCTGTACGACCGCATGCACTCGCGTGACATTGCCGATTACGGTGGCGTCGCCAACACCATGCCGAAATTCGCAGCGTTTGCGATTTTGTTTGCGATGGCCAACGCCGGCTTGCCCGGCACCGCTGGTTTCGTGGGCGAGTGGATGGTGATTTTGTCTGCCGTTGGCTTTAACTTCTGGATCGGCTTCGCCGCCGCCAGTGCGCTGATTTTTGGTGCCGCATACACATTGTGGATGGTGAAGCGGGTCTATTTGGGCGACATCGCGAACGACAACGTTCGAGAGCTCACCGATATCAACGGCCGCGAGTTCCTGATGCTCGCCTTGCTCGCACTGGCTGTCTTGGCAATGGGCGTGTACCCCAAGCCAATGACAGACGTAATCAATCCTTCCGTTGAATTGTTGCTGCAGCACGTAGCACAGTCCAAGTTACTGTAGGTTTAGACATGATCGACAAACTGAGCTGGGTGGCTGCTTACCCTGAAATCCTCCTGCTGGTGATGACCTGTGTCATTGCCATGGCCGACCTGGGTGTAAAGAGCGTTAAGCGCAGCTCCACCTACATCATTACCCTGCTGACCCTCGCTGCGTTGTCAATCATCAATGCGGCCTATGCGATGAACGGGGAAACCATCATTGCTTTCGGTGGCATGGTGATTTCCGACCCCATGGGTCATTGGCTCAAGAGCTTCGCGTCATTAGCCATGTTCATCACGCTGATCTACGGGCGCGATTACGCATGCGATCGCGGCATGTTGCGCGGTGGTGAATTGTTCACCCTGTCACTGTTTGCCTTGCTGGGCATGTACATCATGATGAGTGGTCACCACTTCGTCGTTTTGTATCTGGGTCTTGAGCTGTTGACCCTGTCCAGCTACGCGCTGGTTGCCTTGCGTCGTGACAACGCCAACGCCTCAGAGGCCGCGATGAAGTACTTTGTGCTGGGCGCGATGGCTAGCGGTTTCATGTTGTACGGCTTGTCCATGATGTATGGTGCCACCGGCTCACTTGATGTGGCGGTCGTTTCACAGCAGCTCACCACGGGCGAAGCGGATAGCCGCGTGCTTGCGTTGGGTGTTGTATTTGTGGTGGCCGGTTTGGCGTTCAAGCTTGGCGCTGCACCCTTCCACATGTGGGTACCCGACGTCTACGATGGTGCGCCAACAGCCGTGACCCTGATGATCGCTGGTGCGCCAAAGCTGGCTGCCTTTGCCATCGTGATGCGCTTGCTGGTTGAGGGCATGTTGCCCATGGCGCTTGATTGGCAGCAGATGCTGGGTATTTTGGCGGTTGCATCGTTGCTGGTGGGTAACCTCGCGGCGATTGCGCAAACCAATGTCAAGCGCATGTTGGCTTTTTCAACCATCGCCCAAATGGGCTTTGTGTTGCTGGGCATGGTGGCGGGCGTGAACGACGGCACCGCCAGTAACGCGCTCAATGCCTACAGCGCCACGATGTTCTACATGGTGACTTATGTGCTCACCACGCTGGCGACTTTCGGTGTGATCCTGCTGTTGAACCAATCTGACTTTGAAGTTGAGAAGCTGAGCGATTTGGCCGGTCTTAACCAACGCAGCCCCATGATGGCAGGCGTTTTGGCGGCGTCCATGTTCTCGTTGGCGGGCGTGCCTCCCATGGTGGGCTTCTACGCGAAACTGTCGGTTTTGCAAGCGTTGCTGGAGTCTAACGAAGCCGCCTATATCTACCTCGGTATCTTCGCTGTGCTGATGTCATTGGTGGGCGCGTTCTACTACCTGCGCATTGTGAAGTTGATGTATTTCGACGCGCCTTCTGGCGAACAGACGGCAATGGGTATCCATGCCCCAGCGGAGGCCAAGTTGGTCTTGGGCCTCAATGGTTTGAGCTTGCTGGTCTTTGGTTTGGTGCCGAGTGGACTGATGGTTTTGTGCGCCCAGGCGATCACGGAACTATTGGTTTAAGGCGGGCTCTGATCTCGCATGAACAATGCAAACGCTGTCTGGTTGGTCATCGTGCTTGCGGTGACCGCTGCCAACCTACCATTCCTAAACAACCGCTGGTTGGGGGTTTTGCCTCGTGGCGGTGCGACTGAAAAAGGTCTGGCACTGCGCCTGCTGGAGCTGGTGTTGTTTTATTTCGTGGTGGGCGGTGCTGGCTTGGCACTTGAGAACCACCTCAGCCAAATCTACCCCCAGAACTGGGAGTTTTACGCCGTCACCGCATTCTTGTTTGCGACGCTGGCTTTCCCGGGATTTGTGTACCGTTACCTCTGGCGCAAGAAGTAATTGGGCTGACGCGCACTCAGTCTTTGGGTGCGGCGTCTTTCTCTGGCGATTGATCAACCGCTTCACGCAATCCTTTACCTGGCTTAAAGTGCGGTACGCGCTTCTCAGGGATGTCGACGCGCTCACCTGAGCGGGGGTTGCGACCGACACGGGCAGGGCGGTGGTTGACCGTAAAGCTTCCAAACCCACGGATTTCGATGCGGTGGCCCTTCACCAAGGCCTCGCCCATCGCATCCAGCATGGTGCGTACGGCTTGTTCGGCATCTCGGTGGGCTAATTGGCTAAAGCGTTCTGCCAATGCATCGACTAAATCACTGCGTGTCATGAGTCTAATTATCCTTTAAAAACAACGGCCATTCGCATTTTTTCCATTCGAACAGGCAAAAAAAAGCCCAGTCATTCGGTGCGTTAGCACCTGCAGACCGGGCTTCGCCTGGCGCCGCTGGCGCCAGTGCTTTCAGTGATTAGCTGTTGCTTTCACCGTTGTCCAACTTGGCACGCAACAGCGCACCCAGGCTGGTGGTACCAGCGCTGCCTGCAGCTTGTTGGCTCAAGGTTGACATGGCTTCTTGCTGGTCAGCAGCGTCCTTGGCGCGGATTGACAACTGGATGCTGCGTGCCTTGCGGTCAACGTTCAACACCACGGCGGTCACTTCATCGCCTTCTTTCAGAACGGTGCGTGCATCTTCAACGCGGTCAGCGCTGATTTCGCTGGCGCGCAGGTAGCCGACCAAGTCATCGCCCAAATCAATCTCTGCACCCTTGGCATCGACTGACTTAACCTTACCGGTCACGATCTGGCCCTTGTCGTTCATTGAAGTGAACGTGGTGAAGCTGTCGTCATCCAACTGCTTGATACCCAAGCTGATGCGCTCGCGCTCAACGTCGATTGCCAACACAACGGCTTCAACTTCTTGACCCTTCTTGAAGTTACGAACAGCGGCTTCGCCGGGTTCGGTCCATGACAGGTCAGACAAGTGAACCAAGCCGTCGATGCCTGAGGCCAAGCCCAAGAACACGCCGAAGTCGGTGATTGACTTGATGGGGCCCTTGACGCGGTCACCGCGCTTAACGGTGCTTGCGAAGTCTTCCCATGGGTTAGCACGGCACTGCTTCATACCCAAGCTGATGCGACGCTTGTCTTCGTCGATCTCGAGCACCATGACTTCCACTTCGTCGCCCAAAGCAACGATCTTGGAAGGTGCAACGTTCTTGTTCGTCCAGTCCATTTCAGAGACGTGGACCAAGCCCTCGATACCGGGCTCAAGTTCAACAAACGCGCCGTAGTCAGCGATGTTGGTGATCTTGCCGAACAGGCGGGTGC
>OCVQ010000019.1_pt1 | contig 151865 bp, 154 predicted proteins | sample 1539061 | NCBI WGS metagenome assembly OCVQ01 (sample SAMEA3355526, study PRJEB22509) | marine metagenome | biome: marine; feature: river plume; material: water | place: USA | collected 2010-08-08 | depth 0.5 m | reverse complement strand
AGCACAATCTCTTCGGGTTTGTCTCTCTTTCCAGCCATCTCTGATCCTCCTGAAATGGGATAATTCTATCCCAGTTGGTGGACCAATTCAGTGGGGGCACTCCAGTTCCTCAACGACGTGCTTGCGCTTTCGAACGGACATCAGGCAAGGCTGGCGGGCCATTTGCAAGGCCGCACACGCCAACGCCCTGACACGCGGCTGATCGTCGCCAGTGGCAAGTCACCAGTTGATGCGGTCGAACGGGGCGCTTTCCGCTCGGACTTGTTCAATCTCCTGTCGGTCCTGCCGATCGAGATCCCGTCATTGCGCGAGAGGCGCGATGATATTCCGCTCTTGGTCGCGCACTTCCTGAAAATCCATTTCAATCGGCATGGTAAGACCGTTCAGGGACTGTCGGGCGCTGCCTTTGATATTCTCTTGCGCTATGACTTCACCGGAAACGTGCGGGAGCTGTCCAACCTGATCGAACGCGGCCTGATCTTTGCCGAAGCTGGTGGCTTTATCGAAATCAGCCATATGTTCTCGTCTTTGGAAAAGCTGGCTGAAATGACGCGGAATTCAAAGCTTCATGTCAGCAGGCCCTCGGGCAGCGCGCCCAGCGGGCAAAGCACGCTTGAGACGCTCGAAATCGAGTTGCTGCGAACTGCGCTTGTTGAAACCAAATGGAACATATCCGAGACGGCCCGCAAGCTGGGTATGAGCCGCGCCAAACTGGATTACAGGATCAAAAAATTCGGGCTCGGGAAGCCGGACTAGGCTTTGCCATAGACCCCGTTGGGTTTCTTTTTGAATTGGTCGGAGCGAGAGGATTCGAACCTCCGGCCCCTGCCTCCCGAAGACAGTGCTCTACCAGGCTGAGCTACGCTCCGACCGTGGTGGGGGCGATACACCGCCTTTTCGCACTTGGCAAGAGATCGCACGGGCGATTTAGGGGCGTTTGGAGAGTTGGTGTTCGCGCCATGTAATATAGGCTCCGGAGCCCACAATGATGAGCCCGCCGAGGGCCACATTCCAGCCGGGGGTTTCTCCGAAAAGTAAGATGCCGAAGCCCGTGGCCCAGAGGATTTGTGAATATTGCGATGGTGCGACCATCGCCGCATCGGCGTAGCGATAGGCGGTGATAATGCACACGGTTCCTGCAAAACCGAGGAAGGCCATCAAGGCTGTTGCGCCAAGATTGGGCAGCGTCATCGGCTCGAAACCAAGAAAGATCAGGAAGAATGGCAGGATCAATAGATTTGTCAGCACCGGGTAGAGCATGAGCACGCCCGTGCGTTCGTCGCGGCCAAGGCGGCGCATGATGAGGAAAACCACAGCGGCAAAGAAGGCTCCGATCATTGCGGAAACATGGCCAATGGCGATGGGGCTGAGGCCGGGCCGGAGCACGATCAACACCCCGATAAAGCCCACGATCACCGCAGCCCAGCGCCGTGGCCCCACGCGTTCGCCCAAGAGCGGCATGGACAGTGCGGTGATCCAGAGCGGCGTGGAAAACAGGATCGAGTAGGTTTCAGCCAGCTTGAGTTGGGTGAAGGCGAAAAATATCGGCAGGCTGACGCAGATCGAGAGCACCGAGCGCAGCATCAGGAGGCGGGGATTGACCGGGCGAAGCGACCCTGGCTCGGTGTCGATAATCAAGAGCACCACGATGCAGGGCAACCAGAAGAGATTGAGAAAGAACATCATCTGCCAGACTGGCATGACTGGACCCAAGGATTTGATCACGACGTCATGGATGGCCCAAAGGCCGAAGGCGCCAAGGCCAAAGGCGAAGCCGCGCACAGCGGAGGGGGTTTGGGCGAGAGGCATGGCACGGCTTTCCAAATGAGAAGGGGCGGGACGCTTGGATCAGCGCCCCGCCCCAAAAGAAACCAATCAGGTCTGGATCAGAGGCTGGCGTCGAGCGCGGCGAGGATCTTGTCGCCCATCTCGGACGTCGAGACAGGCTTGCCGCCTTCGGGGCCCATCAGATCAGCGGTGCGAACGCCATCGGCGAGCACTTGCTCTACGGCCTTTTCAACGCGGGTCGCATCGTCGCCCATGTCGAAGGAATAGCGCAGCGCCATCGCGAAGGAGAGGATGCAGGCGATGGGGTTGGCTTTGCCTTGGCCCGCGATATCGGGTGCCGAGCCGTGCACGGGCTCGTAGAGCGCTTTCGGGCGGCCATTTGCCATTGGTGCGCCCAGTGACGCCGAGGGCAACATACCGAGCGAGCCTGTGAGCATCGCGGCCAGATCAGAGAGAAGGTCGCCGAAGAGGTTGTCGGTGACGATCACGTCGAATTGCTTGGGCCAGCGGGTGAGCTGCATCGCGCCTGCGTCGGCATACATATGCGACAGCTCGACATCGGGATATTCGGCGTCGTGGATTTTCTGGACGACTTCGCGCCACAGAACACCGGATTCCATCACGTTGGCCTTTTCCATCGAGCAGACCCTGTTGCCACGACGGCGGGCGAGTTCGAAGGCCGAGCGTGCAACGCGCTCGATTTCCGATTCGGTGTAACGCTGGGTGTTGATACCGACGCGCTCGTTGCCTTCTTTGAAGATACCGCGCGGCTCACCGAAGTAGACGCCCGAGGTCAGTTCGCGCACGATCATGATGTCGAGGCCAGCGACCACGTCTTTTTTCAGCGACGAGAAATCTGCCAGCGCGTCAAAGCACTGGGCCGGGCGCAGGTTTGCGTAGAGGTCCATTTCCTTGCGAAGACGCAGAAGGCCGCGCTCGGGTTTCACAGAGAAATCGAGGGTGTCATACTTGGGGCCGCCCACGGCACCGAGCAGCACGGCGTCCACTTCCTGCGCTTTCGCCATGGTGGCGTCATGCAGCGGCGTGCCGTGTTTGTCATAGGCGCAGCCGCCAACGAGGTCTTCGGAGACATCGAAGGTGACGCCGCGCTTGGCACCGAACCAGTCGATGATTTTGCGGACTTCCGCCATGACTTCGGGGCCGATGCCGTCGCCGGGCAGGATGAGGAGCGATGGGTTGGACATGATAGGATACCTTGCGGGAAATTGCGTTGACATGGCCTAGCCTTCCCAGAGGGAAGGGTCAAGAAACGAAGGGCGCAAGAGACGAGGCGCGGTGGGGTGCTGTTTTGAGCGCGCGGGGGAAATAGGCTCAGAATTCGATATCCACCCAGATCAGGGCATGACGGCTGGCGCGGGCCTCGGCGAGATGACCGTGGGCAAGGGATCGCAGGCTTTGGTCAGCAAGGATGAGGGTAGAGCGCGCCGGGGTATCGCCCCAGAGTGTTGTTGGCTCGGGTGGACCGATGTCGCGAAGTCGGTTGCGAAGTGCGCGGAGGGCCATGGGGCGATGCGCGTCGCGATCGGGGTCGATCCCGGCTTCGGTGAGCAGGATCGGGCGCAGTGGCGGCGGGCCGAACGTGCCTTGCAAAAGGAGGTTCCAAAGCTGGGCTTCGTCGTGGTTGCGTCTGCCGTTACGGTCTTCGGGGCCATCGTAGAGGGGGGGTGTTGGATCCGCGGCCAGCAGGGTGATTGGGCCATGGGGCGTGTCGAGAGGCAAGACCCAATGCGCGACCGAGGAGAGGCGTTGCACAGCATGGGCATGGGGTGAGGGAAAGGGGGCGCCATTGACCACGGGCAAGAGGGTGCCGGGAAGATCGCGCCAGAGCAGCGGAGTGAAATCTTGTAGCTCGGCAAGGCGCGGCGGCAGGCGCGACAAGAGTGCCATACCCGCCTGACCGGGGAAGCGGCCATAACCCTGTGCGTCACGGGGTTCGCCGATCTTGCCGTCGCCATCAAGGTCAAGACCGGTGGGCATGCCGGAATTGGGCGGCATGGCGAAGAGATAGGGATAGGGGCTGTCGAGGCCGTTGTTCAGTGCGATGAGTGCATCGAAATGGGCGTCGTAGTCGAAGCGCAGCAGCAAGAGCACATCAGGAGCGGCGCGATTGATCAATTGGCGTGCAATGCGAATGGGATCTGTTTCGCGTTGGAGGTCTTGCACCAAAAGGCCCGGGCTTTTGCGGCTTAGGTCGCTGGCCCAAACTGCCAGTCGGATCGGTTCGGCACCAAGGCGGAGCGGTGTGAGAAGGACGCAGGCGAGAAGCGCAATCAGAGCGAGGTAATGGGGGCGGCCATTGTCGTGGAGTTGGCGTCGGCATCGGCGCGGGCATAGGCGCGGCGGCGCTTGGTTTCGATCATCTCCGCTATGCGGCTCATGGCAAGGCCGCGTGTGATGAGCATGGCGGGGAAGAAGGCCCATATGGCGATTGTCCAGATCATGGTTTGCGGATCTTGAAGCGCCGCAAGGTCGATCATTCCGGCGGCGCTTTTGGCTATGGCCGGGATCAGGAATGGCAGAAGAAACCCTAACGAATAGTTAATACGCGCATCGCGGACGAGACGTGTGACCACATCTCCTCCAGCTGTGGGGTCAAACAGTGGCAGATTGAGCCAGACGTTGAAGGCGCCATTGCTGGCGGGCCAGCCCAAGACGCGGACCAGCACCAAGAACACGGCGACCATGATGAGCGACAGGACATAGGCCAAGCCAGAAGCAAGGCGGACGTTTTGATAGAAGGCGTCGGTGGCTTCGGCGGGCACGGCGAGGGTCATCAGGCGGACAGGCGAAAAGGGGAAATCCAACGCTTGTGCCGAGATGCCGCCCAAGGCTGTGAAGAGGCGCGCGAGGTCACCTTCGGAGCCGCGGGCAATAAAGGCGGTGCCGATGACGGCCATGAAGAGAAACCCGAAGCGGAGGCGGTTAAAGGGCGGGGCGTAGCGAAACTCGATCACGCTGGGGTAGGCTGACGCGTATTCCATGAAAACAAAGCCAGATCCGAGCAGCGCAAGGAGCATGACCACCTGCGCGGAGTCTGCCGATGCATTCGGCGCGAGTAATGCTGGCGTAACAAGCAGCAAAGCTACCAGAAACGCGCGCAAAAATGCGCTGGTGACGCGTGCAATCACTACTCTTTCCCTTCAACTTGGCCGGACCCGGTGCGATGCCGCGTCTCTGTTCCAACTTGATCCCGCCGAGTGTGGCGGACTGCCTCATTATTGCCCAATTTTTGCCCTTTTTAGTTTTCTACCTCAAGAGGTGTCTTCTCTAGACGCGAACAATCTGACCATTTCATGGAAAGACTGGTGCGGGATTGCATCAATTGGAGTCCAGAAAAACGACGGTGACTCAACGAGATACAAGGCATAGTGTCTGACCCCTTTCGGAGCACAAACGAAACCGCCCGGATGGGCGGACCATCCGGGCGGTGAGTGATGCGCGTTTAAAGTGCCGCGATGAGGGGTTTGATCCTCGATCCGAGCCTAGATCAGACCCAGGGACGGGCCGCAGCCGCAGAAGCCTCGAAGGTGTCGATCGAAGCGGCTTTTTCCATGGTCAGGCCGATGTCGTCGAGACCGTTCAGCAGGCAGTGCTTCTTGAACGCGTCGATTTCGAAGTGGAAGGCTTCGCCATCGGAGGCGGTGACAGTCTGGTTTTCGAGATCGACTTCGATCCGGGCATTGGCACCCTTTTCGGCGTCTTTCATCAAGACTGCGACGGCCTCTGGGGGCAGCACGATCGGCAAGATGCCGTTCTTGAAGCAGTTGTTGTAAAAAATATCGGCATAGCTGGTGGAAATCACCGCACGGATGCCGAAATCCAACAGCGCCCAAGGCGCGTGTTCACGCGAAGAGCCACAGCCGAAATTGTCGCCTGCCACGAGGATCTGTGCCTGACGATACTGCGGCTTGTTGAGAACGAAATCGGGGTTCTCTTTGCCGTCGCGATCAAAACGCATTTCGTCGAACAGGTTTTTGCCAAGACCCGACCGCTTGATCGTCTTGAGGAACTGCTTGGGGATGATCATGTCGGTGTCGATATTGACGAGCGGCATGGGGGCGGCGATGCCGCTGATCTGGGTGAACTTGTCCATTACATCATCTCCCGGACGTCGGTGAGGTGGCCCGTGATTGCTGCAGCTGCGGCCATGGCGGGGGATACGAGGTGGGTGCGGCCCTTATAGCCCTGACGACCTTCGAAATTGCGGTTAGAGGTGGACGCGCACCGCTCGCCGGGGGCGAGTTGGTCGGGGTTCATGGCAAGGCACATCGAGCAGCCTGCCAGACGCCATTCAAAGCCGGCATCGGTGAAGATTTGAGCGATGCCCTCTTCTTCGGCCTGTTTGCGGACCAGACCAGAGCCGGGCACGACCATAGCGCGCATCCCGTCCTTGATCTTTTTGCCCTTCACGATAGCCGCAGCGGCGCGCAGGTCTTCGATACGGCCATTGGTGCAGGACCCGATGAAGACGGTGTCGATCTGGATATCGGTCAGTTTTTGGCCCGGTGTCAGGCCCATATAGTCGAGGGCGCGTTTGACTGCTTCGACCTTGCCGCCTGTGAAGCTCTCAGGTGCGGGCACGGTTGCGGTGATGGGCAGCACGTCTTCGGGCGAGGTGCCCCATGTGACAACGGGCTGGATGTCTTCGCCCTTGAGGGTGATCGCCTTGTCCCATTGCGCGCCTTCGTCGGTGTAGAGGGTTTTCCACCATTCCAGCGCCTTGTCCCAATCAGCGCCTTTCGGGGCGTGGGGGCGACCTTTGACATAGGTATAGGTCTTTTCGTCTGGCGCGATAAGGCCAGCGCGGGCGCCGCCTTCGATGGCCATGTTGCACACTGTCATGCGGCCTTCCATCGACAGATCACGGATCGCTTCGCCGCAATATTCGATGACATAGCCCGTGCCGCCCGCTGTTCCGGTGGCACCGATGACGGCGAGGGTGATGTCTTTGGCGGTCACACCGGGGCGCAGCTTGCCGGTGATCTCAACCTTCATGTTCTTTGACTTTTTCTGGATCAGCGTTTGCGTGGCCAGAACATGCTCGACCTCGGACGTGCCGATGCCATGCGCCAGTGCGCCAAATGCGCCATGGGTCGCGGTGTGGCTATCGCCGCAGACGACGGTCATGCCGGGAAGGGTCCAGCCTTGCTCGGGGCCGACGATATGAACGATGCCTTGGCGCAGGTCATTCATCGGATAATAGTGAATGCCGAAGTCCTTGGCGTTCTTGTCGAGCGCTTCGACCTGAATACGGCCTTCTTCGTTGGAGATGATGCCCTCGAGGCGCTCCAGCGTGGTAGGGACGTTGTGATCGGGCACGGCGATGGTTTTCTCGGGCGCGCGCACTTTGCGGCCCGTCATGCGAAGACCTTCAAAAGCCTGTGGCGATGTCACTTCGTGAACGAGGTGACGGTCGATGTAGAGCAGGCAGGTGCCGTCATCGGATTCGTGGGCGACGTGGGCATCCCAGATTTTGTCGTAAAGGGTCTTGGGGGACATGGGTCCTCTCCGGTTCTTGTGATGTTGATGTTTGGAAAAGGCGGACAGGGGCGGATCAGGCGCGGGCCAGCACGGAGCGGGTGGCTCCGTGGAAGCGCTCAGACAGGCGCAGCCGATCAGCAATGTCGAAGATCCGGTTCATGGGCACAGGGGATACTCCTTGGGTGTGAGTCTCGCAAGCGGGGAGTAGCGTGTGGCGGTGAAGGCGGCCAATTCGGTGGCGCGGGGGTCGATAAGCCTTCCAGTGATCTGTGACAAAACCGGATTTGGCGATTCGAGCTTAGATGGCATTTAGCGTTTTGGCACCGCGATCAGGTGGCAGGGCCCACCCATATGAAGAGCAGCGTCTAATTGGCGCTTTGGGATGCATTTCAGGCAAATGGCATCTTAAATCCTTTCCCACGGCGCGAACCGAGGCTTTTGCACGGAAAGTTGGTGGTTGGGGCGGTCGGAAAGCCTTGACGCGGGCAGAACTCTGGCGCAGAGGCGGGTTTCATTGAAAAGTCACGCCTTAGCTGTTACTTTCAGACCAGACCCTGCGCCGGGGCGAAAACGGCGTGCAACCACTGGAGGACGATGTCCTGTCGATTCAAACTGCCGCGGCCGGTATTGCCGCAACTCGGGGGAACGTCGTGAGCGCGATGACCACTCCCGTTGAAAAGGACGTGTCGAGCGAAGAGCTCTTGGCAGCGATCCTGACGTCTCTCGACGATGATAAAGCCGAGGATATCGTGCAGATCGATCTGCGCGGCAAATCGTCTATTGGCGATTACATGGTCATTTGCTCGGGCCGTTCGTCGCGTCAGGTTGGCGCGATTGCGGAAAAGCTGATGGATCGGTTGAAGCAGGCCTATGGCCGCTTGAGCCGGATTGAAGGCAAGGAAACCGGTGACTGGGTGTTGATCGACACAGGCGATATCGTGGTCCATGTGTTCCGCCCCGAAGTGCGCGAATTCTATCAGCTTGAGAAGATGTGGTTGGCTCCGCCCGCTGAGGCGACGACACCGACCAAGGACTGATGCGGCTGCACATCTGTGCTGTCGGGCGGCTGAATGGACGCACGCCCGAGGCCACGTTGATCGACGATTATCTGACACGCACTGAGCGGACGGGCCGGGCCTTGAGCCTTGGCCCTGTTTGCGTTCAGGAAGTCGAAGCAAAGAAGAGCGGCATGGTGGCGGAAGCCGAGTTGCTGCGCCGGGCGATCCCAGATCGGGCATTGGTGGTAACGCTTGATGAGCGCGGCACGCTGCTGACATCGCCAGAGTTTGCAACGAAAATCGCAGATTGGCGCGATGGTGGAACGCAAGATTTGGCGTTTGTGATCGGAGGGGCGGATGGGATTGATCCGAGCCTGCGCGCAGAGGCACACTTTAGCGTGTCTTTTGGCAAGATGGTTTGGCCGCATATGATGGTGCGGGTGATGCTGGCCGAGCAGATTTACCGCGCAGCGTCGATCTTGGCCGGGTCGCCCTATCATCGGGTATGATACCTTGGATGCGGCTCCCGTGTCGGATGCGCGCAGGGAGGGGTTAGGGTGGTTTCTTTAGTCTGCAATTGGGCCTAGAAGGTCGCGCAAGAGGTGTGGCCCGTCGGGGCTGCGAAGACATGCCGGAGATGTTTGATGACTGCGCCCAAACCTGTGATCCTTTGCATTCTTGATGGCTGGGGCTATCGCGAGGACCGCAGTGCAAACGCGCCCGCTCAAGCGCAGACACCGACCTTTGACCATATCATGGAGAGTTGCCCGCAGAGCCTGCTGATCACGCATGGGCCGGATGTAGGTTTGCCAACAGGGCAGATGGGAAATTCCGAAGTCGGGCATACCAATATTGGCGCGGGCCGTGTGGTGGCGATGGATTTGGGACAAATTGATCTGTCGATTGAAGATGGGTCGTTCTTTCATGCGGCGGCGTTGACCGGGTTTATTGCCAAGATGAAGGCCTCGGGTGGCACGGCGCATGTTATGGGCGTGATGTCGGACGGCGGCGTGCATGGACATTTGAGCCATATGATTGCGGCGGTGCGCGCCTTGGTGACGGCAGGCGTTCGCGTGGCTTTGCATCTGATTACGGACGGGCGCGATGTGGCACCAAAATCGGCTTATGGGTATCTGGAGGAGCTGAGCGCCGCCTTGCCGAAAGACGGGGTGACAATGGCCACGCTGACGGGGCGTTATTTTGCCATGGACCGCGACAACCGCTGGGAGCGCGTGGCGGAAGCCGTTGCCGTGATCTTGCGGGGGGAAGGCAATCATTCCGCCACACCGCATGCGGCAATTACGGCGGCTTATGAGCGGTCAGAAACCGATGAGTTCATCACGGCGACGGCGTTGGCAGGCTATAAAGGTGTGCAGGATGGTGATGGGCTGTTCTGTCTGAACTTCCGTGCTGATCGGGCGCGCGAAATCCTCAAAGCATTGTTGGAGCCGGGCTTTGACGCCTATGACGTCGGGCCGCGACCGGACTGGGCTGCGACCTTGGGCATGGTGGAGTATTCCGAGGCGCATAGCGCATGGTTGGATACGGTTTTCCCCTCGCGCGATATTCGCAACACGCTAGGGGAATGGGTGGCCAAACATGGGCGGCGACAGTTCCGTGTGGCGGAGACTGAAAAATACCCGCATGTGACCTTTTTCCTGAATGGCGGAAAGGAAACGCCCGAGGAGGGCGAGGATCGGTATATGGCCCCTTCGCCAAAGGTGGCGACCTATGACATGCAACCCGAGATGTCGGCGGCAGAGGTCACAGAGGCCTTGGTTGGTGCGATCGGGCGCGGTTATGACTTGATCGTGGTGAATTATGCCAATCCCGATATGGTGGGCCATACAGGTGATCTGAAAGCAGCGATGCTGGCCTGTGAAGCCGTAGATCGAGGATTGGCCGCAGTCGTGCCAGCATTGCATGCAGCAGGTGGGGCGATGATTGTGACGGCGGATCACGGCAATTGCGAAGTGATGGTGGACCCGCTGAGCGGTGGGCCGCATACCGCCCATACGCTCAATCCGGTGCCTGTGGCCTTGGTGGGTGGACCAAAGGGGGCGCGGTTGCGGTCGGGGGGGCGGCTGGCCGATCTGGCGCCGACCCTGCTTGATTTGATGGGGCTGCCCAAACCACCCGAGATGACAGGGGAGAGCTTGCTGCAATGAGCCTGCGCGCCGTTGTTTTTTGTGTGGCAATGGCGCTTTGCACAGCGTTTGCAAGTGCATTTCCCAGTGCGGCGCAGGGATTGGACGACTTGGCCGCCGCCGAGGCCGCGCGTTTGGCTGCGGCAAAACTCGACGTTGCGGCCCGCAACCTTGATGCCGCCGAGAGCGCGAGGGATAGGGTTGCGGCGCTGACAGAGACTGTGCAGGCCTTTGAGGATGGGTTGGAGGCGCTGCGGGATGGTGTGCGCCGCGCATCCTTGCGCGAGGCGCAGCTGGTGCGTGATTTACAAGCGCGGGATGCAGAGGTTGCCAACCTCTTGGGCGTCTTGCAATCGATGTCGCGCGCTCCGGCCCCCACGGCGCTTTTGCATCCCGCAGGCCCGATGGGGACGGCCCGCGCAGGGATGATTGTCGCGGATGTGGCGCCAGCGCTGAATATGCGGGCCGCAGAGTTGCGCGCGAAATTGGAAGAGGTGCATACGCTGCGCCTCCTTCAACAGAACGCAGCCGAGACTTTGGCGAAGGGTTTGCAGGGGGCGCAGGAAGCGCGCGCGGAGTTGAGCCAAGCGATCAGCGACCGGGTGCCCTTGCCAAAGAAATTTACCGAAGACCCGGTGCGGACGGCGATCTTGATCTCTTCGGCAGAAACGCTGGAAGGGTTTGCCAGCGGGCTGAGCGAGATGACCACGGATGAGGCGGAGGTGATCTTGGAAGACATCCGCGCGCAGCGGGGACAGTTGAATTTGCCCGTTGCGGGTGCGCTCTTGCGGGGCGCGAATGAAGCGGATGCGGCAGGGGTGGTGCGCCCCGGTCTCTTGCTTGCCACGCGCGCACGGGCCTTGGTGACTGCCCCTGCGGCAGCCACCATTCGCTACCTTGGTCCGCTTCTCGACTACGGAAACGTGATCATTTTGGAGCCCGGGCCGGGCATTCTCTTCGTGCTCGCAGGGCTCGACGTGGTTTATGGTAGTGCGGGAGACGTCATCTCGGTGGAGAGTCCGTTGGGGTTGATGGGAGGAAAAGAGCCTTCTGGAGAAGCAAACCTGCTGACAGGTGCGGAAGGCACTGGAAGCGGGCGGCCAGAAACGCTCTATATAGAGATCAGAGTGGATAATGCGCCTGTCGATCCGGCGCCGTGGTTCCGCGCATTGAAGGATGAGTGACAGATGAAGAAATTCCTCTTGGCCGCCGCGACGGGCACAATTGCCGGGGTTATTGCCACGACCCAAGTGGCTGGGCCTTTGCTGGCGGAGGAGACCTCGAAGGTTTCGGTTTATGAGCAGCTTGACCTGTTTGGTGACATCTTTGACCGGATCCGCGCGCAATATGTCGAAGAGGTGGACGAAAAGAAGCTGATTGAAGCCGCGATCAACGGGATGCTGACCTCGCTTGACCCGCATTCGAGCTATATGGCGGCAGATGCCGCAGCCGACATGCGGACGCAAACGCGCGGCGAGTTTGGCGGGCTTGGCATCGAAGTGACGCAGGAAGAAGGCTTTGTGAAAGTCGTCTCGCCAATTGATGGCACACCTGCTGATGCGGCTGGCATTGAAGCGGGCGATTTCATCACGCATGTCGACGGCGAATCGCTTTTGGGCCTGACGCTGGATCAATCCGTGGACATGATGCGCGGCCCTGTGGGCAGTGAGATCATCATTACTGTGGTCCGTGACGGCACGCCGGAGCCGTTCGATGTGTCGATTGTGCGCGATACCATCAAGTTGACAGCGGTGCGCGCCCGCACGGAAGGCAAGTCGGTGGTGTTGCGCGTGACGACGTTCAACGATCAGACCTACCCCAACCTTGAAGCCGGGTTGAAGAAGGCGATTGATGAGGCAGGCGGCATGGAGGCGGTCGATGGGATCGTGCTTGATCTCCGCAACAACCCCGGTGGCTTGCTGACGCAGGCGATTAAAGTCTCCGATGCCTTCTTGGAAACAGGTGAGATTGTCTCGACACGTGGGCGCAATCCGGCAGAAGGCGAGCGGTTCAACGCAACGGCAGGCGATTTGGCCGGGGGCAAGCCTTTGGTCGTGTTGATCAATGGCGGCTCGGCTTCGGCGTCCGAGATCGTGGCCGGCGCTTTGCAAGATCACCGCCGCGCTATTGTGATTGGCACCAAGAGCTTTGGTAAGGGTTCGGTCCAGACGGTGATGCCGCTCAAGGATGATGGCGCAATGCGCCTAACTACGGCGCGCTATTATACGCCTTCGGGCCGTTCGATTCAGAATTTGGGTGTGACGCCGGATATCCTCGTGCAGCAGCCGCCGCGCAAACCTGTGGACGAAACCACCGAGGAAGAGCCCAAGGGACGCTCGGAGGCGGATCTGCGCGGCACGCTGAAGAATGACAGCCTGAGTGAAGATGAGGTGCGCCAGATCGAAGAAGAGCGCGCCCGTGCCGAAGAGGCAACCAAGCTGCGTGATGAGGATTATCAGCTGGCCTATGCTATCGATATTCTCAAGGGCATGGCCGCGCTGAAGCCAAAGGAATAAGAGCGATAAATATGGACAAAGGGCCGCTTGGGATTGCACCCGAGCGGCCCTTTCGCTTATCCGAGAGCCGAAAATGTGAGGAACCGATGATGACGCCAGACGAAATTGCCAAGCTGCCTTATCGCAAGAATGTAGGCGTCATGCTGATGAATGCGGCGGGCGAGGTGTTTGTCGGGCAGCGCTTGGATAGTGACGTTGCCGCTTGGCAGATGCCGCAGGGCGGGATCGACAAAGGTGAAACGCCGCGGGATGCGGCGCTGCGAGAGTTGGAAGAAGAGACTGGCGTGGCGCGCGAGTACGTGCGGATCGAGGCAGAGAGCGCGGGTTGGATCGCGTATGATTTGCCGCATGATATCGTGCCAAAGATCTGGAAGGGGCGCTTTAAGGGGCAAGAGCAAAAGTGGTTTCTGATGCGTTTTCTTGGCACGGATGATCTGGTGAAGATCGATCAGGAACATCCGGAATTTGCCGCATGGCGCTGGTTGCCTGTGGCGGAGTTGCCTGGGCAGATCGTGCCGTTCAAGCGCGCCGTTTATGAGGCAGTTTTGGCAGAGTTCGCACCCCATTTGTAACGGGGTGGGGGAGGCCGGTGCCTCCCCCGTTTGGTGCGCTGATCGAGGGGTGTCTGCGCCTAGCGCAGGCGTTGGCCATTGGCGAGCACGGCCCCTTCGGGGGTCACTTCGATTTTTGATGTGAGCGTATCTTCGCCTTCCATCCGGCCAAAAAGACCCATCATCATTCGAGCACCCATGGCCTGATCTTCGGGTAACAGGCCCATCGCTACCAGCTTATCAAGCAAAGCATTGCCGCCTATGAGGCGCAGGTCCAATGCACCCGTGGGACGAGGCATGCCGTCAAACGTCGTCAGGTCGGAATTGTCGAAGGTGAACGCGCCTTTCCCCGACAAGTCTGCGCCTGCAAGGCGAAGTGACAAGGTATTGAGCGACAGAGCATGCAACTCGCCGGGGCTTTCGCTGCTCGACATGGAGTTGGGGTTGCTCATGTCGGCGGTGATCTTGGCTTTGCCCGTCAGATCGACGGCCAGGGTGGCGGGGTCGCGCGGCAATTGACCCGTGGGGTCGATCATGGCCCAGATCATATCGGACATAGTGAAATTGGTCAGATCGAAGCCAAAGGCGAAATCGCCCGGCTCGTCAGATTTGGCCAATGGAAAGCGCAGGTTGAAGCCCGCATTCTCCATGGCAAGCGATACTGGGATAGGCAGCATGCCACCTGCGGCTTCGACTTTTGCCTGACGCCCGCTGCCCGAATAGGCCAGCATGGTTTCGTTGACCGCGACCCTCAGATCGCCGCCTTGTGAGCTGGACGAGACGGTAAGCGGACCGCTGTCATCGCTCATGCTTATTGTCTGTTTGCCAGTGGCGTAAGCGATGGTGCTGTCCACAGCGAAACCAGCGCCCATGGCGGCTGTCATATTAGCCAGATCGAGCCCCTGTGGCAGCGCCGCCGTGCCCATGAAGGAAAGCCCCGTCAGGGCCCCTTCCATTTTGACAGGCTGACCCTTTTCAAGTTCATCGAAAGCCACCAGCCAAGACGCATTGGCCGCGTCGAACGTCTGGGCTGAGTGGCGCTTGTCGCTTGCGTCGCGCAGCTGTGCCTGACCTGCGATGTCGGTGAGGGTGAGTTGCGCCGCGCGGACGGGCACGGGCACGCCATTGCTCTGCAGCGAGGCAAGGGCAACTGCCAGACTGTCGGCGCTGTAGGTATAGGCCATCTCGCCCGGTGTGCCGGACACCAGCATGACCAGCCCCGTGTGGCTGTAGGTCATGTCTACCGCCAGATCATTGCCATTCGCGCCCTTCATCATCAGTGAGAACGGCATGGAAGCGGGCATTTCGATAGCCACGGTGCCGTCGCCTTTTTCTGTGAAATCAAGGCGATCCATGGCAATGCGGAAATCGCCTTCGCCATCGGGCAGGGCCATCGACATTGTCAGGTTCGAGATTGAAAGTGTGGCTCCAGAGGGGGATTCTGTGGCCTCAACTTTATAGCCAAAGCTGGCGAGGTAGTCTTTCCAATCGCTCCAGACCTCCTGAGCGGTGACGTCGGCGGCGCTTTGGCTGGCAGTGAGGCAGGCCGCAATCAGCAATGCGATGCCTTTGGATGTATGAGGTCGCATGAAAAACCTTTCTTTCTGAAAACCTTAAAACTTAAATCGGGGCAAAGCGCCTAGCAATCAAGGGGGGTTGCGGCTGGACGGGAGATGGCGGCAAGTTTACCGCCTTAAGTGACGTGAGCAAGGTGGGGAGATCCGGAATGGACGGTAAGGTTGTGGTGATCACGGGCGCGAGCCGGGGTATTGGCGCTGCGGCGGCGCAGGTTTTCGCGGCGGCGGGTGCGAAAGTGGCGCTTTTGGCGCGCTCGTCAGCCGAGATTGACGCCTTGGCCGCAGAGATTGGCCCGCAGGCCATGGCGCTGACGGTCGATGTGGGGGACTGGGAGGCGATGGCCGCCGCGATTGCATCGGTCGAGGCGGCGTTTGGTCCGGTCGATGTGCTGATCAACAATGCCGGAGTGATCGCGCCGATTTCCGGGTTGGCGGAGAGCACTCCCTCTGCATGGATGGAGGCGATTACCATAAATTTAGGCGGCGTTTACAATGGGATGCGCGCAGTCCTGCCCGCGATGATTGCGCGCGGAGCCGGGACAATTTTGACCATTTCGTCCGGCGCGGCGCATTCTCCTTTGCAAGGATGGAGCCATTATTGCGCCTCAAAAGCGGGGGCTGCGATGCTCACGCGCTCGGCACATTTGGAAGCGGGCGACTCTGGGCTACGGATCATGGGGTTGTCGCCAGGCACGGTGGCGACGCAGATGCAAAAGGACATCAAAGCTTCTGGCGTCGGACCTGTGGCAAAGTTGAATTGGGAAGATCACGTGCCTGCCGATTGGCCTGCCAGAACCTTGCTGTGGATGTGCAGCGCACAGGCTGATAGCTACCTTGGGCAAGAAATATCGCTGCGCGATCCGGTGATCCGCGAAAAAGTGGGGCTTCAATGATCCAACTCGAAAAAGACGGTGATTTGTGGTGTGTCACCATTGATCGGCCGGACAAGGCAAATTCGCTGACGCCTCAGATGTTGTGCGATTTGGCGGAGATTGCCGAAAGCGCAATGGATGCCAGAGTTTTGCTCCTTACGGGTAAAGGAAAGGTTTTCTCTGCGGGCGCGGACTTGGATGCGGCGAAAGCGGGCATGGCAACCTCGCCTGATTGGGAGCGGCTCTCGGGCGCGATTGCGCGTTTGCCGGGGCTGACCATTGCGGCGCTGAACGGCACATTGGCGGGTGGCGCGAATGGGATGGCCTTGGCCTGCGATATTCGGATCGCGGTGCCGGGCGCCAAGTTTTTCTATCCTGTCATGAAGTTAGGCTATCTGCCCCAGCCTTCTGATCCGGCGCGCTTGGCCGCTTTGGTGGGGCCGTCGCGGGCCAAGATGATTTTGATGGCAGGCCAAAAAATCGAGACAGAAGAGGCGCTTGCTTGGGGGTTGATTGACCGGATTGTGGCGCCAGATCAGTTGATGACGGTAGCGCGGGGGTTGGCGGCGGATACGCTGGCAGCGACACCAGAAATTGCGCGTGGAATCAAGGCTTTGTGCCGTTGAGGAAGAGATGATGGGACTGATTGAGATCGAAAACCGGGTGCAAGACGCCTGCACACGCGCCAATCGGGTGCGGGAGAGTGTGACGCTGATCGCGGTTTCCAAGGTGCAACCCCTTGAAAGGGTTGATGAAGTCTTGGCGCAAGGGCAGCGTTTCTTTGGTGAAAACCGGGTGCAAGAGGCAGAGGGCAAATGGCCTGCGTTTCAAGAAAAATACGGGAAAGTAGATCTGCATCTTATCGGGCCGCTTCAGACCAACAAGGCCCGTGCAGCGATGGAGTTATTTGATACAATTCAAACGGTTGACCGTGAAAAACTGGCGGTGACGCTGGCCCGTTTGGCGCAGGAGATCGGGACCTGTCCAGAGCTGTTTGTGCAGGTCAATACGGGGGAGGAAGATCAAAAGGCTGGGGTCTTGCCGCGCGAGACAGATGCGTTTTTGAAGAAAATGGCTGATTTGGACCTGCCCGTTAAGGGGTTGATGTGCATTCCGCCTGTGGACGAAGAGCCCGCGTTGCATTTCGCACTTTTGGCCAAAATCGCGGAAAGAAACGGAATTTCGGCGCTTTCCATGGGGATGAGCAGCGATTTCGAGACGGCAATTGCGCTGGGTGCGACTCATATTCGAGTGGGTTCGGCGATCTTTGGTGAACGCAGCGCTCCGCAGGGTTAATGCCGGATCAGACGCGCTTTTGCGACGTATGATTTACGTATGGTCCGCGTCTGGTTTGCGTCATGACGTTGACGCAGTGGGCGCGGGTTAACTTTTGGCCTGACCTACCCCGGCCATACCCAGCGCCAGAGCGGCTATGTTTTGGCGCGAAACGGGGCGCGGACCAAGGGCCAGATTGGCCGCTTTGCCACTTACCGCTTTCGTTTCACATTGCCGCCGCGTTGGCCAGGGCGGCCTGCGGTGGAGCGACCTTTCATTTTGACGGCTTCCTCCACGGCGTCTTCGATGACGGATTGACGGGCGAGGGGGTCGTCGGCGATGGCCAATTCGACGGCCTCAAGGCGTTTGACCTCGTCGCGCAGTCGGGCGGCTTCTTCGAATTCGAGGTTCTCGGCGGCCTTTCGCATTTTGACGCGCAGTGCGTCGAGATGGGCGGCGAGGTTGGAACCGACAAGCGGTTTGTCCACTTTGGCCGTGATGCGCGCCTCATCGGTGTCGCCCTTCCACAGGCCCGCCAGAACATCTTCGACGTTCTTTTTCACAGTGGTGGGCGTGATGCCGTGGGCAAGGTTATAGGCGTGCTGCTTTTCGCGGCGGCGGTTGGTTTCGGCCATCGCGCGCTCCATCGAGCCTGTGACGCGGTCGGCATATAGGATGACGCGGCCATCCACATTGCGCGCGGCGCGGCCGATCGTTTGGATGAGCGAGGTTTCTGAGCGCAGGAAGCCTTCCTTGTCGGCGTCCAGAATGGCGACGAGGCCACATTCGGGGATGTCGAGACCTTCGCGCAAGAGGTTGATGCCAACCAGCACGTCGAAAGCCCCGAGACGGAGGTCGCGCAGAATTTCGATGCGCTCGATCGTGTCGATATCGGAGTGCATGTAGCGAATGCGGATGCCTTGTTCGTGGAAATATTCGGTCAGGTCTTCGGCCATGCGTTTGGTGAGTGTGGTGACCAGCACGCGCAGGCCTTGGGCTGCGACGCGGCGGATTTCGTCGAGAAGGTCATCCACCTGCATCGAAACGGGGCGGATTTCGACGACTGGGTCGAGAAGGCCCGTGGGGCGGATGACCTGCTCGGTGAAGACGCCGCCCGCCTGATCGATTTCCCATGCAGAGGGTGTGGCAGAGACGAAGATGGACTGCGGGCGCATCGCGTCCCATTCCTCGAATTTGAGCGGGCGGTTGTCGGTGCAGGAGGGCAGGCGGAAGCCATGCTCGGCGAGGGTGATCTTGCGCCGAAAGTCGCCGCGATACATGCCGCCGATCTGTGGCACGGAGACGTGGGATTCATCGGCAAAGACGATGGCATTATCAGGAATGAATTCAAAGAGTGTGGGCGGTGGTTCGCCCGGAGCACGCCCTGTGAGGTAGCGCGAATAGTTCTCGATTCCGTTGCAGACGCCCGTGGCTTCCAACATTTCAAGATCGAAATTGGTGCGTTGCTCAAGGCGTTGCGCCTCCAACAGCTTCCCTTCGTCGGTGAGCTGCTTGAGGCGGTGCATCAATTCGAGGCGGATGCCTTTGGTGGCCTGTTGCATGGTGGGGCGCGGGGTGACGTAGTGCGAGTTGGCATAGACGCGGATTTTGTCAAAACTGTCGGTTTTGGCGCCGGTGAGCGGGTCAAACTCGGTGATGGTTTCGAGGTCATTGCCAAAGAAAGAGAAGCGCCAAGCGCGATCTTCGAGGTGGGCGGGCCAAAGTTCGATGACATCGCCACGCACCCGGAAGGAGCCGCGTTGGAAGGCGGCATCGTTGCGGCGGTAGGCCTGCGCGATCAGCTCGGCCATGACTTGGCGTGGATCATACATCTGGCCGACGATCAGGTCTTGAGTCATGGCGGAATAGGTTTCCACCGAGCCGATACCGTAGATGCAAGAGACCGAGGCCACGATGATTACATCATCGCGTTCGAGCAATGCGCGCGTGGCCGAGTGGCGCATTCGGTCGATCTGTTCGTTAATCTGGCTTTCTTTTTCAATATAGGTATCGGTGCGCGCCACATAGGCCTCGGGTTGGTAGTAGTCGTAATACGAGACGAAATATTCCACCGCGTTGTCGGGGAAGAAGCCTTTGAATTCGCCATAAAGCTGGGCGGCGAGGGTTTTGTTGGGGGCCAGAATGATGGCGGGGCGCTGGGTTTCTTCGATGACTTTGGCCATCGTATAGGTTTTGCCCGTGCCGGTGGCGCCAAGGAGCACCTGATTGCGTTCGCCCTGTGCGATACCATCTGAAAGTTCAGTGATGGCGGTGGGCTGGTCGCCTGCGGGCTTGAATTCGGATTGCATGACGAACCGCTTGCCGCCTTCGAGTTTTTCGCGGGCCATCCGGGGATTGGAGGCATGCGGCAGATCCGGCAGGTGATCGGGGCGGTTGTTGTGCACGGGTGGTCTCCTTCAAGAGCGCCGGAACTGCCAAAAGGCTCCCTGAGGTATTCCGAAGGGACCCTTGGTTGCGGCGGCGCTTTGCCTAACTTGATCTGTTTTTGTTCTGGTTCAAGCGCTTTCGGCCCAGTAATGGTGCAGCAATGCAGCATGGGTGCGGTGGTTGGGCCTTTTGTCGCAGGCTATGGGGGAAATCCTACGAAATCAGGTGTCTGAGATGTGGCTTTAACAAGATTGCGCGCAATAATCCGCCGACGCAGAAAAATTACTTCTTCGTTCAAACGTGGGTTGTATGCGATGATATACGGGCAAGCAGCAGACTTGGTTGCCGAGGCGATGCACCCACCCCTCGCTCCCCGCAGACCCCCGGCAACCAAGGCTTGTACCTCTCCCCTAAACTAGAGGCGTTACGGGCCTTGCCCGGACGCCGATTTTCTCCGATACAGGGGGGAGTTTCAGGAGGATTCCCATGCGCGCTCGGATTTACAAACCCGCCAAGACCGCCATGTCGTCGGGCACCGCCAAGACCAAGCTTTGGGTGTTGGAATTTGCTCAGGCTTCGGCGCGCGCTGTGGATCCGTTGATGGGCTGGACGTCCAGCACAGATACGCAAACGCAGGTGAAGTTGCGGTTTGAAAGCCAAGAAGCGGCTGAAGCCTACGCCAAGGAAAAGGGAATAGACTACGCCGTGGTCCAGCCCAAAGCGCGCAAACCCAATATCCGCGCCGGAGGATACGGCGAGAATTTCGCCACCAATCGTCGGGGTGTTTGGACGCATTAACGCGCCACGCGACGGGAAATGGCAGATGGGCGGCCGAAGGGGTCGCCCCTTTTGTTTGAGGGGATGTGACGATGATTACCCATTTGGTCACCCATTCAGGCGGGTTTCACGCGGATGAGCTGCTGTCATCTGTGATTTTGACGCGGCTTTATCCGCAAGCCGAGGTGGTTCGGACGCGCGATGAGCGGTGGACAACACCGGGTGCGGGCAAGATCATTTATGACGTCGGGCGGCTGTTTGATCCGGCGATGGGGATTTTCGATCATCACCAGAAGGGCGCGCCGCTGCGGGCGGATGGCCAGCCCTACAGTTCTTTCGGACTGATCTGGGCCGCCTATGGTGCGGACTATCTTGCCGCGTTGCAGGTGCCGGACGCGGACCATGCTGCCGTATGGGCCGAGATCGACAGCCGCTTTGTGCTGCCGGTTGATTTGATGGATAATGGTGCAGTGAACCCGTCCGAGGCGGGGATTCTGGCAGAGTTGACTTTGCCTGTCCTGCTGGAGGCGCTCAAGCCACCGTTTGATGCGCGCGGCGCGGCAGTTGAGGATGCGGGGTTTGCCCGGGCGTTGGAGATTGCCCGTGCCTTTCTGGAGGCGGCAGTCACCCAAGCGGCGGCGCGGCGGCGTGCCGAGGCGGTGGTCATGGCGCAAATCACTGCAGCGGGCACGTCGCGTATTCTGGAGCTGCCGATGGGCATGCCTTATCGCGGGGCGATTTCGCGCGCGGGCGCGGATCATTTGCTGTTTGTCATCCATCCGCGCGACAGTGATTGGGCGTTGAACGGAATCCGGCAGAGCGAAGACAGTTTCGCGCAACGCGCCGATCTGCCGGCAAGCTGGGCCGGGTTGACGGATGGGGCCTTGGAAGCGGCAAGCGGCGTGAAGGGGGCGAAGTTCTGTCATAATGGTCGGTTCATCGCCGTCGCAACCACGCGAGACGCGATCTTGGCGATGGCGGAAATTGCCGTGGCCGAGGCATTGGCACAAGTGAATTGAGCGAGGAGGACGCAGACCATGGTGACCATCGCGCAGGAACATCCGGTCCAAGAGGCACTGGCGCTGCTGCATCATCGGCACGCGGCCGATATGCACGCCGATACGCCGCCTGAATCTATTCATATGCTGCCCGCCGATGCTTTGGCTGCGCCGGGCATCTGGTTCTATGTGCTGCGCGATGATGCGGGCGTGCCTTTGGGGATGGGCGCGTTCAAGCGGATTGATGCGACCCATGCTGAAGTGAAATCCATGCATATTCTGGCCGAGGCGCGCGGGCGTGGACTGGCACGGATCATGGTTGAGCATATCATCGCCGCCGCGCAGGCCGAGGGATTTTCGCGGTTGTCGCTGGAAACCGGGGTGCAACCCACCTTTGTTTCGGCGCGCGCGCTTTATGCGCGGATGGGTTTCGAGATCTGCGGTCCGTTTGAGGGCTATGGCGAGGACCCCAATTCCGTCTTCATGACGCGCGAGATTTGACGCCACGCCGTGCGGTTACCACCTGACTGAAAGGTTGCAAGGCGCGCGCGCTTGTCGCATATCGGGCTTGTGCGGTCCCGTAGCTCAGTTGGATAGAGCAGCTGCCTTCTAAGCAGCGGGTCGGGAGTTCGAATCTTCCCGGGATCGCCATTTTCCAAAAATCGCTGATACAGGAGCCGCCGCCATTTTGGGTGGGTCTGGCACGGCATTGGGGTAAATCGGATGCGCGAGATGGGTTGGTCTTGGTTCGGTGGGTCGTTCTGAATTGATCCCCATCGCGGACTGGCCCAGACTGGGGTGAGCGCTCAGGAAAAATCTGGCGATCACCCAAGCTTTGAACTCTTTAGGATATTTTCCATGGCTGAAACCCGCCTTTTGACTGAATTCGGCATCGGCACATCGCTGCGGCGCTGTGATTATACCGAAGCGGCGCTCCGTGCCGTCCGCGATGCGCTTTGGCGCAATTCAATCAATCTTGCCGAGCTGTTTGACCTGCCCAAATCGGCCATGGTTCTGGATGTGGAGATTGGCGTTGCCCGGCCGGATCTGGTGGATGTTGACAAGATCAAGGCCGCTTTTCCTTACGGGCAACCACGGGTTTTTGTGACCGAAGGAGGGCTTGATGTGCCGCGCCTCGATGGACCGCCAAATGTGATCGCGAATGTGGCTATTTCGGTCTCTCTGGATCTGGAGCACTCAAAATGACGGATCAGCGCTTCATTATTGAAATGGGCATGGGCAATGACCTGCATGGTGGCGATTACACCAAGGCGGCCATGCGCGCGGTTGAAAGTGCCCTGCATCGCTCTTCGCTGCATTTGCTTGGCTTGCCTATGATCGATCGCAAGACGCTGCGGGTGTTGGTAACCATTGGGGCACAAGAGCCTGACACTGTTGACACAGCGAAGGTTGCAGCGCTTCTGCCGGTGGGTGAGGTTACCGTGAAGGTGATCCGAGGCGGGCTAAACGTAACGCACCCGACTTCTGGCGAAACGATTGTGATCGCGTCTGCGGCGGTGGAAGCGTTTTTGCCGTTTCAGAGAAAGGATCGCGCCTAGTCTGCATATGCGGGCTTTGACCTGTGAGTAGGGCAAAGGACCGCGTGAGCACCGCGCGGGCCTTTGTCTTGGGGACAAACAGGGGGGTTATGACAGCCCTGTTTGTTCAAGGATGCGCGGGATGTTTTGCTTGACCTTGAAAAAGCCTGCGGTGGCGTGAGGCCAGATTGCGGTGTCCCAGTCGCGCTGCCATTCGCACAGGGTGATGCCGTGCTGCGCCATGGCGTGTGTTGCCTCATCGAGCCAATCGCGCAACGGGCCCCGGGTGACAAAGGGGGTGACGATTTGCGTAGCCCCTGCCCGTGCCGCCCATTTTGCCAAGGCAGCGGGATCAGTTGCTTGCAGAGATACGGGTGTGACGCCCGCCCGCGTGGCGGCATCTGCCAGAGCGCCCAGTTCAAAGCCTTGGACAAGGTCAGACGTGGGAAGCGGCGAGCGCAGATGGCTCGCTGTCAATGTGGCGGCAGTTCGGATGTCCAAGCTGGTGATGTCGAAATCCTCCAGTCGGCAATCTTCATCGGTCAGCAGTAATGCGCTTGGGGCGCCCGGTTGGGGAGGTGTGATGGCGCGCAGCGGCTGGACAGAGGGCAGGCCCTCGGGCTCGGTGGCCTCAAGGCCTTGGGTCACTTCGGCCAGATCGGCTTGGCGGGGGTTAAAGCGCCCGGCGGTAAAGGTGGCGATGTTTTGCGCGTCTGCGGGATAGGGCTTGCCTCGGGTGTGAAGCCCGGCAACCCAGCGCCAGCCAAGTGTGTTTGACGCGGCATCCCCGTCCAAAAGATGGCGATAAAAGAAATCCGCCCCCAACCGCCAAGGCAGGCCCAATGTGAAGATCCAGATAGAGGCGAACCACATCCGCGCATGATTGTGCAGATAGCCCGTATCGACCAATTCGCGCGCCCATGCGTCGAAACACTCTAGGCCCGTCTCGCCGTTCATCGCACGCGCGAGGTCGCGGCGCAGGCGGCGGTCGCGGTCGAGCGCGGCAAGGTCGGCTTCCAGCCCGTTGCGATAGCTGATCCAGACCTGCGGGCGACGTTCCAGCCAGCCTTTGAAATAGCCGCGCCAGATCACCTCTTGCACGAATTTTTCGGCCTCTATGGGGCCATGCGCGGCAAGCGCTGCGGCCACGGCGTCTTGTTCGAGCACCAGCCTGCGCCGGATGTAGGGCGACAGGGATGACACGGATTTATGCGCGCCGGGGCCGTGATCGGTGTTGCGCCCATTGGCATATCGCCGCCCCATTCGCGGGGTGAAAGCCGCCAGAAGCCGGGTGCCTTCGGCGAGGGTGGGGATCAATTCGGGCATTTTTCCATCTCTGTTCGATATTGGGGGGATTTGGCGCAAGGGCGCGGTGTTTCAGTGCGGCAAATTGGAGGTTCAGCAGTAGGCCTCGACCATTGGCCGCAGGGCGACGCATGCACGCAGTTTGGCAGCCGTAAGATACATGCCGCCAATCTTGCGGTGCAAAAACAGCGTGGCAGCGGGAGGAACATGGGCCAAGTCGCGGTCGGAGCCGAGGGCAAGGCCCATGTCGCGCAGCGTTTCCATGAGATCGGTGCGGCCAAAATCATAGGGGTGCTCTTGGCGTAGGGGGGCCATCGCAGTTTCAAACATGGACTGGATCAAATCTTGGTGGTGCGGCGCGGTGTCCGGGCCAAAATAGCCGATCCGCAACATCGCCTCCCGCGTTGTCGCGGCGTCACCGAAAAGCGCTGTGCGGGCTAGGGCGCGGAAATCTGCGGCAAGTGCGGGGGCAATCGCCTGGACGGCGCCGAAATCCAGCAGCACGATGCGGCCCGTTTCGGGGTCATAGCGGTAATTCGCTAGGTTAGGGTCGGTCTGCATGGTGCCAAACTCGAACAGTTCGCGCAGCACGAGGCCAATCAGCGCCGCTGCCACTGTATCACGTGTGCGCTGGGGCGCGTCGACCAGACCATCGAGCGGGGTGCTTTGCATGTAGCGCATCGCCAGCACCTGCGGCGTGCAAAGCGCAGGGTGCAGGCTGGGCAGGGCAAAGGTGTCTGACCCCGCCAGCAAAGCTTCAAACTGGGTGAGGTTTTGCGCCTCGGCCAGATAGTCCGCCTCGGCGTGCAACTGGCGTTTCACTTCGGTCAAAAGGGGCTCGAGCACCATGCCGCGCGGCAAGAGGCCGGGAAGGCGCATCAGCGTTGCCATATTGGTGACGTCGCTGTCGATGCTGGCGCGAACACCGGGGTATTGCACCTTGATCGCCAGCTGCTCGCCCTCGCGCGTCACGGCGCGGTGCACTTGGCCAATCGAGGCGGCAGCAAAGGGGCGCACATCAAAGCTGGCGAAGCGCTTGTACCAGCCTGTGCCCCATTCGGCATTCAGCACGGTTTGCAATTGTTTGGGAGGCATGTGGGTGGCGTTGTCGCGCATTTGGCCAAGGATGGCAGCCAACTCCTCAGAGACCACCAAGCCCGTATCCATGGACAGCATCTGCCCCATTTTCAACGCAGCACCGCGCAAATGCGAAAGGCCCTCTGTCAGGCGCATTGTATTGGCAGGCGTCAGAAGCAATTGCCCAAAGTCGGGCCGCTTGCCATGGGCGAGCGCACGCACCCCTTGGGCGGCAACGTTTCCGGCTATTGCGGAGGCCATGCCACCAAATGCCAGAAATAGGCTTGTGCGGCCTGTTGGCACCGCTCGTCCAGTATCTCGTTTATCCACAGACATTCCGTGTTTCCTATTCCCTGCGCGCAACAAGTAGTGCGGCAACATCACTTCGGCAGGGTCACCGCAGCGATTCAGGTGAAGGAATGCCTGTGATTGCATGCGCGCATGTGGCGCGCGTTGGATGCTGCCTTGCTGGGCCAAAGCAGTCAGGGCCGAAAGGCTGTGCCGCGATTAATCGAATTATTTAGGCGGCGCCCACCACATCGCCCAACCAGCCTCGCACTCCCGGTATGAGCGCCTCCAGTTTTGGCAGGTCATTTATGCACAGGAACTTAACTTTTTCCTCAGAAACGTTTTCCAGCAAGGCCCAAGCCTCGGTTGGGGCACGATCTTGGCCCTGACCGCTGCGGATATGGCGATAGTCCTGCATGGGCGAGATGATTGCGTCGTTTTCCAAAATGCAGGCGTGGTTATGCAGCCCTTGTGGGAGGAATTGGCTCAAGTCCCGAAACCGATGCGAGATATTGCTTTTGAAAACGTCATGGTAATGCTCGAATAATTCCGACATCGTCGAGCGCTTGAACGGATGCGCGACATGGGCGGCGCAAAATACCTGCGTTGCGCCAAAACCAAGGATCTCGGCCGCGTTGATTTGCATAAAGTGATTGAACAGCGACGGATCTTTTTGGGCGTCGAAATTATGCGTCAACGCCGCAAGGCTGGCCCATTTGCCGCGCAAAACAGGAGAGGTGCCTTTGAACACATCGGTAGGCTGCACAGGTGCCGTAAGAAAGACGTCGTCATTGAAATAGAGAAACCGCTCACTCAGCCCTTCGATGCGCCAAATCATGCTTTCGATGGAAAGTGAATTGAACGTCGGCAAAACGTCATTAAACCCGTCAAAAATATCGCGGTGAAACACGAATTTGACTTTGGACGTCAGCGCCGCAGGCAAGATCGACAAATCTGGCGTTTCGTCATCAACCACGATCCAAATGGTTCTGATCCATTCGGCATGGGTGCCAATCGATTGCAGGCAAAACAATATCTCGTCATTGCAGGCCCACCGATGTGGGTTGGTGGCATTCTCGTGCAAGGGCACAGATGATTTCGCCATATATGCATGACGTTTGCGCCGATGCGCGGCGCTGTCGCCATTCACCCAAGTAATGACTGCATCAATTGGATCATGGTCTGGAAAGGGCGTGTCATTCATTCCACAAAGCCTGCGGTTCAATGGCGCAATGGCCTGTTTCTGGATCGTAGAATAGCGCGGTTGAGGTCAATTGCCACACCTTCGGCCCCGTGGATAACGCGACCGGGCCTATTGACCGCCGGATGTGTCAAAACAAGCGAGGTTTGGCAATTCGCGTGATGGCGAAATGTCGGGGGAGTGTGCCCTGCATTTCGTGGCTGTTCGATTTCGAAGGCGCTGGGCGGGGCCCACGCTTTTCTGGTGCAGAGGCGCAGAGTCTGGCTCAGGCTCAGGGGAGTTTGCGCTCCCAAGTAAGGCCCACTTCTGTGCCGGGGGCAAATCCCTCGAAACTGCCGCTCAAATAGTCCTCGCGGTCTGCGAGGCCCTTTACATGCCGATCCAGAAACGCAACGGCGGCATGTTGGGCAATGTTATTCATCACAACAGAATCCCAAACCGGATCTGCGTAATGCTCGAAGGGAACAAACTCCAAATGCTCGGACGGTGCCCAAGACTCTTGCGGCGCGGGAATGGGCGCGGCGGCGTTGTGTCCTGCGTTTACGAAGGTCAGCAGGTGCCGTTCAACTCCGGTTGCTTCTGCGTAGATCCGGCGCATGCCAGTGTCATAGCCTGAGACGTGATCTTGACTGCCCGCGAGGATCATCATGGGCACAGATGCTTTGGCCAAGCCTTCGGCATCCCATAGATCATAGTGCCGTCCCCATGGGCCAATCGCGATGACCGCTTTCAAGCCGGGATCAACATCGGGGCTGCGATAGGCCTGCCAAAGCGCGGGAGGAGGGGCGTATTCGGCGCTGAGAGCGGTGTTGGAAATGCCTGCACCTGCCGAGATCAGCGCCCCATATCCCCCCATTGAATAGCCGATGATGGCGGAGCGGGATGTATCAGCGCGATGCGCCAAGGCCGCGCGCACAAAGGCGGTGTCTTTTGGGCGATTGACCAAAGTCGACGCCAAAGCGCGTTTGTCGGCATAGGTGCTGTCGGTGTGATCAATCGAGGCCACCACATACCCCCGCGAGGCCAGCTTTTCGCCCAGATGGCTCATCAGGTAGCGGTTTCCGGGGTAGCCATGGGACAGGATGATCAAGGGAAAGTCACCCGAGATGGGGCTGGCGTCGCGGCGGGCAGAGCCATGCAGGCTTGCCATTGTGTGACCATCACGCAGCAGTGTTTCATAGGGCTGCAAAGTGCCGGTTTGGGCGTGTGATGGATACCAGAGTTCGACGGTCAAGGGCCTGTCATAAACCGCGCCGGGCGCTTGGGCCGAGGCCACATCCGGCTGTTCGGGATTGGTGAGATGCAGCGTCTCAACGCCCACGGGATGAGGGCCGAAAGCCGCGAATGTCGGCGCGTTAGGCCGTGTCAGATCTATTCGGTTCATAGTTGGGTTGACCATTCCAGTCGCAAGCAGACGTGAACATCGCGATAGATGTCGCAGACCGTTGCTGTCAACGTGCAAGCGCGCGGGCCGACTTGTCACGTCGGGCGGTGATCGGATCAATCGTTGATTTTGGTCCGGTTAAAAATGCGCGCCTTTTCTATGCCGGGCTGGTCGATGGGGGGGTCGACGATGGGGGACTCAAAATCATTTGGATCGCCCCAAACCGAGATATAGACCGAGGTTTCCCCGCGCGCTGAGATATGTGGTGGTTCGATCTCCACGATACGCACGCGCAGATGCACATTGCGCTTCAAGGCGGGGCGCAGAATGGCGCTCGCAGTATGCTCCAATGTGCCCAAGACGATTGGCCGAGGCATCCCTAGACGGAAAAGCCCGCGACGCGGGCTTTCAACTGATGCGGAAATCGTGCCGTCTTGGGAGAGCGCCAAGGAAATGGGCGCCCCCGCAAGGATGCCATGCGTGTAGGGGTCGGTGTGTAGCGCCAGCGCGGATTTGTAGATGATTGCTCGCATGTTGCCCTGTTATCCTTGGCTGGTCTCAGTCGGTTTGCAGCAGGGCAGCGCCACCGCAGGGACGTTTAGGCGTAGTCGATGTCAATTTTCCGTAGCGCCAGCGCAGAGATGACGCCGCCAAGGATATTGCGAGAGGCCAGTGCTTCTATCAGGGCCTCTTCAAGAACCTTATCGGTCACCGACTTTTCGCGGATGCTCAAAATGACCCGTTTTCCCGAAGCTTCGTCATAGACAACCTCTCGCGCGCCATTGAGCCTGTGTCGGCATCCAAGGAACTCGTCCCCTTTCATAAAGTGAAACGACATAAATTTGCCCCATTCTAAATAATCTTTCGATTGATAGTTTAGACGGAAAAACCGGAAAGGAATTGCTTGGAATTTGTTTCGTAAAATAGTTGTGTCGGCATCGCCACACAGGGCAATAAAGTATTTGAAAACCCAACAAATTAAGGCTTTGCGGCTTTGGAGTTATATTTGTTGAATTTACGCAAATGTCTATTAAGTATTATTAAATAATTCGTTTGAATATGTATAATAGCACTTTGGGATATATCCTGTCGGACATCATCATGGCGTGTGAAACGCGACTCGACAGAATAACGAAATTGGCTCGATCAATTTTGGCGGCTGTGTTATTTGTAAATGACTACTCTACCGCGAAGAGTGAAACCACGACTTGGCCCGCTTTTCGTGCGCCTGTTCCGACAAAGAGCGTGCGGTTGACCCATGCATAGCGAGGATCGCCGCTTTCCAGTCGTGCGTGGGTTCGCATGTAGTAATCGCTCTGGGGCACCTCTTCGCCGCGTGCGATGGCCGCGATGACATGCGCCGGGCCATGGCGGTAACCGTAATTCTTGATCTCTACGGTGGCGCCATCATCGGTTTCGATGGCGTAGCGGGTGTCGAGTTCGGCTACGCCATTGCTCCAGATCGTTTGCCAATCGGCCCCAAGGTTGAGGATACGGCCAGACAGCCGAGGGCCTGTGACCTGTCCGCCAATAATCGGGATGATGCGGCGCTGACCGGCACGGCCTTGGCCCATGTCGCGGATTGGGTCCAGATCAACGAATAGGTCGCAGACATGGGTGAGAGTTGGAACGGGGAAGGTTGCAGGCATGGTGCTCTCCTATCAGCGATGATGCGAGCATAGTCTGAGCGTTCAAAGAGGGAAGCCTTGGTTGACTTCTGCGCGCGCTGGGCAAGATTAAGAATGAGCCCTGCGGCGAGCGCGGGTATGAGGGGCAACATGCAGGATCTGGCGCAACATATCACGCAGTTGGTGGAGGCAGAGGTGGCGGCCCATCTCGGGCACCCCAGCACCTTGGTGCATTTTCAAAAAATGCGCGTGAAGCGGCCCCGCCCGGTCTCGGTGCAATTCTCCGGTGGCATCATGCAGACCTGCTGGACTGTGACGCGCTCTGATGGGGATTATCAGGTGATTTATTTGCCGACGGTGGAATATTTCTCGCTCTGCGTCGGGTCGGATTTTGGGCCGCTGGATATCGGCGTGCACGGTGGGGCGATCCAGTGTTTCTCTGCAGTGGTCTAGCCGCGCAGCGCAGGGGTTACTGGCCTTTGGGGTGGTTTTCGCTGATGCGGGTTAACAGCTCGACCAGCATCGCTTGATCGGCGTCGCTCAAACCTTGGCAGATGGTATCTTGCACGCTCTGGATGGCGGCCTGCACTTGGGCCAGCGCCGCCGCTCCCGAATCGGTTAGTGTGAGCACGCGTGCGCGACGGTCTTTGGTGGAGACTTCGCGCGCGACGAAGCGTTTGTCGACAAGCCGGTCAATGACACCACCAATCGTGGCGCGATCTACGGCGGCGCGGGCGGAAACAGTGGCCTGATCCAGGCCGGGTTCACCGGAGATCGTGGCGAGGGCGGCGAACTGAAATGGCGTCAAGTCAAGGCCTTCGCGGGCCATTGCCTGAGCAAAGATCGCGGTAGAGGCCTGATGCGCGCGTCGTATTAAGTGGCCAGGCATCGCGCGAAAGCTGTCGTTCATTTTTTCTTTGCTCCCCAACAAATTCGACCGTACGGTCAGCTAAACTTATTGACAGACTCGGTCACAGTTTTGCTATACTCCATAACAACATGCGCTTCCACCGATTGATCATCGGCTTAGTATGTACGCGATCTATTTGACGGGGCGCAATATAATATGTATGCATTCCATATATTGGATTGCAACAGGGAGGTTGGAATGTCGGTTCAACTGGGCACGCTTGAAGAGCTGCCGCAGGATTACCGCGATGCAATGACCGAAGCTGGCGTCGCGCCGCTTTGGCCGATGATGCGTAAGGTTCTGCCACACGGAAAACCCGCGCCCACGACGAAGCCCAGCTATTGGAGCTTTGACAAGGTGCGCCCACTTTTGATGCGCGCTGGTGAATTGACCCCAGTGGAAAAAGCCGAACGCCGGGTTCTGGTGATGTCGGACCAAGGGCGCGGAACGGGTGCGATGCAGGCAACTTCGTCGATTTATATCGGCATGCAGCTGCTTTTGCCGGGCGAAACGGCCCCTGCCCACCGTCATACGCCCTCTGCGGCGCGGATTATCGTCGAGGGTAAGGGCGGCTTTACAGTGGTCGACGGTGAGAAGCTGCCGATGAACCGTGGCGATCTGGTGCTGACGCCGGGTGGCGATTGGCATGACCATGGGCATGAAGGCGACGAGCCAGTGATTTGGCTGGATGCGCTTGATTTGCCGCTCTTCGTCTACCTCGAAGGCTCCTATGCGGAAGAAGCGCCGCTACAGGCCCAGCGTAACCGCCCGGATGCGGCATTGGTGGAATATGCTTCGGCAGGGCTCGTGCCGTCGCGCCGTGGCAATCAAGCGCGTCGGTATCCGATGGCGCGGTTCCCGTGGGAGCGCACCGAAGCTGCGTTGCGCCAAATGGCGAAATACACCGATGGCGTCGTAGAGATGGATTATGTGAACCCCGAAACGGGTGACTCGGTGCTGCCTGTGATGGGCTTTACCGCGATGATGATCCGTCCCGGCGAAACCGTGCGGCCGCCGCTGTCGTCGGAATCGGCGATTTTCCACGTCATTGGCGGCAAGGGGCGGTCCGTGCTGGACGGTCATGCCTTTGACTGGGCCGAGAAAGACACGTTCACCGCGCCGGTCTTTGCCGAGGTGGATCACACGAATACGGGCGATGCGCCTGCTTTCCTCATTCGGGTGCATGATCGCCCATTGCAGGAAAAACTTGGATACTATGAGGAACGCGCCAGATGACCGCACTTTTTGATCTTCCCCGCCATCCGCAGGTGCCTGTGGCGGGAAGCGAGAAAACCTTTCCAGTGCGCCGGATTTTCTGTGTTGGTCGGAACTATGCCGCGCATGCCGCAGAGATGGGCCATGAGGTTGACCGTGAAGCGCCATTCTACTTCACCAAGACGCCCTCTGCGACGGTGCTGACGGGGGCCACTATTCCCTATCCGCCCGGCACCAACGATTATCATCACGAGATGGAGCTGGTGGTGGCGATTGGGCGTCCGGCGTTCCGTATCTCGAAAGAAGACGCAATGAGCGTGGTGTATGGCTATGCCTGTGGTCTCGACATGACCCGCCGCGACCGTCAGCAAGACGGCAAGGACAAGCGTCGTCCGTGGGACTTGGGCAAGGATTTCGAGCAATCCGCTGTCATCTCGCCGATCACCGAGGCCAAAGACTTTACCGTTGGCACGCAGAAGATCGAAATGAGCGTGAATGGCACCGTCAAGCAAGTTGCGACGCTTGATGAGCTGATCTGGTCGATCCCTGAGATCATCAACCATTTGTCGGGTTACTACCATCTGGAACCCGGCGATCTGATCTACACGGGCACGCCTTCGGGTGTGGGCGCTGTGGTGGCGGGGGATCATATCCATGGCACGATTGACGGGCTGACGGCGATTGATCTGACGCTGGGAGCGGCCGAATGAAATACTGGGGGTATTTTCGCTCATCCTCATCTTATCGCTGCCGTATTGCCTTTGGGCTAAAAGGGGTGAGTCCGGAGTTTGTTCCGGTGCACCTCAAGAGTGGCGCGCAGAAATCGGCGGAGTTTGCGGCGATCAACCCCCAGAAGCTCTTGCCTGCGCTGGAGACAGACGCAGGCGAGACGCTGATCCAATCGCTGGCCATTCTGGAATGGCTGGACGAAACCATCCCCGAGCCTGCGCTTTTGCCTGCCGATCCGGTGCTGCGCGCTCAGGTGCGGGGCTTTGCCCAAGTGATCGCCTGCGAGATCCATCCGCTGCAAAATCTGCGGGTGCTGGCCTATCTGCGGGGCACGCTTAATCTGTCGGAAGAGGCCGTAACGGCGTGGCTCGCACGGTGGCTTACCGATGGGCTGGAGGCCTGCGAGGGGCTCTTGTCACAACGTCCCGCAACGCGCTTTGCCTATGGCGATGCGCCGGGGCTCGCGGATATTTGCCTTGTGCCGCAAGTATTTTCAGCCGAGCGTTTTGGGATTGATATTTCGAATCTAAAGCGCGTGAACGCGGTTTATGCAGAATGTCAGAAACTGCCTGCATTCGCGGCAGCCCATCCCCGGAAACAACCGGATTGGGAAGAGTAACCCGCGACACGGGAACAGTGCCGGGACATGTCGAATAGGGAGGAAACCGACATGACAATGAGAAGAGCCTTGATCAAGGGAATGGCGGCTGCAGCGTTGCTCGCCGGGTCTGTTTCGATGGCAATGGCGCAAGAAGTGACGCTCAAGCTGCACCAGTTCTTGCCGCAACAGGCCAATGTGCCGAAGCTGGTGCTGGATGTCTGGATCGACAAAGTGCAGACCGCCTCGAATGGACGTATCAAGATCGACCACTATCCCTCGATGCAATTGGGCGGTAAGCCGCCGGAATTGATCGACCAAGCGATTGATGGCGTGGCGGATCTGGTTTGGGGCGTGAACGGCTTTACGCCGGGTCGTTTCCCGCGCACTGAAGTGTTCGAATTGCCTTTCATGGTGCAAGACGCGCGCGCGGCATCGGCGGCCTACTGGCAGATGTTCGAGAGCCAGATGAAGGACACCGATTTCAAAGATGTGAAAATTCTGGCGACTTGGGTGCATGGCCCCGGCATGCTGCATACCAACAAGCCCGTGTCGCAACCTTCCGATTTGAACGGTATGAAAATTCGCGGCGGATCGCGGATGGTGAACCAGCTTCTTGAAAAGTTGGGCGCTGTGCCTGTTGGCATGCCCGTGACCGCGATTCCGGAATCGCTGTCGAAAGGCGTGATCGACGGCGCGACCATTCCATGGGAGGTCACCACCTCGCTGAAAGTGCCGGAACTGGTCAAGAACCACACCGAATTCGATGGCCCCGCGATTTATAACCTCACCTTCGTTCTGGCGATGAACAAGGCGAAGTACGACAGCCTGCCCGACGATCTGAAAAAGGTGATCGACGATAACTCCGGTCTTGAGCTGTCGATCTTTGCGGGCGGCACGCAGGCCGATGCGGATGGCCCGGCGCGGCAACTTGCGGTGGATGCGGGCAATACGATCGTCACGATCAGCGCAGAAGACGCGAAAGCGTGGGAAGATCTGGCAAAGCCCGTCTATGACGCATGGATTGCAGATGTGAAGGGCAAGGGGATCGACGGTCAGGCCTTGATCAATGAAGCCCGTGCTTTGATGGCGGCATATAAGTGATTTTGAGAATTGCCGGGGTGTGTTGCACCCCGTCAAAGTAACGGTCAATTCAGGGAGGATATAGACCATGAAGACGAAGTTTTTTGGAGCAATGGCCGCGTCGGCACTGGCGCTGACACTGGGCGCAGGGTCCGCAATGGCACAAGAGGTGACGCTCAAGCTGCACCAATTCCTGCCTGCACAAGCAAACGTGCCGAAGCTGGTTCTCGACGTTTGGGCGGATGCTGTCGAGAAGGACTCGGGCGGCAAGATCAAGGTTGAGCGCTACGCCTCCATGCAGCTGGGTGGCAAGCCGCCAGAGCTGATGGACCAAGCGATTGATGGTGTTGCGGATGTCGTATGGACCGTTGTCGGCTATACCCCCGGCCGTTTCCCACAGACCGAAGTGTTCGAGCTGCCCTTCATGACCCAAGGAGCGGGCCCTGCGTCTTGCGCCTATTGGAAAATGTTTGAAAGCCACATGAAGGATGCGGACTTCAAAGACGTCCACATCATCGGCACTTGGGTGCACGGCCCGGGCTTGATCCACGCCAATAAAGAGATCCGCACACCGACCGATCTGGATGGCGTGAAAATTCGGGGTGGCTCGCGCGTGGTGAACCAGCTGCTTGAAAAGTTGGGCGCAACGCCTGTCGGCATGCCGGTTCCGGCTGTGTCCGAAGCACTGTCCAAAGGCGTGATCGATGCGACGACCATTCCATGGGAAGTGACCGCGTCGTTGAAAGTGCCGGAATTGGTAAAGAACCACACCGAATTCACCGGTGGTGCGCTTTACAACATCACCTTCGTTCTGGCGATGAACAAGGCGAAGTATGACGGCCTGTCAGCCGAAGCCAAGGCCGCGATCGACGCGCATTCTGGCCTCGATTTCTCGATCTTCGCAGGCAAGACTCAAGAAGGTGCCGATGGCCCCGCGCGTGAGGCTGCTGTTGCCCTTGGCAACAATATCGTGACGCTGACCGAAGCCGAAACCCAAATCTGGCGCGACACAGCCCAGCCGATCTATGCTTCTTGGATTGCAGACATGCAGACGAAAGGCATCGACGGCGCGGCTTTGATTAAAGAAGCGCAGGATCTGCAAGCTGGCGAGTGCGCTGGTAAGTAAGCCATAAATGGATGGGCTGCCGCAAGGCGGCCCATCTGATCTACTGACCGGGGAGGGTCCAGTGCATTCAAACTTGGTAAAGCTCAGCCGATGGATGGCAGGGGCAGGCGGGGTCGTTCTGGCGGCGCTGATCTTGCTGATCTGCGTCTCGGTCCTTGGACGCGGGATCAACACAATGATGCATGGCAGCCTGTTTCAAGGCAGCCTTAATGGCTTTGCCGAACTCGTTCTATCGACGGGAATCGGCCCTGTTCTGGGTGACTTCGAACTTGTTGAGGCGGGCATCGCCTTTTCAATTTTCGCCTTCATCCCCTTTTGCCAGATCACACAGAGCCATGCGACTGTCGATATTCTCACCACAGCCTTCTCGGAGCGGGTGAACCGCTTTTTGATGTGGGCGGCTGAGGTGCTGTTTTTCATCGTTCTGGCGCTGATTGCTTGGCGGCTTTGGGATGGGATGCTGGCCAAGAAAAGCTATGGCGAGACCACCTTCCTGATCCAGTTTCAGGTTTGGTACGGCTATGCCGTGTGTATTCCTCCTGCTGTGCTGGCGGTGATCGTTTCTGCCTATTTGGCTGTCATGCGGAGCGTAGAGATTTCGACCGGGCGCGCAGTGCTGCCAAGAACCCAAGGAGCAGTCCATTGACGAATTTCGAGCTTGGGATTTGGTCCTTTCCTGTCCTTTTGGTGATGATTTTTCTGCGCGTGCCGATTGGGCTTGCGATGTTTCTTGTTGGCCTTGGGGGGCTTTATTTCGCCACTGATGGCATGGCGATGTCCTTGGGCAAGCTGAAGTCGGAGGTCTATTCGACCTTCTCCAGCTATTCGCTTTCCATCGTGCCAATGTTCCTGTTGATGGGCCAATTCGCCACGTTGGGCGGCATGAGCCAAGCGCTGTTCAAAGCAGCGGAAAGCTGGCTTGGGCACCGCAAAGGCGGGGTGGCAATGGCGGCGATTGGCGCTTGTGCAGGCTTTGGCTCGATCTGTGGCTCTTCGTTGGCAACAGCGGCCACCATGGGTCAGGTGGCGTTGCCAGAGCTGCGCCGCTACGGCTATTCGGGGGGCTTCTCGACGGCGACACTTGCCGCGGGCGGCACTTTGGGCATTCTCATTCCGCCATCGGTGATCTTGGTGATCTACGCCATTCTCACCGAGCAAAATATCGCCAAGCTGTTTCTTGCGGCCTTTATCCCCGGCATCTTGGCGGCCCTGGGCTATATCATCACGATCTCGATCTATGTTCGCCGTAACCCAGGTTCGGCTGGCACGCGCGAGCGTCAGCCCTATTCCGAGCGCTGGAAGACGATGCTTGCCATCTGGCCCGTGCTGATCGTGTTCCTGTCTGTTGTCGGCGGGATCTACTTGGGCGTCTTCACCCCGACCGAAGGGGCCGCTGTCGGGGCTTTCGGCACCGGGCTGATCGCATGGCTCAACGGCGGGCTGACATGGAAAACCGCGATGGACAGCTTCCTGTCCACTGCCAATTCCACGGGCATGATCTTCTTCATTGTGTTGGGGGCTGGCTTTTACAACGGCTTCCTCGCGCTGAGCCAAGTGCCGCAATCGCTGGCCACTTGGGTGGGTGAAACCGGACTGAGCCCTTGGGTGATCTTGTCGCTGATCCTTGTGCTCTATCTGATCTTCGGCTGCGTGATGGACAGTCTGTCGATGATCTTGCTGACGGTGCCGATTTTCTGGCCCATCATACAAACGCTCGACTTTGGTCTGACAGTGGAAGAGACCGCGATTTGGTTTGGCATCTTGGTGCTCATCGTTGTGGAGGTCGGGTTGATAACGCCCCCTGTCGGGATGAACCTGTTTGTCATCAACTCAATGGATCGCCTCACGCCGATGGTCGAAACCTATAGAGCCGTGATGTATTTTGTGGCTTCCGACATCATCCGCACGATCATCCTTGTGCTCTTCCCCGGCATCACGCTGTTTTTGATGCGGGTCTTAAACTAACACACGCCCCTCGCGCCTTTGGCGCGGGGGGTTTTTTTGTTCTAGATAGCTATAGATTGTAACAGTCATGGCGGATACCGAGAGAGGACTCCAATGAGCGACGTTCTGAAGGTCGAGATCAAAGATCGTATTGCCATAGTGACAATGCATCGCCCCGATAAGCGCAACGCAATGAACGATACGCTCTTGGCGGCGCTTGATGCGTTTTTCTCTCACCCGCCAGAGGGGGTGAAGGTGGTGGTTCTGACTGGAACAGCGGGGCATTATTGCTCTGGTTTGGACCTGTCCGAGCAAGTGCAGCGCGATGCCGAAGGCACCATGCGTCATTCGCGCAATTGGCACGCCGTGATGGATAAAATCCAGTATTCGGGCCTCCCTGTTGTGTCGGCCATTTTCGGTGCCGCGATTGGCGGTGGTTTGGAATTGGCGACCGCGACCCATGTGCGGATTGCCGAGACCTCAACGATTTTCCAACTCCCCGAAGGTCGGCGCGGCATTTATGTGGGCGGCGGGGCTTCGGTGCGGGTCGGGCGCATTCTGGGCGCGGACCGGATGATCGAGATGATGCTGACGGGTCGCAAATACAACGCCGAAGAGGGCCAACGGTTGGGTCTGTGCCACTATTGCGTGGGCGAGGGCGAAGCCTTGGGACTGGCGCTGGAGCTGGCAGGCAAGATTGCCGCGAACGCTGGCCTGTCGAATTACGTCATGATCCATGCCTTGAGCCGGATCGAAGATATGTCAAAGGCAGATGGGCTTTTCACCGAAAGCCTGTGCGCTGCTTTGACTCAAACCAGCACAGACGCTCAGGAGGGGCTGAAAGCCTTTCTTGAAAAGCGTCAGCCAAACTTTCGGTGAGGCGATGACCCCTCCAAAAGACAAAACGCCATTGAAGGCGCCCAAGCCTGCCACCGAAATGGTGGCCATGCCTGCGGGCAGCGCGCTCGACCTCGGGCTTCGCAGTCTGGTGGGCTATGCGCTCAAACGCGTCGCCGCCGCCACCACCGCCGATGCAGCCCGTGCGCTGGAACCTTTCGGGCTGCGCGTGACCACATTCTCGGCGCTCAGTGTGATTTGCGATAATCCCGATGTGACCCAAAGCGCCTTGGCGCAATCCTTGGCCATGGAACGCTCGAATATTGTTATCATCATCGACACGCTGGAAGAGGCGGGCCTGATAGGTCGCCACAGCATGCCGGGCGACAGGCGTGCCTATGCCCTGCGCGCAACGCTCAAAGGCCTGCGCCGTCGCGATGCCGCCATGATGGCGCTCCGCGAGAATGAAGCCCGCCAATTGGTCAACCTGTCGCCTGATGAACAGCGCGAACTGGCCCAATTGCTTGGACGGATCGAAATACGGGAGTGACTGACATGACCCAAACGATGACCCTGCCGCATAAAATCGACATCGAAACCCGGTCCGACGGTGCGCTGATCCTGCGCTCGGCGCATCCGCTCGATCCTGTGGCAGCCACCACAGCCGAGTGGCTTCATCAGTGGAGCGCCAAAACGCCTGACGCGGTGTTTATCGCGGAACGGTCCGGCGCGGGCTGGCGCGAAGTGCGCTATGCGGAAGCCTTGGGCATGGTGCAGGCGCTGGCAGGCTGGCTCTTGGCGCAGGGTTTGGTGCCGGGTGACCGGGTGTTGATCTTGTCGGGCAATTCGGTGGATCACGGCCTCTTGGCGTTGGCCGCGCAATATGTGGGCCTCGTGGCTGTGCCTGTGGCCGAGCAATATGCGCTTATTCCCGGCGCGCATGACCGATTGATCTATGCCGCACAAACCGTGCGACCAAAGCTGCTCTTCGTCGATGATCCTGCACGCTATGCTGCGGCGCTGTCGTTGCCTGACTTGGCGGCGACGCCTGTGCTGGCCTCTACCGCGCAGGGCGCGCCGCGTCCGGTTTTCACGATGGAGGACGCCTTCAAGGGCGGGGCGGATATTTCGGCGGCGCATGGGGCCATCGGGCCCGATACGCTGGTGAAAATCCTATTCACCTCGGGCTCTACCTCGCTGCCCAAAGGCGTGATGACCACGCATCGGATGATGTGCGTCAACCAAGCGCAGATTGCCACGGTAATGCCGCTCCTCAAGAGCCGCGCGCCAAAGATCCTCGATTGGCTGCCGTGGAACCACGTCTTTGGCGGCTCGCATAATTTCAACATGATGCTTGCCAATGGCGGGGCGCTTTATATCGATGACGGCAAACCGACCGATGCGCTTTTTGGGCGCACAGTCGAGAATATGACGATGCATACCGGCACATTGGCCTTTAACGTGCCTGTCGGTTTCGCCCGTGTGCTCAAATCACTCGAAAGCGACGAGAGCCTGCGCCGCAAATATTTCACCGGGCTTGATTTCACTTTTTACGCGGGCGCGTCGCTGCCGCAAGAAATCTGGCAAGGCATCGAGCGGATGGCGCTGGAGGTGGCGGGCACTGTGCCGCTGATGACCTCCTCTTGGGGGCTGACGGAAACCGCACCAGCCGTGCTCTTGACCCATGAGCGCGTCACGCGTTCGGGCATCATCGGTGCGCCGCTGCCCGGAACCGAGGTAAAGCTGATCCCCGACGAAGATGAAGGCCGCTTCGAGGTGCGCGCGCGCGGGCCGAACGTGATGCAGAGCTATTGGGAGAACGCCGAAAAGACGGCGGAAGCCTTCGACGACGAGGGCTATTTCATCACCGGCGACGCGATGAAGTGGGTGGACCCAACAGCCCCGGACCGCGGCTTGGCGTTCGATGGCCGCATTTCCGAGGACTTCAAGCTTCAATCGGGCACATGGGTGCGCGTGGCCCAGCTAAAAGGCCAGGTGATGACCGCCCTCCAAGGGCTGGCCGCCGATCTGATCATCACCGGAGAGGGGCGCAACGAATTAGGCGTGCTGGTTTTCCCGGTAAAGCCGGGGCAGGGAAATGGGCTGGTCGACGATGCCGCTCTCTTGGCAGAAATCCGTGCGCGGCTTGAGCCCTTCGCTCAGAGCGCCGCAGGATCTTCGAGCCGCCTCACCTGTGCGGCAGTGTTGGCCGAGCCGCAAAGCCTTGCTCATCATGAAGTCACCGCCAAAGGCAATCTCAACATTCGCGCCGTCCTGACCCGACGCGCCGCCTTGGTGGATCAAATGTATGACGGCGGCGCAGGGGCGATCCGCTTCTGACCCGCGCCCCATTGTTTTGCAAAACAATGGCAAATTCCTTGCAAGGAATTTGCCCCAGACCTGAAGGAACCGCTTGATGTTCGACCTTGAAAAGATCCGTGCGATTGACATCCACACGCATGCCGAGGAGCCCTGCGGCTGTCATGCTGATGATGGCTATGATGACTTGCAAGCGGCGATGGCCAAATATTTCGGGGCAAAAATCGTGCAGCCCACCATCGCGCAAACTGCTGCACATTTCCGGGCCCAGAATGTCGCAGCGGTGATTTTCCCCGTCGATGCCGAGCGCGAGACCGGGTATCGGCGGTTTTCCAATGACGAAGTTCTGGCACAGGTCGCCGAGCATTCCGATGTGCTGATCCCCTTCGCCTCGATCGATCCTTGGAAAGGCAAAATGGCCGTCCGCGAAGCCCGTCGTCTGATCGAAGATCACGGCGTCAAAGGCTTCAAATTTCATCCCACGATGCAGGGCTTTTACCCCAATGACCGCATGGCTTATGCGTTCTACGAAGTTCTGGCCGAACATGGCGCCGTGGGGCTGTTCCATACCGGTCAAACCGGGGTCGGCTCGGGCATGCCCGGTGGTAATGGCATGCGGTTGAAATACTCAAACCCAATGTATCTCGATGATGTTGCGGTGGATTTCCCAGAAATGAACATCATCATGGCGCATCCGTCTTTCCCATGGCAGGAAGAGGCCTTGTCGGTCGCGCAGCACAAGCCCAATGTCTATATCGACCTCTCCGGCTGGTCGCCCAAATATTTCCCGCCAATCCTCGTGCGCTATTGCAACTCGATCCTTCGCAAGAAGGTGCTTTTCGGCTCTGACTGGCCGATGATCTCGCCCGAACGCTGGCTTGCGGATTTCGAAGGGATCGACATCAAGGGCGAACTGCGCCCCGATATCATCAAGTACAACGCAGCGCGACTTTTGGGATTGATGCCCAAATGATCCCCTATTCCGCTCCGCTTGAAGACATCCTGACATCCCTTTCCGCCGCAGGCGCAGCAGACCTGCCGGAATGGGATGGCGATTTGATGCGTCAGCTGGGCGAGGCTTTCGCCACTTTTGCCGAAGAGGGGATTGCCCCTCTCTCAGGGGCGGGGGATGCAGAAGGAGCGCGGCTTGAGGCCGGTCAGGTGCGGATGCCGTCGGGCTATGGGGCGGCCTATGCCGAGTATATCGCGCAGGGCTGGCCGGGGCTGACGGCTCCGGAGGCCATGGGCGGTCAAGGCTTGGGCGGGGTCGCATTGGCGATTGTGTCAGAGATATTTTCGGGCGCCGACATCTCCATGCAAATGGTCACGGGCCTCGTGCCCGGTGCCATTCGGGTGCTGACCCAGTTCGGCACGCAAGCGCAGCAGGCGGCATGGGGGCCTGCCTTGGCGTCAGGCGAATGGCTTGCCACGATGGCGCTGACCGAACCCGGTGCAGGCTCAGACCTTGGGCGCATTCGCAGCAAGGCAGAGCCCACTGCCGATGGCTGGCGGATCACTGGAGAAAAGATCTTTATCTCCGGGGGCGGGCAAGACATGAGCGCGGGGATTTTCCATCTCGTGCTGGCACGCACTGGCGATGCAGAAAGCGGCACCAAAGGCCTGTCACTCTTCGCGTGCCTCTCTGAGGAGGTGGCGGGGCGGCTCAGCGTTACGCGGATCGAAGAGAAAATGGGTTTGCACGCGTCGCCCACTTGTCAGCTGTCCTTTGACGAAGCGCCCGCGCATCTGATCGGGTCTGTTGGCGGGGGGTTGCAGGGCATGTTTGCCATGATGAACCACGCCCGTGTTGATGTCGCTTTGCAAGGGGTCGCCCTTGCGGCGCGCGCCACGCAAATCGCCGAGGCCTATGCCGCGCAGCGTGTGCAAGGGCGCAAGCCAGACGGCAGCGCCGCGGTGCTGACAGATCATCCGGATGTGAGGCGCATGCTTGACGAGATGCAGGCGCGCACCCATTTGGCCCGCGCTCTGGCGCATAGCGCGGTGGTTGCACTGGAGCGCGCCGAAGCGTCTGCGCTCGTTGATGCGCTCACGCCTGTGCTGAAATATAGCTGCACCGAAGCGGCAAGCCGTGTGGCGGACATGGGTATTCAAGTTCTGGGGGGCTATGGCTACCTCAAGGAATACGGCATCGAACAGATCGCTCGTGATGCCCGGATCACCCGGATTTACGAAGGCGCAAGTGGCATTCATGCGCTTACTTTGGCGGGACGTGGCGCGCAGGGCGCACAGGGTGCGGCATTGGCAGACCTCTTGAGCCATGCTCCAGAAGCGGCCGCGCTGTGGGAAGAGGGCCGTGCCGCGCTCACAGACCCCGCTGCCCAAGCGCAGGACTTTATGGCCCTGACCGAATGGGCGCTGTTTCATGTTCTGGCCCCGCGCCTGCGCGCGCAGCCTGCTGTTGCCCGCTTTATGGCGCGCGAGGCTCCGATGGGGGCCGTGCATCTGGCGCGACTGAAAAGCTGAGCGTCCGACGCATGAATTGATCTGGGTCAAATTCCTTCCTCCAAACAAATGCAAGAAGCGGCATGTGTTTGGAGGAGACCGTCCCATGTCCATCGATTCGTTTCGCCCCTCGCGTCGGGGTTTTCTGGGCCTCGCCAGCGGTGCAGGCCTTTTGGCGTTGGGCGCTGCCCCTGCTGCTGCGGCGCGGGTCAAGACGTCTGCCAAGATCCTGATCTTGGGCGCCGGGGCCGCAGGCACGGCTTTGGCCAATCGTCTGATGACCCGACTTGAGGGCGCAGAGATCACCTTGCTCGATGGCCGCGCGAAACATTGGTATCAACCGGGGTTCACCTTGATCGCGGCAGGGCTCAAGCCCGCCACCTACTCGGTGAGCGAGAACACAGATTGGTTGCCGCGTGACGTAAAGCTGGTGGAGGCTTTTGCGGCCGAGATCGACCCGGAGGCGAAATCCGTCACCACATCCACGGGCGAGAAACTTAGCTATGACTATCTGGTTGTCGCAACGGGCCTCAAACTTGACTGGGAGGCAATCGAAGGGTTCTCGACGGATTTGATCGGCAAAAACGGCATCGGGGCCTCGGTTGCAGGTCCACAAGAAGCCGCCGCCACTTGGGCCGAGATGGACCGCTTCACCTCTGAGGGGGGCAAGGCCGTGTTCTTTCGCCCGGCAACCGAGATGAAATGCGCGGGCGCGCCGTTGAAATACACCTTCCTCACCGAAGACTATGCCACGAAAAAGGGCAATCGCGGCAAGATCGCCATTGAATACTGGAACAATTCCAAAGCGCTTTTCGGGGTGCCAATTGTCGCTGAAAAGGTGCGGATGCTGTTCGAGGAGCGCGGTATCGTCACCGAGATGGAGCGCAGCCTGACCGCCATCGATCCCGCCAAGAAAATCCTGACCTTCACCGATCAGGATGGCATTACCCATGAGACGGATTACGACTTTACCAATATCATCCCACCCCAGCGCGCCCCGGATGTGATCCGAAACTCGCCGCTGCCTTGGGCCGATAAATGGGTGGATCAAGGCTGGGTTGAAGTCGACCCGCGCACGCTGCGCCACAACCGCTTTCCAGAGGTTTTTGCGCTGGGTGATGTCGCCGGTGTGCCCAAGGGCAAGACGGCGGCTTCGGTCAAATGGCAAGTGCCGGTCGTAGAAGATTACCTCGTCTCCGACATCGAGGGCAAAGAAGGCAGTGCTGCCTATAACGGTTAAACCTCTTGCCCGCTGATCACCCGTGTCGGGCGCGCGATGCTCATCGAGTTTGATTACAAGAACAACCTTACCCCAAGCTTCCCCGGCATCATCGCCCCATTGGAAGAGTTGTGGATCTCTTGGTTGATGAAAGAGGTGGCATTGAAAGCCACCTATAACGCCATGTTGCGCGGCAAAGCCTGAGGAGGGCGCGATGAAAGAACTCACGTTTCAAACCCTGATCGCAGTCTTCGAGGAAATCTTCGGGCGCGGTCTATTCTGGAGCATGGTCGCCATCGCGGCTCTGGTTACGCTGGCATATCTCTATGTCTTGGTGCGTGATCGTGCCGTGAGTTGGCGCAAATTCCTGCTGGCGCAGCTTTCCATGCCTGTGGGGGCGGTCGCCGCGGTGCTTTTTGTCTGGCAAATGACCAAGTCAGGCCTGCGCGACGTCGGCGGCCCGGTCGATGTGATCGTGCTGGCCGGGGTTGCTGCTGCCGGGGCCGGGGGCATTGCCATTCTGGTCTACACCGTGCAATCGCTGTTTAACCCGCCCCAATCGCAGGACTAAGCCATGACCAATCCCGCCTCCCATGCCGAACCGAAACTGGCACATTTTCCGGTTTCGTTTTTCTCGGTCATCATGGGCCTTTCAGGGCTGACCCTTGCCATGCACGGGGCAGAGCTGTCTTTGGGCATGGCGCATATCCTGAGCCATGCTGCCTATTGGTTCACTGTGGCGACCTTCGCGGCCATTGCGGCGGTCTATAGTGCCAAGGCCCTGACGCTGGGATCTGCGGTAAAGGCGGAGTGGAACCATCCGGTGCGTTTGGCATTCTTTCCGGCGATCTCGATCTCGATGATGCTCTTGGGCACCGCTTCGCTTTCCGTTGCGCCAAAACTGGCGCCGATCTTCTGGTTGCCCGGCGCCGCGTTGCAATTCGTGCTGACGCTGGCGGTGATTTCCGGCTGGATTTCGGCCCGCGCCTTTCAAACAGGTCAGCTGAACCCGGCGTGGTTTATTCCGGCGGTGGGAAATGTGATTGCGCCGATTGCGGGTGTGCAATTGGGCTATCTGGAGGTGAGCTGGTATTTTCTCGCAGTCGGCCTGCTGTTTTGGCTGGTGCTGCTTACCTTGGTGATGAACCGCCTGATTTTTCATGATCCCATTCCCGGCAAACTACAGCCCACTTTGGTGATCTTGATTGCCCCTCCGGCAGTCGCGTTTACGGCTTGGGTGAAACTCTCGGGCGGTGAAGTCGATGCCTTCGCGCGCATTTTGTTGAATGCCGCCTATTTCTTTACCCTGATCGTGGCGGTGCAATTGCCGAAAATCCTGCGGTTGCCCTTTGGCCTGCCGTTCTGGGCGCTCAGCTTCCCCTTCGCGGCTGTGACCATTGCAAGCCTGTTGTTTGCGCGCATTACAGGCTCGCAGACGCATCAAGGCATTGGCTTGGCCTTGCTTGCGGTGCTGGTCGTGATCATCGCGGCCTTGGTCGTCCGCACGATCCGGGCCATCGCGCGCGATGAGATTTGCATACCCGAGTAACTGCCTCCAAAGCGCCGCCGATAGCGCACCCGATTGCAGGGCCGACTAGCGATCTTCGCGCGTTGGCACGAAGGGTCTGGTGTCATTGGTGGCAGGTGGCAAGCGCACGCCACCCGTGGTGCCGCCTGCATTCGAGGATGCACCGCCGAAAATGCCGCGCAGCAGCCCCTCGATCAGCCCTTCGCCGCCCCCTCCGGCAGCGAAATCGTCTTGATCCGCCATCCTTTGCCCCGCACCCGGCTCCCGCATGGGCAGGGGCATGGGGGGGATGCCTTCATGAGCGCGCACCATCACCGAGTGCCAAATCTCTGCAGGCAAGCCGCCCCCTGTGACGCCAGAGAGCGGCGTATTGTCATCATAGCCCATCCAGACCCCTGCAACATAATTCGCCGAGAACCCCATGAACCACGCATCGCGCGCCGCTTGTGTGGTGCCCGTTTTCCCGGCGACTTCACGGTCGGGCAGATTGGCGCGCGCGCCTGTGCCACCATTCACCACCTGATGCATCATCCAGATCAGTTCCTGCGCCGCTTCTTCGCTGATCACCCGCTCGCCGATGCCACTTTCCTGCTCCATCAAAGGCGCGCTGTCTGATTTGATCCGCAGCGACAGCAGCCCATAAGGTGAAACCGACGACCCGCCATTCAACAGGCCCGCATAGGCTCCGGTCATCTTGATCAGCGTCGATTCAGATGCGCCCAAGGCCAAGGCCGGGCCGTCAGCCAATTCATCGCCCACCCCAAAGCCAGAGGCCACCGCGCGCACCCGTTCCAAGCCCGCCGCTTGCGCCACCTTTACCGCCGGGATGTTGAGCGATTGGCGCAGTGCTTCGGTCATGGTGACAAACCCATGGAACTTGCGGTCGTAATTCGACGGCGACCAAGGGCCGGAGCCGGGAATATCAATGGTCAACGGCGCGTCTTCGATCACGTCATTGCCGGAATACCCCATGTCGAGCGCTGCGGCATAAACAAAGGGCTTAAAGGCCGATCCGGTTTGGCGCAGGGCTTGTGTGGCGCGGTTGAATGCGCCGACCACCTTGGTTTGCCGCCCCCCTACCATCGCCCGCACGGCACCATCTGCGCTCATGACCACAATCGCGGCTTCCGCCTTGGACCCTTCCTTGAGCCGCGTATTGAAGATCTCGGTCACGGCCTCCTCAGCGGCGCGCTGCACCCGAGGATCAAGCGTGGTGCGGATCACCACATCTTCCGCCGTATTCCGCGTAAGAAATTCCGGCCCCGAAGACATCAGCCAATCGGCAAAATAGCCGCCTGCGGCTTGCTCGGCGCTTTCCGAAAGCGTGGCGGGATGAGCCAGCGCGAAACTGGCTTCTTGTGGGTTGAGATAGCCTTGGTCGCGCATCAGCCCGATCACCACCGCCGCGCGGTTTTGGCTACGCTCCAGATTGGTCGTGGGGGCAAGCGTGGTCGGCGCAGTCAACAGCCCGGCCAGAATCGCTGCTTCAGACGGGTTCACCGCCGCCGCAGGCTTGCCGAAAAAGCGCTGCGCTGCGGCCTCCGCCCCATAGGCGCCTCCGCCCATATACGCACGGTTGAGGTAGATCGAGAGGATCTCGTTCTTGGTATACTTCAGCTCCATCGCCATTGCGAAAATGGCTTCCTTGGCTTTGCGGGCCAAGGTCGAGCGGCGGCAGTCCTCTTCATAATCGCGCTCGCTCTTCCATTGCCGCGCATCATATTCCACCCCCAGGCACATCAGCTTGGCCGTCTGCTGGGTGATGGTCGAGCCACCATGCCCCTTGAGCGGATGCCGCCCCTCGCGGATGTTGATCCGTATCGCCGAAATAATCCCGAGCGGCGACAGCCCGAAATGGCGATAAAAGCGTTTGTCCTCGGTGGCGATGACGGCGTTTTTCAAATGCGGGCTCACGCTCTCGGCGGTGACGGCTCCGCCAAACTGCGCGCCGCGCACCGCAAAAACTTGCCCATAGGTGTCGAGCATTGTCACGGATCCCCGCGCCCTGCCGTCCAGCAGGCGATCCACCGAGGGCAGCGAGGTGGAGGTGTACCATACCATCGCCCCCAAAATCAGCGCGGTGATCAGCCCCACCCGCCACGTCATCGCCCAGATCAGCCGCAAAAGGAACTGCACCAGCCGCACCGGCAGCCACAACAGCCCGCCGCGCACAGGCTTGCTCGCACGTTTCTTTCGGGGACTGCGCTTTTTGGGAGGGGCGGGCGGTGTTGCGGCCGCTTTGCCATATCGCTTATCCGCCACCAAAGGCTTGCGCTTGCCTGAATCACCCATCGCCTGTTCCGCCCGGCCTTTGCTCTTTTGGACAAGATAAACGCTCCTCCCCGGCTTGTAGAGGGGCTGCGGCATGGGTTGAGGTTTTTGTGAAGATTAAATTTTAGGCAAAACGCAGCGATAGATTAAAAATTAGGCGATCAACCAGAAATATCGCCCTTTGGATTGCCATTCTCCCTTCTGTCCCGGCTCCGGCTTCGCTTTGCTGCAAGTGCAAACACCAGTGCAATCACCGGGGGCCAATCCCCGAACAGACGCAAAGGGGATCAAGGTGAAACTCATCATTGCGACAATCAAACCGTTCAAGCTTGAGGAGGTCCGCGAGGCGCTGACCGAGATCGGCGTGCGCGGCATGATGGTGACCGAAGTCAAAGGCTTCGGCGCGCAGTCCGGACATACAGAAATCTATCGCGGCGCTGAATATGCCGTGAATTTCGTGCCCAAGATCAAGCTCGAGATCGTGGTCTCCGACCCGATGGTCGACACGGTGCTCGACAAGATCATCACAACCGCGCGCACGGGCAAAATCGGTGACGGTAAAATTTTCGTTCTGGACGTGGCGCAAGCGGTGCGCGTCCGCACGGGCGAATCCAACGACGACGCGCTCTGAGCGCCTCCAAATCAGGGGAAACAGATAATGAAAACTCTGTCGAAACTCTCGGTAATGGGCGGCGCGGCCGCGCTGTTTACCGCGATGCCCGCTTGGGCGCAAACTGCTACGGAAACTGCCGCCGAGGCAGCTCCGGCGGTGGATAACGCCTTCATTTTCAACACGCTGCTGTTCTTGATCGGCGGCTTCTTGGTGTTCTGGATGGCTGCTGGCTTTGCCATGCTGGAAGCAGGCCTTGTGCGCTCCAAGAACGTGACCATGCAGCTCACCAAGAATATCGCGCTCTTTTCCATCGCCGCGCTGATGTATTGGCTCGTGGGCTACAACCTGATGTATCCCGGCGATAGCTGGTCGGTCGCGGGCTGGGTTGGTGCCTTCTCTACGGCGTCGATCGGTGGCGATCCCGCAATCGAAACGGGCTACGCGACCGGGTCCGACTTCTTCTTCCAGCTGATGTTCTGCGCGACAACTGCGTCGATCGTCTCGGGTGCCATGGCAGAGCGCGTCAAGCTCTGGCCCTTCTTGCTCTTCACCGTCGTGCTGACCGGCATCATCTACCCGATCGAAGCTTCGTGGCAGTGGGGCGGCGGCTGGCTCTCGGAACTGGGCTTCTCTGACTTCGCAGGCTCGACCCTTGTCCACGCGGCTGGTGGTTTCGCGGCCCTCGCAGGTGTCCTGATCCTCGGCCCCCGTATCGGCAAATACAAAGATGGCCGCGTTGTGCCGATGCCCGGTTCCAACCTTGCCCTGGCGACCCTCGGCACGTTCATCCTTTGGCTCGGCTGGTTCGGCTTCAACGGCGGCTCGCAGCTTGCCTTGGGCACCGAAGCAGATGCCAACGCCGTCGCCATCATCTTCGCCAACACGAACATGGCTGCTGCTGCTGGCTCCATCGTGGCGCTGATCCTGACGCAGCTCCTCTACAAGAAGCCCGACCTCACCATGACGCTGAACGGTGCGCTTGCAGGTCTTGTTTCGATCACTGCAGGCCCGCTCGACCCAACGCTCTTTGGCGCGCTCTGGATCGGTGCTATCGGCGGTGTGATCGTGGTTGTGGTGGTGCCGCTCTTGGACAAGCTGAAGATCGACGACGTGGTCGGCGCCATCCCGGTGCACCTTGTCGCGGGCTTCTGGGGCACGCTCGCCGTTCCCTTCTACACCGAAGGCACCTCTTTCTCGACGCAGATCATTGGCTTTGCCGCAATCGGCGCCTTCGTCTTCGTGGTCTCGGCGGTGTTCTGGCTGATCCTGAAGGCAACCATGGGCATCCGCCCAAGTGCTGAAGACGAGATCAACGGTCTCGACAAGGCAGAACTGGGGATGGAAGCCTATCCCGAATTCGCCAAAGGCTAACCCTTCCTTGCTTTTGGCACGCGACCCGGGCGGCAACGCCCGGGTTTTTTGTTGTCACGCCTCTGCCTCACGCTGATGGGCTTCGAGTGTGTCATGCAGACGCGTCAGCGCTTCGCGGCATTCTTTGATCATGAAATCAGTGAAATGTTGCACCTTCGGGTCACGAAACCGCCGCGACGGCGAAAGACAGGCAAGCTGTGTCGGCAAGGGGGGCGTCTTGACGGCTACAGGCACCAGCGCCCCAGAGGCCAAATGCTCGGCCACTTCGAAAATGGGCTTGAGCACAATTCCCGCCCCATCCAATGCCCACCCTGTCAGAACATCGCCGTCGTCGCTTTCAAACGGTCCATTGATCTCGAACCGTTTCGGCCCCTCGGCTGTTTGCAACGTCCATTGAAATTCCTTCGCGCCGGGAAAGCGCAGGTTCAGGCAATCATGCTTTTGCGCCAAAAGGGCTGCCCCATCCTCAGGCATTCCCCGCCGCGCGATATATGCAGGTGCGGCGCAAAGCACGCGCGGGCAATCCGCGATCATCTTCACCTTGAGATCGCTATCGGCCAAAGCCCCAAGGTGAAACGCCAGATCAAGCCCTTCGCCTGTGACGTCAATCACCCGATCTGACAGGCGCAGGCGAATGTCGATATCTGGATAGGCGCGCTTGAACGCAGGAACATGGGGCGCAATGAACCGCCGCCCGACCCCCAAAGGTGCTGCCACAAACAGCGTGCCCTTCGGCGCTTGCGCCGCCGTCATTACCGCAGCTTCCGCCGCTTCGATCGCCTCCACAATCCGTAGGGCGCCCTCATAAAACAGCCGCCCATGCTCGGTTGCATTCAGCGCCCGCGTCGTGCGATTGAACAAACGCACGCCCAGATGTCTTTCCAGCTCCATGATGCGGGCCGATGCCACGGCTGGCGAAATCCGCTGATCGCGCGCCGCAGCACTCATACTGCCCAATTCATAGACACGCAGGAACATCCTGAGAGTATTTACATAGGACATTTTCAGACCTCGCTTGAAACTGTTCCCGCGATTTGACGAATTATCATGTAAGCCCGGCGCGGGATACCCTGCCCGAAAGAATGTAGAAGGGGACGATCATGATGGATTGGGCAATCATTGGCGAATGGCTGGAATTTGCCGTGCGCTGGGTGCATGTGATCACCGCCATTGCGTGGATCGGCTCCTCCTTCTACTTCATCGCCCTTGATCTGGGCCTGCACCGTGATCGCGACTTGGCCTCTGGGGCCGATGGCGAGGAATGGCAAGTGCACGGGGGCGGGTTCTACCACATCCAAAAATATCTGGTTGCCCCGGCAAATATGCCCGATGGGCTGGTCTGGTTTAAATGGGAAAGCTACGCCACATGGCTCTCGGGCTTTGCGCTCTTGGCCGTCGTTTATTACCTCGGGGCCGAGTTCTATCTGATCGACCCCTCCGTCATGGGGCTCTCGCCCTTTGCGGCCATCGCTATTTCCGTGGCGTCGCTGGGGTTTGGCTGGCTCGTCTACACCTTCTTGTGTGACCGCTTCGTCAACACCAACCAAACCGGGCTGATGGTGGCGCTGTTTGTGGTGCTCGTCGGCATGGCCTATTTCTACACCTCTGTGTTCGCCGGCCGCGCTGCCCTGCTCCATCTGGGGGCCTTCACCGCGACGCTGATGTCGGCAAATGTCATCATGATTATCATTCCTAACCAGAAAATCGTGGTGGCCGACCTGATCGCAGGCCGCAAGCCCGATGCGAAATACGGCAAAATCGCCAAGCAGCGCTCGACCCATAACAACTACCTGACCTTGCCCGTCATCTTCCTGATGCTGTCGAACCACTACCCGCTGGCCTTTGCCACCGAATATAACTGGATCATCGCGGCGCTTGTGTTCCTGATGGGCGTCACCATCCGGCATTTCTTCAATTCCATGCATGCCCGCAAAGGCACGCCTTACTGGACATGGGCCGCGACGGCGCTGATCTTCCTGCTGATCATGTGGCTTTCGGCCACGCCCGGCAAGGTCGATACCCGCGACGAAGCCATGGGCGCGGAACTCCGCTTTGCCCAAGCTGCGGGCTTTGAAGACGTCACCAATATCGTGCTGGGCCGTTGCTCCATGTGCCATGCGGCAGATCCGTCTTGGGAGGGGCTTTATTGGGCTCCCAAAGGTGTGCATCTGGAAACCTCGGTGCAGATCGCCCGGCAAGCGCGCGATATCTACATTCAAGCAGGTCGCACCCACGCGATGCCGCAGGCCAACCTTTCTTATATGGAGCCTGCCGAACGCCAAGCGATCATCGACTGGTATCTCGCCGCCACTCGCGGCTGACAGAGCGCACCCGCGTTTGTCACGGGTAGCAGAATCGTTGCGCGCACGCTAAACCTTGGGGCATGACCCAAGTGCGCCCCAACATATCCACAGGCCAGCCGGAAATCCGGCAGTTGGACGACTCCGCCATCAATCGGATCGCGGCAGGCGAAGTCGTCGAGCGTCCTGCCTCGGCGGTCAAAGAGCTGATGGAAAACGCGCTCGATGCCGGGGCGACGCGTATCGAGATCGCCGTGGCAGACGGTGGCAAGACGCTCATCCGCGTCACCGACGATGGCCATGGTATCCTGCCCGCGCAGTTGCCGCTTGCACTCGCCCGCCACGCCACGTCCAAAATTGACGGCTCTGACCTGCTGAATATTCACAGCTTTGGTTTTCGTGGCGAGGCGCTGCCCTCGCTCGGCGCCGTGGGCCGCCTGACCATCACCTCGCGCGCCAAAGAAGCGAGCGAGGCTGCGATGATCCGCTGCTATGGTGGCCGGACTGATCCTGTGCGCCCTGCCGCGCTGTCCCGTGGCACTGTCGTTGAACTGCGTGATCTCTTTCACGCCACCCCTGCACGCCTGAAATTCCTCCGGACCGACCGGGCTGAAAACCAATCCATTGGCGAAACAGTGCGCCGCTTGGCCATGGCAGACCCCTTCGTCAGCTTCATCCTGCGGGATGTCTCGGGTGGCGGCGAGGGCCGCGTCACCTTCCGCGCTGATGCAGAAACGGGGGATCTGTTCGAGGCATTGCGCGCCCGTCTTGCTGCTGTCTTGGGCCGCGATTTTGCGGATAATGCGGTCAAGATCGACGCCGAGCGCGAGGCGTTTCACCTGACGGGCTATGCCGCCCTTCCCACTTACTCGCGCGGCTCCTCGGTCGCGCAATACCTCTTCGTCAATGGTCGCCCGGTCACGGATAAACTCTTTGTCGGGGCATTGCGCGCGGCCTATTCTGATTTTCTCAGCCGCGACCGCTATCCGGCTGCGGTGCTCTTTCTCAATGTCCAGCCTCAGATGGTGGATGTTAACGTTCACCCTGCCAAATCCGAAGTGCGCTTTCGCGATCCCGGCACGGCGCGGGGCCTGATCATTTCCGCCCTGCGCCATGCATTGGCCGAAGCCGGGCATCGCGCCTCATCAACTGTGGCCTCTGCCACCTTGGGTGCCTTTCGCCCCGAGCCAATGGACGCGCCCCGCATTTATCAAATGGACCGCCCCGGCGCAGGGTTCCAACGCCCTGCGGGCACCACACTCGCCGCCGCCTATCAGGCACAAGCGCCGGGCTTTGCAGAACTTGGCCCGGCATGGTCTGCCCGCGTCGAACCCATGGCCGAGGCCACGCCAGACCTAGAGCGGTTGCCGCTTGGGGCCGCCCGCGCGCAGGTGCACGAGAATTACATCGTTGCCCAAACGGCAGATGGTATCGTCATCGTCGACCAACACGCCGCGCATGAGCGTTTGGTCTATGAGCGCCTCAAGGCACAGATGGCCGAAAAAGGTGTGCCCGCACAGGCGCTTCTTATTCCCGAAATCGTCACACTCTCTGAAAGCGATGCTCAGCGCCTCCTTGACGTTGCAGAGGCGCTGCATCGCATCGGCCTGACAATAGAGCCTTTCGGCCCCGGTACGATTGCCGTGCGCGAAACCCCTGCGCCTTTGGGCGAAGTGAACGCCGAGGCGCTTTTGAAAGATGTGCTTGATGAATTGGCCGACGAAGGCGACAGCCAAATGGTGCAGGCCCGGATCGATGCGATCTTGTCGCGTATGGCGTGCCACGGCTCTATTCGCTCCGGTCGTCGCATGCGCTCTGAGGAAATGAACGCGCTTCTGCGCGACATGGAGGCCACGCCGCATTCCGGCCAGTGCAACCATGGCCGTCCTACTTATGTCGAACTCAAACTGGCCGATATCGAGCGGCTGTTTGGTCGGCGCGGATGATCACGATCAACGGTCAAACCTATGCGCTCGACGATCCTGCCGTGCTCGCGGTGCTTATTGGCGGCGCGATGGCGCTTTTGATGCTGGTGCTGCTTGGTCTCTCGGTGCGCGCTGGCAATAGGTCGGCCCGCCTGACCGAGCCGATGATCTACCAGCTTTCCTCGATGGGCCAGCGCGTGCAATCGCTCTCGGATGGCCAGCAGCAACTCGCAGGGGGCCTCACACATGTTTCAGAGGCGCAAGCCGCGTCTCAGGCGCAAATGATCCGCCTGATGGAAGCGCGTCTGGCACAGGTTGCCGAGGCAATGAATGAGAACCTCCAAGGCTCTGCGCGCCGCACCGCGCATTCCTTGGGTGAATTGCAGCAGCGCCTCGCCACGATCGACAAGGCACAAGAGAACATCGTCAAGCTGTCCGGCGATGTTCTGGGCCTGCAAGACATCCTCTCCAACAAGCAAACGCGCGGCGCTTTTGGCGAGATCCAGTTGAACGATATCGTCCTCAAGGCGCTGCCCGCCGATAGCTACACCATGCAGGCCACGCTCTCGAACGGGCGGCGGGCGGATTGCCTGATCCACTTGCCCAATCCTCCCGGCCCTATCGTGATCGACAGCAAATTCCCGCTCGAAGCCTATGAAGCGCTGCGCCGCGCCGAAACGCCAGAACAGGCGCAACGTGCCGCACAACAGATGCGATTAAGCGTGCGCGCGCATATCAGAGCGATATCAGAAAAATATATCATCGAAGGCGAAACAGCAGACGGCGCGCTGATGTTTTTGCCGTCCGAAGCTGTCTATGCCGAGTTGCACGCCAACTTCCCCGATGTGGTGCGCGAGGGGTTCAACAGCCGGGTCTGGATCGTCTCGCCCACCACTTGCATGGCCACGTTGAACACCATGCGCGCGATCTTGAAAGATGCCCGCATGCGCGAACAAGCGGGCGCGATCCGCCGCGAGCTGTCATTGCTCTACGCAGATATCGACCGTCTCTCGACGCGTGTCGGCAATCTAGATCGCCACTTCACTCAAGCGGCCAAAGATGTGGAAGAGATCAAAATCAGCGCCGACAAAGCCGGCAAACGCGCGCGCCGTCTGGATAATTTTGACTTCGAGGAACTCGCGCCTGATCCCGCAGACGGCCCGGTCGTAATACCCCGCCCGGCGGAGTGATCACTCTGCCGTATAGGTCGGATGAAACAGACCCGCTGGTGAGAGTGTAAAGATATCCACCCCCGTCGCCGTCACGCCCACAGAATGCTCAAACTGCGCCGAGAGCGATTTGTCCCGCGTCACCGCAGTCCATTCATCCGCCAGCACCTTGGTCTCGGGACGACCCAGATTCACCATCGGTTCGATAGTGAAAAACATTCCCTCTTCCAGCACAGGGCCCGATCCCGGACGCCCATAATGCAACACATTCGGCGGCGCATGAAACACTTGCCCCAACCCGTGCCCGCAGAAATCGCGCACCACGCTCATCCGGTGGCTCTCGACATAGGACTGGATCGCATAGCCGATATCGCCAAAGGTGTTACCCGGCTTCACCGCGTCGATCCCCAGCATCAGCGCATCATGGGTCACTTGAATAAGGCGTTCCGCTTTGCGCGGTAGCTTGCCGGCCACATACATCCGACTGGTATCGCCAAACCATCCATTCAATATCACTGTGACATCGATATTAAGGATATCACCGTCTTTGAGCTGTTTTGGTCCGGGAATGCCGTGGCAGACCACATGGTTGATCGAAATACACGAGGCGTGCTGATAGCCCTTATAGCCGATCGTGGCCGAGGTCGTGCCCTTGGCAATGACCTTCTCACCGATCAGCCGATCCAACTCTTCAGTCGTCTGACCGGGAAACACATGCTCGGCGATCTCGTCGAGAATTTCCGCCGCCACCCGGCCTGCGGCCCGCATGCCATTAAACTCCGCATCATCGTGAATGCGAATTCCGTCTCGGGTCATGCGGCCTTTATGTGTGTCGTTCACGCGGAATGCCTCAATGGATCAACAATTTCAGTGGTTTTAGGACTGTTCGGGCGGAAATGCCAGACCCAGCGGCAGCCTCTCGCCCAGTGTTACACCCCCGGTGTCAATCACTGTGCCATAGGCACAACTCTCGACCCCCTGCCGGGCCGCCATATGCGCCCCGCGCGCATAAGTCGGGTCCAGATCGGCGGCCAGCGCCATTTGGTCACAATCATCGCGCATCACCACATAAAGCAGCATCGCCCGGTCGCCGCGCGCAACGCATCCCGCCAATTCGGCCAGATGCCGCGCCCCGCGTGCGGTTGCGGTGTCGGGAAACTCTGCCAGTCCCGCTTGCCGCGACAGCGATACGCTCTTCACCTCCAGCCATAATCGCCCGGCTGGCCCCGTCAGCAGAAAATCCACCCGGCTCTTCTCGCCATAAGCCACCTCCGCGCGCAGCGTGTCATAGCCCTCAAAGCGCAGCGCTCCTGCCTCAATCGCGTCGCGCACCACGCGATTGGTCAGACCGGTATCCACACAGACCCGCGCGCCCCCGGCAAGTTCCACCACACGCCAGCCCCAATCGAGCTTCTTTTTCGGGTCATCATTGGGCTCAAGCCAAACCCGCATCCCCGGCTCCGCCAGCCCGCTCATCGCGCCGGGGTTGGCCACATGCGCCACCACGTCGCGCCCATCCGCCAAACGACAGTCCGCAAGGAAGCGTTTGTAGCGACGGATCAGCACGGCAGGCTCAAGTTGGGTTTGAAAGCGCATGACCCTCGGCCTATACCGCATAGCGCAGCCCTTCAAGGAGAGCCCGATGACCAACCCCACCGCCGCAATGCTCGTGATCGGAGATGAAATTCTCTCTGGCCGCACCAGAGATTCCAATATGCACCATCTGGCGCAGGAATTGACCAAACAGGGCATCGACCTCAAAGAAGTGCGCGTCGTCTCCGATGACCGCGCGGCGATTGTCAGCGCCGTGCGCGCCCTCTCGCAGGCCTTCGATCATGTCTTCACTTCGGGTGGCATTGGCCCCACCCATGATGATATCACGGCCGATTGCATCGCCGAAGCTTTTGGCCGCAGCATTGGCGTGCGCGACGATGCCCGCGCGCTGCTTGGCGCGCATTACGCCCGCCAGAACATGGAATTCAACGCCGCCCGCCAGCGGATGGCGCGCATTCCCGAAGGCGCTGCGCTGATCGACAATCCCGTCTCTATCGCGCCCGGCTTCACCCTTGAGAATGTGCATGTAATGGCTGGCGTGCCCTCGGTCTTCACTGCGATGGTGGCCTCTGTTCTGCCCAAGCTCACAGGGGGCCAGCCGCTCTTGTCGCAATCCTTGCGCCTGATGCGGGGCGAGGGCGAGATCGCCGAGCCGTTGGGCGCCTTGGCCGAACGCTATCCCGCGCTGTCCATCGGCTCCTACCCGTTTCAGCGCGATGGCATTTACGGCGCCAATATCGTGATCCGGGGCACGAATGGGGTCGAGGTCGATGCAGCCATGACAGAACTCTCCAAACTGTTCCCCGCATGAACGCGCCGTCGTCTCCCGCGCTTTTCGCTGCCTCGGATTTGACGTGGCCTGCCGAGAACGTGAGCACTCTTGGCCCCTTCACGCTGCGCCATGCGCCGGGCGCAGGCGGGCGCGGCAATTGCGCGACGGCGGACAAAACCGCCACAATAACCGAGATCGACGCCGCGATCGCCGCGATGCATGCCCAAGGCGGTCCGCGATTGTTCATGATCCGCCAAAGCCGTGATGCAGCGGATTTTCCCCACGACGATGCCCTTGATGCGACCCTCGCCTCACGTGGCTACATTGCGGTGTCTGCCACAGTTATGATGGTCGCTCCGGCGGCCCCCTTGGCCGCGCTTGAACTGCCCCGCGTGCGGGCTTTCACTGTCTGGGAACCTTTGGCAATCCAGCATGATATCTGGGAAGAGGGCGGCATTCTTGCGCCGCGCCGCGCCGTGATGATGCGCGCGCAATGTCCCAAAGCGGCCCTGTTGGGGCGGCTTAATGATCACCCGGCCTGCGCGGGCTTTCTGGGCTATGATCGCGCGCATCGTCTCTCGATGTTGCATGCGCTCTATGTTCTGCCGCCTCAGCGTCGCCAAGGCATGGCGATGAACGCACTGACGATGGCCGCCCGTTGGACCCTTGCCGAAGGCGGCACCCACATTGGTCTTGCCGTCGAGGCAAGCAATGCCAGCGCGCGCGCCCTTTACGCAGGCGCAGGCTTCGTTGAAGCTGGCACTTATCATTACAGAATGCACCCGGAGGATACGAAATGAGCCTGAAATCACCCACCGCCCTTGATCTGCCGCCGCTCAATCCACTCCCCGAGAAAACCCAGAAATATTTCGACGTCTGCACCGAGAAGCTGGGAATGATACCCAATGTGCTTGTCGCTCATGCTTTTGACGTGGACCTGCTGAATGCCTTCACCGGGCTTTATAACAAGCTGATGCTGGCCGAGAGCGGCTTGAGCAAGCTGGAGCGCGAACTGATTGCGGTGGCTGTCTCGGCGCTCAATCGGTGCTTTTATTGCCTCACCGCCCATGGCGCAGCCGTGCGGGAATTATCTGGCGATCCCATCTTGGGCGAGATGATGGTGATGAACTGGCGCACTGCGCCGCTCACCGAAAAGCAAAAGGCAATGCTGACCTTCTCCGAAAAGGTCACGCTGGCCTCTGCCACAGTGACCGAGGCCGACCGCCAAGGCCTGCGCGACCATGGCTTCAGCGATCGTGATATCTGGGACATCGCCAATGTCGCCGCCTTCTTTAACATGACCAATCGCGTGGCATCCGCTACGGACATGCGCCCGAACGACGAGTATCACGCGCAACACAGATGACAGGCCGGGCCATCATAGCCGCGCGTCTTGCGCTCATCTTGGCGCTCCTTGTCGGAGGGGTGACGTCCCTCCATGCCCAAGAGGCCTATGTATTGCCCTTGCCCAAGCAATCTCGTTTGGCACTGGAGATCACCGCGCCGGGCGAAAGCTATGCTCTGCCCATCGGTCCCTTTGCGGGCAGCGTGCCAACCGATGAGGTCTCAGGCACGCTCACCACCCGCGTCTGGCGTATCGCCCAAGCTCAGGGGTTGACCACAGAACAGATCATCGCGCCTTTGCGGGCCCGCCTCAAAGATGCGGGGTTCCAGGAACGCCTTTCTTGTGCCGACCTTGTCTGTGGTGGCTTTGACTTCCGCTTTGCCATCCCCGTGGTGCCCGCCCCCGAAATGCAGGTCGACATCGGCAATTTCCGCTTCCTCGCCGCCCAGCGCGGCGACGAGGCGCTTTCGCTCCTGGTCAGTCGCACAGGCACCTTGGGCTTTGTGCAATTGATGCACATCGCGCCGCCCGGCGTTGGCGTGCCCAAATCCAGCCTGACCGCGGATATGCCCAGCGCCACGCCCACCACCCCCAGCGAAACCGCCGCCCAGCCCCGCTCTATTGAAGAGGCCTTGCAAACCCGTGGCAGCGCCGTTCTGCGCGACCTCTCCTTCGAGAGCGGCAAATCCACCCTCAGCCCCGGCCCCTATGCCAGCCTCACAGCCCTTGCCGCGTTTCTGCGAGCCGAGCCCACACGCCGCATCGCCCTTGTTGGTCACACAGACGCCACGGGCTCGCTCGAAGGCAATATCGCCCTGTCTGAACGTCGCGCCGCCGCAGTGCTCGAGCGCCTTGTCTCGGGCCACGGCGTGCTGCGCGCACAACTCGAATCGCGCGGCGTGGGCTATCTCGCCCCGCTTGCGGCAAATGCCACCGAAGCAGGCCGAGAGGCCAATCGCCGGGTGGAAGCCGTGCTGCTGGCGACCAAATAAAGCGGCCTAAAGATTGCCCGCCTTCGCCACCAACTCTTCATTATAAAGCATCAACCGATCCAGCAACGCCATGAACTGATCCAGCTCGATCGGATTGAACGGCGCCACCACCTCGTCATTGCGGTCTTGCACGATTGCCAAACCACGCTGATGAAGCATCACGCCCTCAGCGCTCAGGCACAGATCAGATTGCCGGGCATCCGCCAGCCGCGTTTCAGATGTCAGCAGGCCCCGCGCAAGCAGCCCCCGCAACAGCCTGCTCAACTGCCCTTTGTCCATCAACAACCGCGCAGCAATCTGCGCCAAAGTTACAGGTTGATGCGCCCCGACCAGCCCCAAGACCCGCCATTCATTGAGCGTCAGCCCCAATGCCTTGCTGAAAATCACCGCGCCATCGGCGGCATTGATCGCGGCGAAACGCGCAATTTTGAACGTCAGCGCATCTTCGATTGTCTCGATTGGTGGATGGCGGATTTCTGGCATCGCAAGCACCCCTTCCTTTCGATCAGACCGACCCGTCGCGCCTGCGCCCTCACAGAATCGGGCGCGGCTGGTATCGGACGGATGTGCACCGTTCCAAAACGTTAACACAGGCGGGGCAGATTTACGTCATGACGTCAGCCAGACACCAACCATACGCAAATCATACGTCGAAACAGGCCTCACATCCGGTGGTTAATCTCGCGCGCGCCCCTGTCACAAATCGCGGCCTCAGTTGTCGTTGATATCGCGGTTCCACAACCGCACCGAGCCGCGTTCACGCGGGAAACGCCGGTTCAGCGCCCACCACGCAATCACGGATGAACAGGCGTAAACCAACACCGTCCCCGCAAAGCTCGCGCCAAAAAATCCGGTTGCCGTCAGCCCTGCCATCAACAAGGCCCCCAGCGCAAAACCCAACAAGATAAAGCCCGGCAGCAACATCTCGGCTAACCCCAGAATTGCCGCCATCACCAGCCAAACCCACCAAAGCGTCCAGGCTTCCATCAGCATTACTTGCCTCCTTTCAACAGCTTAAAGGCATCACCAAAGGCCTCCAAAGCGGCGGCAGGCAAGATGATCGTCTGTTTTCCCTGTCCTGCGGCAACAGCTTCCAATGCCTCGACTTGCCGCAGTGCCACTTGGTATTGCGCTGCCTCCAACCCGTTTTCGCGGATCGCTCCGGCCACCACGCCTGTTGCATAGGCTTCTGCATCTGCTTGAATGCGCCGCGCCTTGGCCTCTTGCTCTGCCGCATATAGCTGCGCGTCTGCGCTCAACTCCACGGCCCGCTTTTTGCCTTCCGCTTCCGTGACTTGCGCCCGGCGCGCGCGCTCTGCGTTGAGCTGTTGCAGCATCGCCGCGCGGGTCGCGCTATCTAGATTGACGTCCAGAATTTCGGCCCGCGTCACCTCAATTCCCCAATCATCCACCATCGCACGCACTGCTTCGCGGATCTTGTTGATCAACTCGGCCCGGTTCGACTGAACTTCGTCCAACTCCATCTTGCCGATCTCCGAGCGCACAATGCCCGCGACTGTGGTGGCAATCGCCCCATCAACATCACGGATCCGGTAAACCGTCTTTTCCGGTTCGGTAATGCGATAAAAGACGCTGGTTTCCACCTTAACCAAGACGTTGTCCGAGGTGATTGCATCTTGCTCGGCAGTCGGCAATTGGCGCTCCAAAATGGAAATGCGATGTGCCACAATATCCAGAAAAGGAACGATAAAATTCAAGCCTGGTCCCAGAACCGAGCGCAACCGCCCAAAGCGCTCCACCACGAATTTTTCCGATTGAGGAACAATGCGGATCGCTTTCGCAAGCGTGACGATAATAACAAGGGCAACCGCCAATAGGCCCAAGTTGGCGCCGATAATCTCTTCCATAAAGCCCTCCTGTAATTTCGCGATAAATACAGCGGCGCGCCAGAGTTACCAAATGAAATCGTTCAAATCACTCTCCCTAAGGTAGAGTTTTTGCCCGTTTGTTTTGGCTGAGCAAGGCTTTCGGGCATGACGCCCGCGGACAAAGACAAACCCCCGAGGCAGGGCCACGGGGGTCATCTTGCGTCATCAGAAATGCCGCCAGAGAGCTGCTTAGAGCATACCCTCGCGCTGTGCTTTCTTGCGCGCCAGCTTCCGGGCCCGACGGACCGCTTCGGCTTGCTCGCGTGCTTTCTTGACGGAAGGCTTCTCGAAATGTTGCTTAAGCTTCATTTCGCGGAAGACGCCCTCGCGCTGCAGCTTTTTCTTCAGGGCCCGAAGGGCCTGGTCGACGTTGTTGTCGCGTACGCTTACCTGCATGTGGTTTTCACCACCTTTCTAGGTTGAGTTGCAAAAGATTGCAGGACGCGGGTCTATAGCAACCGTCGTGCTAAATGTCTAGAGTGCCCTCAACACCGGGAGATTATGATGACGAACCCATCCCCAGAGCTTGACCAGTTGCTCGATGCCGCCCTGTCTCACGTCGCCTTCGAAGGCTGGACGCCCACAACCTTCACCGAGGCCGTTGCCGATTCGGGGTTGGATTTGGCCGTGGCGCAGGCGCTTTGTCCACGGGGCGCCGTGGACTTGGCGATTGCCTATCACCACCGTGGGGATCGCGCCATGCGCGCGCGCCTGCACGCCACCGACCTGAGCCCCATGCGCTACCGCGACCGCGTGGCCTTCGCCGTGCGTGCCCGGCTTGAAGCCGCCGAAGACCGCGAAGCCGTGCGACGTGGCACCACGCTCTTTGCCCTGCCGCATCACGCCGCCGATGGTGCCCGGCTCATCTGGGGCACGGCAGATCACATCTGGACGGCGCTTGGCGATACCTCCGACGATGTCAACTGGTATACGAAACGCGCCACGCTTTCAGGGGTTTATGGCTCGACCGTGCTATTTTGGCTGGGCGACCAGTCCGAGGATCATTCCGCAACATGGGCCTTTCTTGAACGTCGGATCGATAATGTGATGCAGATCGAAAAAGTGAAAGCGCAGGTGCGGGGAAACAAGTTTCTCTCGGGTCTGCTCGCGGGCCCCACAGCCTTGTTGGGCCGCATCAAAGCCCCGGGCGCGCGTCCCGATATGCCCGGCCGCTGGTCCAACACCGACCCGAGCGCCTGACGCGCTCTCGATAGAAATAGGAAAGATCCATGACAGACCTGATGCGCGCGATTGAAATCAGCCAACCCGGCGGCCCAGAGGTGCTCACCCCGGTCGAACGCCCCCGTCCCACCGCAGGCCAAGGCCAAGTGGTGATCCGCGTCGCCTATGCGGGCGTTAACCGCCCCGATGCTCTGCAACGCGCAGGCGCATATGCGCCCCCGCCCGGCGCATCTGATCTGCCCGGCCTCGAATGCGCGGGTTGGGTCGCAGAAATTGGTCCCGGGGTTTCAAACCTGAAAGTCGGCGATGAAGTCTGCGCCCTCCTGCCGGGAGGGGGCTATGCCGAGTTCGTCGCAACCCCCGCCGCCCACTGTCTTCCGATTCCAAAAGGGTTAACGCTGAAGGAGGCCGCCTGCCTCCCAGAGACCTTTTTCACCGTCTGGACCAACGTATTTCTGCGAGGATCCCTAAAACCCGGCCACCGCTTCCTTGTGCATGGTGGGTCCTCGGGAATTGGTACTACGGCTATCCAATTGGCGCGCGCCTTTGGTGCACGCGTGTTCACGACTGTCGGAACGCGAGAAAAGGCCGCGGCATGCGCGGCCTTGGGCGCTGAAAAGGTGATTATCTATAAAGAAGAGGACTTTGTTGAAGTTCTTTCTGCCGAAGGCGGTGCTGATCTTATCCTTGATATGGTGGGCGGGCTGTATCTTCCACGCAATTTGCGGGCTTTGGCCGATGATGGGCGACTGGTGCAAATCGCTTTCTTACAAGGCCCAAAAGTCGAGGTGAACTTCGCTCAACTCATGACGCGTCGTCTTACCATCACGGGCTCAACCCTTCGTCCTCAATCCGAGCTCGCCAAGGCGCGCATCGCGGAAGATCTGCTCACCCATGTCTGGCCTTTGCTCGAGGCGGGAAAAGTCGCGCCTGTCATGGATAGTGAATTCCCTCTGGATCAGGCCTCGCAGGCCCATGCTCGGATGGAAAGCTCAGGCCATATTGGCAAAATCGTCCTAAAAGTTGCCTAGGTCTCATTGCTGAAAATATCCCGGGGGGTGAGGCCAAAGGCCGAGGGGGGCAGCGCCCCCCTTTTCCCTCATGACGTCGCCTGCGCGCCGTGATAGGGCATGCGAATGAGCCAGATCCCGACAAAAGACCAAATCCTGCAATGGATTTCGGACAACCCGACCCTCACCGCGAAACGCGACATTGCAAAAGCCTTCGGCATTAAAGGTGCGGAACGCATCGAGTTGAAGCGTGTCTTGAAGGACCTCGAGCAAGAGGGGCATCTAGCCAAGCGCAACAAGACGTATCGCGACCCTGATCGTCTACCGCCGGTCTCGGTCTTGGAAGTGTTAGCGCCAGATCGGAGTGGCGATCTCTGGGCCAAGCCTCTTGAATGGCAGGGCACAGGCGAGGCGCCGAAAATTCTATTGGTCCCTCGCGACAGCGACCCTGCTTTGGGTCAGGGCGATCGGATCTTGGGCCGTTTGACAGAAGTCAACGACGAGGCGCATGGTTACGAAGGCCGGTTGATCCGAAAGATCGGCAGCAATCCCCGCCGAGTTTTGGGCGTGTTCAAAAAAACCGCCGAGGGTGGGCGTATTCTTCCCATTGATAAGGGCGAGAGCAAGGAATGGACCGTGCCGCCGGGGGCCACAGGCGGGGCCAAGGATGGCGAGTTGGTGGAGGGCGAGCAATCTGGCCCGGGAGGGCGCATGGGCCTGCCGCGCGCGCGCGTCGTCGCGCGCCTTGGCGACCCTTCTGGCGCAAAGGCGGTTAGCCTGATTGCTATCCATCAGCATGGTATTCCGGATGACTTTCCGGATGATGTGATCGCAGAAGCTGATGCAATGAAACCCGCTGAACTCACTGGCCGCGAAGACCTGCGGGATATGTTGCTTGTCACGATCGACCCTTCCGACGCGCGCGATCACGATGACGCAGTTTGGGCCCATGCCGATGACGACCCTAAGAATGCCGGCGGTCACATTGTTTGGGTGGCCATTGCAGATGTGGCAAATTACGTAACTCCGGGCTCTGCGTTGGACCACGAAGCACGCAAGCGGGGGAATTCCAGCTATTTCCCTGATCGCGTCGTGCCGATGTTGCCTGACCGTCTCTCTGGCGATCTTTGTTCGCTCCACGAAGGGGTGCCGCGCGCGTGTATTGCGGTGCGGATGCAGTTGGATGCGAAGGGACGGAAAATAGGGCATAGCTTTGTTCGGGGGTTGATGCGTTCCGTCGCCTCTCTCACCTATGAAGAGGTGCAGGCCGCCCAAGATGGTGCGCCGAATGAGAAATGTGCGCCTTTGATGGCCTCGGTCATCACGCCGCTCTATGCGGCCTATGAAGCACTGGTCTCGGCGCGTGCAGAGCGTCAACCGCTCGATCTTGATCTGCCAGAGCGGAAGGTGGCGCTATCTGAGGCCGGTGAGGTCATTGCAGTTGCGTTCAAGGATCGGCTCGACGCCCACCGTTTGATCGAGGAATGCATGATCCTCGCCAATGTGGCAGCGGCGGAAACCTTGATTAAGGCCAAGACGCCCTTGCTTTTCCGCGTTCACGAAGAGCCAAGTCCAGAAAAGCTCGATGCCCTACGCGAGACCGCAGATGCGGCGGGATTGGTTTTGGCGAAGGGGCAGGTGTTGAAAACTGCTCATCTCAACAAGCTTCTGAAGGCAGCAGAAGGCACTGATGTGAGCGAGTTGATCAATATCTCCACGCTGCGGGCGATGACGCAGGCCTATTACAGTCCACAGAATTTTGGCCATTTTGGCTTGGCTCTGCAATCTTACGCGCATTTCACTTCGCCGATCCGGCGTTATTCTGATCTCGTGGTACACCGCGCTTTGATCAAGGCCCATAAATGGGGCAAAGACGGGCTGTCTGAAGCGGATATGGCCGAGCTGGAAGCAACGGCGAACCACATCTCAGAGACTGAGCGCCGCTCGATGTTGGCTGAGCGGGATACGACCGATCGATATCTTGCCGCCTTTTTGGCCGACCGGGTTGGGCAGGAGTTTTCAGGGCGGATCAGTGGCATCGCCAAGTTTGGTGTGTTTGTGAAGCTTGAGGGCACAGGTGCGGATGGATTGGTGCCGATGCGTGCTCTTGGTGGAGAGTTTTTCCATTACGAACGAGAGACACAAAGCCTCTTGGGGGCCGAGAGTGGACGCGTTGTAACTTTGGGGCAGCGAGCGACCGTGAAGCTGTCAGAGGCCACCCCGATCACAGGTGGAATTTTGCTTGAATTGCTCACGTTGGAAGGCGAAGAAATGTCGCGCGGCACGCAGCGTGGACGGGGTCGGCCGATAAAGCGCCGTCAGGGGGCAGCCCGGGCAAAGGATAAATCGATTGCGCGCAAGGTGAAGCGAAGCCGTCGATAGCCTCCATCGGCAGAACATCGCGCTTCTCTTTCGGATCGCTTTCCCGGGCTCAGCTTTCGCGCTAACATCTCCTCAAAATGAGCAGATAAAGGGGAAAACTCCCATGCGCGCAGCAGTGTCGTCCGTTCTAAGTGTGGTCCTAGTCTGTGGCGGGCTTTGGACGCCTGTCTTGGCCAATCCACCGACTGAATCACTCCGGCCAGAGGTGCGGGTAGTCGTCTCGACGCAATCCGCGGGGTTTGACCGCTGGGTGGAGGGATACAAAGCGCGCGCGCAAAAGCAGGGCGTGTCCCGGCGTGTCCTCGACCAGGCCTTTCGCGGCGTGCGTTATAATGAAGAAGTAATCTCCAAGGATCGCAACCAATCTGAATTCAAACGAGAAATTTGGGACTATCTTGATTTTGCGGCCTCACCCATTCGCATTGAGAATGGCAAGGTCGCGTTGCGGAAGTATGGCCGCACGCTGGATCAGATAGAGGCCAAGTACGGCGTTGAAAAAGAAGTGGTTGCTGCGGTCTGGGGTATGGAGAGCACCTATGGCGAGCGGCGCGGCACGTTCAATGTGATCGAAGCCTTGGCCTCTTTGGCTTATGATGGACGGCGCGACGCGTTTTTTGAAAAACAGCTGACTGCGGCGCTGGAAATACTGCAATCTGGCGATATCGCGCCCGGTAAAATGATGGGGTCATGGGCCGGTGCAATGGGGCATACGCAGTTCATCCCCACTTCCTACCTCGCATATGCCGTTGACTTTACGGGCGATGGACGGCGTGACATTTGGTCGGATGACCCGTCGGATGGCTTGGCGTCTACAGCGGCATATCTGGCGCGGCATGGCTGGACGCGTGGTCAGCCTTGGGGGGTCGAGGTGCAATTGCCGAAAGGGTTCAGCACCAAACAGGCAGGCAAAAAGATCAAGAAATCCCCCGGTGAGTGGGCACGCTTGGGTGTGGTCGGAATGAACGGGCGAGCGGTGAAAAACTACGGCAATGCGTCTGTTTTCTTGCCGGCGGGTACGGCGGGCCCCGCGTTTCTAATCTTTGATAATTTTAGGGTTATCTCGCGATACAACAATGCCGACGCTTATGTGATGGGCGTGGGGCACCTTTCGGATCGGTTGAAGGGGGGCGGCGAGTTTCAGCGTCCTTGGCCACGTGGCTATGCGCCTTTGTCCTTTGACGAGCGTATGGAACTTCAGCGCTTGTTGATCCGTGCGGGCCATGGCTTGGAAAAGGTGGATGGGGTGATCGGCCCGCAAACCGTGGGCGCGATCAAGGCCTATCAGCAAAGCCGCGGGGTGGCCGCTGATGGCTTTCCGTCGAAAGATGTGTTGCGATTGTTGCAGGGCGGCTGAGCCTCAGGGGATCAGCGCTATTTTCCCAACCGCGCCGCGCCCCAAAACGCGGGCCAGAACCGCGGGCGCGTCCTGCAACGGGTAGCGGCCCTCGATCAGCGGTTTGACCTTGGCGCTCTGGTACCAACCCAAAAGCTCCGCCATGTTGTCGGCGTAGACCTCTGGCTCATACCGAGTGAAATTCCCCCAAAACACACCTACGACCGAGAATTCCTTCACCAGAGTCAGGTTCACCGGTAGTTTTGGTATGGTTCCAGAAGCAAAGCCTATGACAAGCAGGCGACCATTGCGCGCCATGGAGCGGGCGCACGCGTCAAAATGGTCGCCTCCCACCACGTCATAGACCACATCGACACCCTTGTTCGCGGTCATCTCCTTTAGTGTCTCTTTGAGGTTTTCATAACCAATCGCGTCATCCGCGCCATTTTCGCGGGCCAGAGTGCGCTTTTCGTCCGAAGAGGCAACCGCGATGACCCTCGCGCCCATGATCTTGCCGATCTGGATCGCTGCGATCCCTGTGGCACCTGCTGCGCCCAAGACGACGAGGGTTTCGCCTGCCTTGAGTTGGGCGCGCTGCTTGAGGGCGTGATGCGATGTGCCGTAAGCAACCATCAGCGCACAGACATCGGCGGCGTCCATCGCGCCAATCGGAAATACGCGGTTCGCGGGGGCCGCCACTTTTTCGGCATAACCGCCCAGCGAGCAAATTGTGGCCACACGATCGCCTGACTTTAGGCCTGTGACCCCTGCGCCAACGCTTTCAACTGTGCCAACCGCTTCCATGCCGGGCACAAACGGAGCTTCGGGGCGCAATTGGTAAAGGCCTTGCACGAGGAGCCCATCCGGAAAATTGACGCCAGCCGCTTCAGTGCGGATCACGACTTCGCCCTTGCCCGCCACAGGATCGGGCATTTCGCCATATTCTAGGCTTTCGAGCGGGCCAAAGCCCTTGCAGATGACGGCTTTCATAATGATCCTCCTGCCTGTTGCTGCGGAGCATAGGCGCGGTGTGATCTCACGCAACATCAAATCCCGCGACGCGGCGTCAATATCCGCATCGCGGTAGAAGAAGGGGCTTTGGATTGCCACCCCTCCACGCTAGTCTCCCTGTCGAGTGAGGAAATTCGAGGGGAGACCACCTGTCATGCAGGGACTGATGATGAATCGCCCGCTGCTGATTAGCAGCATTTTGGACTATGCCGCCGAACAACATCCGCGTGCGGAAATAGTGTCGGTGCGAACCGAGGGCGATGTGCATCGCCAGACCTATCGTCAGACTGCGCGGCGTGTCGCGCAGTTGGCGCATGGGCTTGAAGCGCATGGCGTGAAATTGGGAGATCGGGTAGCGACACTGGCGTGGAATGGTTACCGCCATTTCGAACTTTACTATGCGATTTCTGGCATGGGCGCTGTTTGCCATACGATCAATCCGCGCCTCTCTGCGGAGCAGCTGATTTATATCGTTAACCATGCCGAAGACAAATTGCTGTTTGTCGACACGACCTTTGTGCCGGTCCTGCAGGCGGTCAAAGATCATCTGCCACGTGATCTGCGCTTTGTTATCATGACCGATCGCGCACATATGCCCGAGAACAGCCTTGATGCGCTTTGCTATGAAGAATTGCTCACGGGCAAAGACGAAGCCTATGACTGGCCGCAGATCGATGAAAACACCGCCTCCGGTCTGTGCTACACCTCGGGGACGACGGGCAATCCCAAGGGAGCGCTTTATTCGCACCGTTCAACGGTATTGCATGCGCTGGTGGTCGCGCTGGTGATGGGGAAAACTCTGGGTGAGGGGCGCAAGGTGCTCCCCGTCGTGCCCTTGTTCCATGTGAATGCGTGGGGTCTTCCTTACACTGCGCCTTTGGTTGGCATGTCGATGATCATGCCGGGTGGCGCATTGGATGGGGCGAGCCTCTTCAAACTGATGGAGAGTGAGGGCGTGCAGTCGGCATGGGGCGTGCCGACCGTATGGCAGGGCCTCTTGGGCGAGATCAAATCGCAAGGGCGCCTGCCTTCCGGTTTCTGCGAAGTGGTCGTGGGTGGTTCTGCCGCTCCGCGCGCCATGATCGAAACATTCGAAACGCTTGGTGTGAACGTAAACCATGCTTGGGGCATGACCGAAATGAGCCCCATTGGCACCCATGGTGTGATGCCGCAGTGGGTGATGGAACAGCCTTTTGATAAGATGATCAGCTATAAGGCACGACAAGGGCGGCGTGCTTTTGGGGTGGATTTGAAGATCGTCGACGACAACGGACAGCGCGTCGCGCATGACGGAAAATCGATGGGCGAGCTCTATGTGCGCGGCAATACCATCGTGTCAGGATATTTCGAGAATGAGGAAGCCTCCAAGAAATCGATTGATGCGGAAGGCTGGTTTGGCACGGGTGATATCGCGACGATCGATGCCGATGGTTTCCTGAGCCTGCAAGACCGCTCAAAAGATCTGATCAAGTCGGGAGGCGAATGGATTTCATCTATCGACCTAGAAAATCTAGCTGTCGCGCACCCTTCAATCGCCAGTGCTGCTGCAATCGCAATGCCGCATCCGAAATGGGACGAGCGCCCGGTAATGGTGGCAGTTGCAGCCCCCGGCGCGGCAAAGCTGTCGCTTGAAGAGTTGCACAGCCACATGTCGAGCCAATTCGCAAAGTGGCAATTGCCTGATGACATCATTTGGGTCGATGCGCTGCCACTGACGGCGACAGGCAAGATTTCTAAATTAACCCTGCGCCAGCAATTTGCGGACTACAGGCTGCCTGATTTGCGCTGAAATCATCCGTCGCCCCTCCGCGATCCTTTGTGGTGACGTAGGGGCGCGCCGCCGATCCGCACTTGCAATTAGCGGAAAATCATTCTGCAATGCGAAAGACCCTGAGGGAGGGAGAGATGACAGACGAGGTGACGCGTTTGGCGTCCTTCCGTGAGGAAATCGCGGATTGGATAGAAGCAGCTTGCCCAGCCACGCTGCGGGGCGGGGCAATTGGCGAAGATGGCATTGTTTGGGGCGGCAGAAATTGGACTTTCGCGAACCCTGACCAAAAGGCATGGTTTGATGCCGCTGTTGCCAAAGGTATGACGGCACCGATGTGGCCGCAGGATGTAGGCGGCGCAGGTCTGTCACGCCCTCAAGAAAAGATCTACCGCGAGGAAATGGCGCGGATGAATGCGCCACCTCCTTTGGAAAGCTTCGGATTATGGATGCTTGGCCCAGCCTTGTTGCATTTCGGCACGGCCGAGCAAAAGGCCATGCATTTGCCCCCGGTGGTCCGTGGCGAAGTGCGTTGGTCTCAGGGCTATTCCGAACCAGGCGCGGGCTCAGATCTTGCCAATGTACAAACGCGCGCGGAGGATATGGGGGATCACTGGCTGATCAATGGCCAAAAAATCTGGACTTCTTACGCAGACAAAGCTGATTGGATCTTCGCACTGGTTCGCACTGATCGCGAGGCGCCGAAGCATAAAGGCATCTCGTTTATGCTGATCGACATGCGCTCCGAAGGCGTGACGACGCGGCCGATCCGGCTGATCTCTGGCAAGTCCCCATTCTGCGAAACCTTCTTTGATAACGTGAAAGTCCCCAAAGATTATGGTGCTGGTGGATCGGCGATTGTCGGTGAGTTGAACCGTGGTTGGGATGTGGCAAAATACCTTTTGACCCATGAGCGCGAGATGATCGGTGGTGGCGCGCGAGGGCTTTTGGGGGGGCGTTCTCTGGGGGAATTTATTGGCTCGCTTGAAGAAAGCGTAGCAGAAGACCCAGTGATCCGGGCCGAAGCAATGGCTTTGGAAGTTGATAGCCTCGCCTTTGGCCTTACGATGGAGCGTTACAAGGATCGCGCCGAAGGGGGCAAAGGCGTGGGGGATGCGTCGGCGATGCTGAAATACTACGGCACGGAGCTGAACAAGCGGCGATATGAGCTGTTGATGAGTGCATCGGGTAGCGCAGGTGTGGAATGGGACGGACCGCATGGCAGTCTTGCCCCAGAATGGCTGCGGACAAAGGCGAACTCGATTGAAGGCGGCACAAGCGAAGTGATGCTCGATATTCTATCGAAGCGCGTTTTGGGGATGCCGTCATCATGAGCTTGAGCCTGTTGGAAACCGAAGACGAAACGATGCTGCGCGATTCCGCACGGGGATGGCTCGCGGATCATGCGCCAATCGCAGCCCTGCGAAAGATGCGTGATGGGGGGCAAACCTTTGATGCCGGTCTTTGGCGCGAGATGGCCAAGATGGGCTGGGCGGGTGTTTTGGCGCCGGAAAGTGCTGGCGGCGCAGACATGGGGCATCGCGCTGCTGGAATTCTGGCAGAGGAAATGGGCTTTGGTCTCACAGCTTCGCCTTTTCTTTCTACAGCCGTCATTGCGGCCACAGCGCTGCAAGGTGCACAGGAAAAACTTGCAGCTATCGCTGCGGGTGAGGTGATTTATGCGCTTGCGGTTGATGAGGCAACAAAGCATGCGCCAGAACGGACAAGCCTCTATGCCGACAGGATTGGCAATGGCTTCCGACTCTCTGGAACCAAGGTGTTTGTTGCAGATGGCTCTGCTGCGGCACGGGTCTTGATTTTGGCGCGCACCAGCGGTGCGCCGGGCGAGGCGCTGGGCCTCACGCTATTTGACATTGATGCAGATCGCATAGGATTGAGCCGCATGCCGCGGGCAACGGTGGATAGCCGCGACCATGCAGAACTGCGGATAGAGAGTGTTGAAGCCACGGGTGAGGATGTCGTGGGGGATGTAGACAATGCGATGGCTGTACTCGCGCCCGCATTGCGCGCGGGGCAAGCAGGTATTGCAGCGGAAATGCTTGGCTTGGCAGGTGGAGCCTGCGCGATGACATTGGGATATTTGAAAGAGCGCAAGCAATTCGATCGCACCATAGGATCGTTTCAGGCGTTGCAACATCGAGCGGCCCATCTTTGGAGCGAGATCGAAGTGACCGCCTCCGCCGTCGCTCATGCCGGGCGTATGCTGGATACGGATCCGATTGCCGCGGAAATGGCGGTGTCACTGGCCAAAGCGCGCGCCTCCAAGACTGCGGATTTGGCAGTGCGCGAGGGGGTGCAGATGCATGGAGGCATTGGCATGACCGATGCCTATGACATCGGATTTTACATGAAACGTGCTCGTGTCGCTGCGGAATGGCTGGGCGATTATGGCTATCACGCGGCGCGGGTCGCGGCCGCAAGGGGGTTTTGAGATGAGCATGCGACCGAATGATCTGTTTGATCTGACAGGGAAGGTGGCCTTGGTCACAGGAGGTGCCACTGGCATCGGTCGGATGGCTACAGAAGGCTTGGTTGCTGCAGGTGCGCGCGTGTTGATAGCCTCGCGAAAAGCTGATGGCTGTATCGCCGTCGCTGCGGAGTTAAACGCTATGGGTTTGCCCGGCCAAGCTGAAGGTTTCGGCGGTGATGTTGGCACCAAGGCGGGCGTCGAGGCTTTGGCGGCAGAGGTGGCCAAGCGCACGAACAAGCTGCACATCTTGATCAACAACGCAGGCCGCACTTGGGGGGCACCTATTGGTGAACATCCTTATGAGGCTTGGGAAAAGCTCTTGAGCCTTAATGTAACGGGCATGTTTCATCTTACCCAAACCTTGCTCCCGCTTCTTGAAGCCGCAGCATGTGACGATGATCCGGCGCGTGTTGTTAACGTGGGTTCGGTCATGGGAGATATTCCGAAAGGCACGGCAACCTACTCTTACGCGGTTTCAAAGGGCGCGGTGCATCATATGACACGCGTCTTGTCCAATGACCTCGCGCATCGCAGGATCACAGTGAACGCAATTGCGCCGGGGCCTTTCGTGTCCAAAATGACTGCCTTCGCAATTGGCACAAAAGAAGGTCAGGCGGAGAGTGCCAAGGGCGTGCCGCTGGGCCGTGTGGGACGGCCCGAAGACATCGCCGGTGCGCTGCAATACCTCTGCGGACGTGGTGGCGCCTATGTGTCGGGGGCGATCCTGCCCTTGTCGGGTGGGATGCAATCGAACGCACCGGGCAATCTTTTCAACAAGGACCTCTGAGATGACGCTTCCTTCCGGCAAGAGTATGGCACGCGCCGACTTTGAGGCGATGATAGGTCAGGAAATCGGGGTATCGAGTTGGTTCGTCATCACGCAAGATCGGATCGATACCTTTGCTGATTGCACCGAGGATTGGCAGTACATCCATGTCGATCCCGAAAAGGCAAAGGAAAGCCCGTTTGGGACGACCATCGCCCATGGGTTTCTGACCATGTCGATGTTGTCGGCGATGATCTATGAAATGCCTTCGATTGAAGGGGTGCGGATGGGTGTGAACTATGGCTTCAACCGAGTGCGCTTCGTGTCACCGGTAAAGGTTGGTGCGCGCATTCGGGCGCGGTTTGTTCTCACTAAGTTTGAAGAAATTCGCCCCGGTGAAGTACAAACTACGATGGATGTCGCCATCGAGATTGAGGGCGAAACCAAGCCCGCGCTTGTGGCTGAATGGCTTGGGCGTCGTTATTTCTGAGGGGGATCAGATGAGCATAAGATTTGACGGACGTGTGGCGATCGTTACTGGCGCTGGCGCTGGATTGGGTCGCTCACATGCGCTTGGCCTCGCGGCTCGCGGAGCAAAAGTGGTCGTGAATGACTTGGGTGCCGCCACGGATGGCTCGGGCGCATCCTCCGAAGCTGCGCGCAGTGTCGTTGAGGAAATTCGTGCGAAGGGCGGTCATGCAATTGCCAATGGCGCGAATGTCACCAACGAAGCGCAGGTTCAGACTATGATTGATGAGGCGATTGCCGAGTTCGGTCATGTCGACATCTTGGTAAATAACGCAGGCATTTTGCGCGACAAGACGTTCGGCAAAATGGGCTTGCCGGATTTCCGTCTGGTGCTGGATGTGCATTTGATGGGTGCAACGCTTTGCACGCACGCAGTGTGGCGTCATATGTGCGAAAGAGGTTATGGCCGGATTGCCTTTACCACCTCTGCTTCGGGCCTGTATGGCAACTTCGGGCAAGCAAATTACGGCGCTGCGAAAGCGGGTGTCGTGGGACTGATGAACGTGCTGGCTCAAGAGGGCGCGAAATTCAATGTGCGGGTCAACACGCTTGCACCCACAGCAGCAACCCGGATGACCGAGAGCCTGTTGCCTCCCGAAGCCCTAGAGCTGTTGCGGCCCGAAACCATTACTCCCGGTCTGTTGATGCTTGTCTCGGAAGATGCGCCAACCAAGATGATCCTTGGGGCAGGGGGCGGTTGTTTTACGGAAACCAAGATCCACGAAACGGTTGGAGTTGCTTTGGCGGACGAGGATCTATCACCTGAGGCAGTGATGGCAAATCTCAGCCGCATTCGCGACACAGCGGGCCAGACAGAGATGGCAAACGCTTTCGCCCAAACCCGAAAATATGCCCGCATGGCCGCCGAATTGCGCGGATTGCCCATGCTTTGGAATGAGTAAGAGAGGAATTTCTCATGCGTGACGCTGTTATCGTTTCCACTGCCCGCACTCCGATCGGCAAGGCCTATCGGGGAGCCTTCAATAACACCTCAGCACAAACACTGGCCGCGCATGCGATCCGCGCTGCGGTAGAGCGCGCAGGGCTCGATGGCAGTGAGATTTCTGATTGCGTGATTGGCACGGCCATTCAACAGGGTTCGACCGGTGGCAATATCGGGCGCCAAGCTGCCATTCGCGCGGGCCTTCCGGTCACGGTTGCGGGCATGTCGTTGGACCGTCAATGCGCCAGTGGCATGATGGCAATCGCAACAGCCGCCAAGCAGGTCATTACCGATGGGATGGATATTGTGATCGGCGGAGGCGTAGAGTCGATCAGCTTGGTACAGAATGACAAAATGCGGATGGATTGGCTGGCTGATGCATGGACCAAAGCCAACAAACCTGCGCTTTACATGAGCATGCTGGAAACCGCCGAGATCGTGGCAGACCGCTACGGCGTGAGCCGCGAAGACCAAGATGCCTATGCACTGCAATCCCAACAGCGCACTGCCGCAGGTCAAGCGGGAGGCAAGTTCGATGACGAGATCGTGCCGATAACCACGAAGATGCTCGTGCAAGACAAAGAGACCAAAGCGATCAGCGAGCGCGAAGTGACGCTGACGAAAGATGAAGGCAACCGTCCCTCAACCAAACTCGACGACCTTTCGGGTCTTAGCCCGGTGTTCAAGGGCGGACAAACGGTGCAGGAAGGCCGCTTCATCACGGCAGGCAACGCATCGCAACTTTCCGATGGCGCGTCTGCCGCGGTTGTTATGGAAGCGAAAGAAGCCGAGCGTCGCGGCCTTGCGCCGCTGGGGCGCTACGTGGGCGTCATGGCCGCAGGTTGCGAGCCAGATGAAATGGGTATCGGCCCGATTTATGCCGTGCCCAAACTGCTCAAGGCGCATGGCCTTAAAGTCGAAGATATCGGTCTTTGGGAGCTGAACGAGGCTTTCGCGAGCCAAGTGTTGCAATCCGCGCGTGTTTTGGGGATTCCAATGGATCGTCTCAATGTGAATGGCGGTGCGATTTCCATCGGTCATCCATATGGCATGTCGGGCGCGCGAATGGTGGGTCATGCCTTGATCGAAGGAAAGCGTCGCGGCGTGAAATATGTGGTGTGCACCATGTGTGTCGGCGGCGGCATGGGGGCCGCAGGCCTGTTTGAAGTGTTGTGAATTCATGACTGGGCGGGGAACAGCTCCCCGCCTTTTTGACCTTAGGCGGCAAGAAGCCGCTTTTCAAAAAAGGGAATTTTGATGGCGCTTCCAAAACAATTGCAAGGGTTGCGGCTGCCTGTGGTAGGTTCGCCGCTCTTCATCATTTCAAATCCGGACTTGGTGATTGCTCAGTGTAAGGCTGGCATCGTTGGGTCGTTTCCCGCGCTCAATGCACGTGAGACCGATGGCGAGCCACCCTTGCTGGACGCTTGGCTCAAGCGGATCACTGAAGAATTGGATGCGTATAACCAAGCCAATCCTGATACGCCTGCCGCGCCTTATGCTGTTAATCAGATCGTGCATCGTTCTAACGCTCGGCTAGAGCGGGATCTGGAAATTTGTCATCGCTGGAATGTGCCAATCTGGATCACCTCGCTCGGTGCGCGCGTGGAGGTCAATCAAGCCGCGCATGCCTGCGGGGGGATCACCTTGCATGACATCATCAACAACACCTTTGCCAAAAAAGCGATCGAGAAGGGCGCAGATGGCCTTATTGCGGTTGCGGCTGGCGCGGGCGGGCATGCTGGTGCTCAGTCGCCTTTGGCGCTGATCTCAGAGATCCGCGATTGGTTTGACGGCCCATTGTTGCTGTCTGGAGCGATCAGCACTGGACGCTCTATTCTTGCGGCTCAAGCCATGGGCGCGGATCTGGCCTATATTGGCTCTCCGTTCATTGCGACAAACGAAGCCAATGCGGTCCCGGATTACAAAGACATGATCGTCTCTTCGGGGGCTGAGGATATTGTCTATTCCAACCTCTTCACCGGAGTGCACGGAAACTATCTCAAGCCTTCTATCGCCAAGGCCGGGCTAGACCCGAACAATCTTGAACAATCCGATCCGACAAAGATGGATTTTGGGGCGAACCGACAAAAGCCAAAATCGTGGAAAGAGATCTGGGGCGCAGGGCAGGGCATTGGATCTGTGAAATCTGTTGCGCCTACCGCTGATTTGGTGGCGCGCCTAGCGCGCGAGTATAGTGCTGCAAAACAAGCGTTTCAGAGCGTCGTTAATGGGTGAACTCTGGCTCATCCGCCACGCGCAAGCCAGTTTTGGCGCAGCCGATTATGACAAGCTATCAGAGCTTGGCCATGAACAATCGTGCGCTTTGGGCGCGGCATTGAAAACCTTTGGCTTGATGCCGGACGCAGTCTTTATCGGCGCACAGCGCCGTCACCGCGAAACGTGGGAAGGCATCAATGTCGCCCTTGGGCTGACGGCGTCTCCAGAAGTCTTGCCGGGCTTTAACGAGTTTGACTTCAAGGGCCTTCTTGAGGCTCGTTATGCTGGCAAAGAGCGCCCGGAGGCACTTCATAGTGATCGCCGAACACATTTCAAAATGCTTCGGGAAACGGTGTTGGAATGGCAGAAAGATGAAATCATTTCGCCTCCAGAGCGTTTTGCTGATTTTTCCAACCGTGTGCGCGCTGCCCGTGCCCTCGCGGCTCAAGGTGGCGCGCGTGTGATGGTGGTGTCCTCCGGTGGGGCCATTGGGCAAAGTGTGGCAGAGGTGATGGCGGCGCCCGCCGATGCAATGATCCGCTTGCAGCTGCAAATCAAGAACTGCTCGATCTCCCGGATTATCGTTGGCAGTTCGGGCGGTGAACACCTGTCAACTTTTAACGAAACGCCACATATCGACGCCGCAAATTCGCGGTTTTTGACTTATAGCTGAGGGGAACGCGCCATGAATAATGCTGCCGCCCAATTCGACACCGATGCCGTCGCACGCTGGCTCTCTGAGCATATGGAGGGCTTTAAAGGCCCGTTAACAGCCGAAAAATTCGCGGGTGGGCAGTCAAATCCGACCTTTCGTTTGAACACTCAAACGGGATCTTACGTGCTGCGTCGCAAGCCGCCGGGGCAACTTCTAAAATCGGCGCATGCTGTGGATCGGGAGTTTCGGGTGCAAAAGGCGCTCTGGAAGTCCGATGTGCCAGTCGCGCAAATGCATGTGCTTTGCGACGATGAAAACGTGATCGGGTCCATGTTTTACGTCATGGAAGAGGTGCGGGGGCGAAACTTTGGCGAGCCGACGCTAGATGCTTTGGCAACAGATGATCGCCATGCGATTTTTGTCGAGATGAACCGTGTCTTGGCCGCGATCCATGATGTTGATCTTGTTGCGAAAGGACTGGCCGACTACGGGCCAGAGGGCAATTATTACGAGCGCCAAGTTGGTCGTTGGACGAAACAGTATCGTGCCAGCGAGACACAAATGATTGAGCCGATGGAGCACCTGATCGCGTGGTTGTCGGCCAATATGCCCGCCGAAGATGGGCAACGCACATTGGTTCATGGCGATTTCCGTATCGACAACATGCTGTTTGCTCAGGACGCGCCGCGCTGTGCCGCCGTTTTGGATTGGGAGTTATCAACGACGGGCCATCCCTTCGCTGATCTTGGTGCGGTCATTATGCAATGGGGCATGCCGCCCGGAAGCGAAGGGCGCGGTCTGGCTGGGATTGATCGCAAGGCTGAAGGTTTGATGGCTGACCAAGAATTCATTGATCTTTATTGCAAGAGACGCGGCCTTGCGGGCATCGACCGTTTCGGATTTTACCTTGCGTTCAATTATTTCCGGATGGGGGCGATCATTCAGGGTGTGTACAAACGCGCGCTCGACGGGAATGCCTCCAATCCAGAACGCGCCAAGCGATTGGGCGGTTTCGTGGGCTCCTTTGCCGAAGCGGGTCTGATTGCCGCAAGGGGCGTTGGATGACTCAGTCGGACGTGAAAGAAGCCCCCTATCCTTGGCAAGAAACTCTTGGATTTGATGTCACCGATTGGGGCCCGGACTTTGCTGAAGTGACTGTTAAGATTGAGCACAAACACGCCAATCGCTACGGCATTCCACATGGCGGCGTCTTAGCTTCAATTCTCGATACGGCGATGGGTTTTGCGGGCTGCTATACTGGTGATCCTGCAAAGCCACAGATGGCGATGACATTGAATCTGAGCGTTAATTACCTGTCGGTGGCCAAGGGCACGCGCCTTATTGCTTCCGGCAAGCGTACCGGTGGCGGCGCAAAAACGTTTTTTGCCGAAGGGCGCATTACGGATGACGAAGGAACATTGGTTGCAACAGCAACAGGCGTGTTTCGTTACCGCGGAAAATAACTGAAGTAGGGGAAGAACATGAGCACTGAAATGCAGCGTATCGTCTTGGTCAGTCGACCAACAGGCGCACCCACACCGGAAAACTTCCGTTTGGAAGCCGCGCCGATCCCAACCCCGGCGGAAGGGGAAATCCTTGTACGCGTTACGGCCATGTCGCTTGATCCCTATATGCGGGGGCGTATGGATGATGCGAAATCTTATGCCCAGCCCGTGCCCCTAGGTGGAACGATGGAAGGTGGCTCTGTAGGTCAAGTGATTGCCTCCAACAGCCCCTACTTCAAAGAAGGCGATTGGGCGTTTGGCATGTTTGGTTGGGCAACGCATGCGTCAATCGATGCGAAAATGTGCCGTAAACTCGATCCAAAACAAGCACCAGTCAATGCCGCGCTTGGGGTTTTGGGCATGCCAGGATTTACAGGCTGGTTCGGTCTGATGGAATATGGCCGCCCCAAAGCCGGAGAAACACTCGTTGTTGCCGCTGCAACAGGTCCTGTCGGATCGATGGTCGGGCAGGTTGCCAAGTCAATGGGCCTACGGGTTGTCGGCATCGCGGGTGGGGCGGACAAGTGCAAAATGGCCGTCGAAGAGTTTGGCTTTGACGCGTGCCTCGACCACCGCGCCTATGAGGATGCCAAGAGCCTACGCTTGGCACTGAAAGACGCCTGCCCAAAAGGTGTCGATATCTACTTCGAGAACGTTGCGGGCAAGGTTTTGGATGCGGTGCTCCCCTTGATGAATGTAGGTGGTCGTATCCCGGTTTGCGGTATGATCTCTTGGTACAATGAAGGTGGCCTCGGTCTGAACGCCGGGGGCGAAAAGGATCAGCTGCCAAAGCTCTGGCGCACGATTCTCGTCAATCGTCTGCATGTGCATGGGTTCATCATTTCCGACCATTGGGCGCGATTCGGAGATTTTCTTGGCGCTGTTGGCCCGATGCTGGCCTCTGGTCAGGTCAAATATGTCGAAGATATCGCCGAGGGTCTTGCCGCTGCGCCAGCAGCGTTCATCGGTCTGTTGCAGGGAAAAAATCGCGGCAAGCAGATTGTAAAAGTCGCGGATTGATCCCACCACAAGCCTGCAAAGTCAGGCTCTTGCATGGAAGACCCATGTGAGCGGAGACGGACAGGGGGGGCAAGCGCCCCCCCTTTTTGCTTGCGGCTCCCATTGGTCGTTTCCAGCATTGAGGGCGACGCATCCCGCATTGCGTCTTGAAAGCGTCCAGAGTAATCAGAAAGGGCTTCGGTTCCGGCGTCACCGCGCCGGATGAAAAGGGAACCGGGTGAAGGCGCAAGCCCAACTCCCGGACTGCCCCCGCAACTGTAAGCGGCGAGTGATGTCGGCATATGCCACTGGTCCCCTCGTGAGAGCGGATTGGGAAGGCCCGGCAAAGCATCGACCCGCAAGTCAGGAGACCTGCCGAAGTGATCACCTTGTCCGTGCGCGGGGCGCGCTGCGGGCTGCGGGTTTTCCGTAGAGGTGACGACCTTCACCGTCTGCGGAGGGCCACCTGTCCTCTGTCTGACCATTCTTGATGCTCATGGCCCCCGAAATAGGGGCACAGAGGACGATATGAAACTATACGTTACCGCCAGTATTCTGGCGCTTTCCATTGGCACATCCGCATCTGCCCAAGATGCGTTTCAGTTGGGTCAGATCACGCTCTTTACCAACCAAACAGCTATCTCGACCGCCCGGACCGGTGCGAGTGTAGACGTGGTGGAAAGCTCTGATCTCAACAAGGCTGCTGACATACGATTGGTCGATTACCTTGCGAGTTTGCCCGGTGTTTCCGCAACGACTGCTGGCGGTGTTGGTGGAACAGGTACTCTGCGCGTGCGGGGACTGGGAGGGCAATATCTGGCCGTACGGATTGACGGGCTGGACGTGACGGATGCCTCACAAACCCAGACATTGTTCGACTGGGGGACACTCACTCTCAGCAATGTTTCGCGGATTGAATTGCTCAAGGGCAGCCAATCTGCTGCCTATGGGGCAAATGCCGTTGGCGGCGTAATCAACATCACAACGTTGGGCGCGTCAAAAGAAGGCACGAGCGGCGCTGCCTCTCTTGAATTCGGTAGCTTCGGGACTGTCCAAACTGCCTTGTCGTTGGGATTAAAGGCCGATCGTCTTGAGTTGGCGCTGGGTATCAATGGCCTTCGAACGGACGGTTTTTCATCCCTCGCAGTCGGCACGGAAGCGGATGGCGCGCAGTCCGGGCAGCTGACTTTTGCCGCTTCGTATCAAGTTGCGGACGATTTGAAGATTGGGCTCTCCACTTCCATAAAATCCAGTGATTCAGAATATGACCCGCAATTCTACGCGGATCCGACCCTCTCTTTCTCTATTCCGCGCGGTGATGGCGCGACGTTTGACGAACGTGCCGTTGCCAAAGAGCGCGGAGTTCGAATTTTTGCGGAACTGCAAACTGGCGCTGTGCGCCACGAATTTTCTGTGTCTCGCTTTTTTAGCCAGCGTGATTTTCTGGGCACCGAAACCCGGTTGATCGAAGATTACCCTCCGCCCAACTTTACCGCCGTTGTCGTTGGAAACTACACTGCGGGCGATGGCAATTTCGAAAGCCAGCGCGACGCTGTGGACTATTCTGGCGAATGGGCCGTAAGCGAAAGCACGCAGATTAACTTTGGGGCGCAATGGAAGCGCGAAGGCTTTGGTGCGACCGAGTCGGTCATCACTACGGTCCCCCCTGCCTTTACCATTTTGAACACATCACAAGACGTGACATTAGGGGCCGTTTTTGGCGAGGTTCTTTACGCGCCAAATGAAGACGTCGACCTCGCCTTTGCGCTTCGTCGTGATGATCATTCTGTGTTTGGCGGCAAGACGACGGGGCGCTTTGGGCTGGCGTGGCGACTGCGCGAAGATATCATTTTGCGATCCAGTTTCTCTACAGGCTTCCGGGCACCATCGCTTTATGAACTTTACAGCCAAACATATGGCAATCCAGCTCTACAGCCTGAAAACAGCAGAAGTTTTGAGCTAGGCCTTGAAAAACGCTATGGTGAGTCTGGATTTGTTAAGGCCACCATATTTGCCACCGAAGTCAGTAATCGCATCGATTATGACTTTAATACCAATACCTATCAGCAGGCTTTGGGGAAAACCAATCTGAAGGGCTTGGAGCTGTCGGGTCGCGCCGCCTTGAGCGAAACCGTGTCCTTCTTCGGAAATTACACGTTGACCGACGCGATCAGCGCAAATGGCACTGCTTTGGTCCGAGTGCCACGTCATGATTTACAATTGGGGGTTTCTGCTGATTTCTCCACGCGTCTTTCGGGGCAGGTTTCGCTGAATTACGTCAAAGACCGCTTCGATGGTTGGCAAGGGGCTCCGGTTGCGGTGCCGGATTACACCGTTGTCAATCTGGGCATGGCCTACGATCTTTCTGACAGTGTTGAGGCCTACTTCCGAGTAGAAAACCTCTTCAATGAACAATATCAGTCAGTGCAAAATTATAACTCCTCTGGCCGGGCGGCCTATTTCGGTGTCCGCGCGTCGTTTTAATCTCTGCGCTGTGGCTCTTGCGCTTGTGGGAGCCACCAACGCCCTGGCGGATACGCCGGGGCGGGTGGTATCGATCAATCTTTGTACCGATGAATTGGCACTACTTCTGGCCGCACCGGGGCAGATTTTGTCGGTGTCCAAACTCTCCGCTGATCCCGCTTATGATGTCGACGTGCCCGATGGTGTGGCGATTAACGGCGGGATGGCGGAAGAGGTCCATGCGCTTTCGCCTGATCTCATTCTTGCAGGTGCGTATTCGGGGGGGGCGACTGTTGATATGCTCAAGCGTCTTGGGCACCCGGTTGAGGTGTTTCAGCCGGCTGCGTCGCTGAACGATATCCGCGCCAATCTGCGGCAGATGGGTGGGCTCTTGGGGCGCGCGGGCGCTGCGGAAACCGTAATCGCACAGTTCGATGCCGATCTCGCGGCCTTGCAAGATAATGGCCCCCGTCCAAGGGCGGCGCTTTGGTTTGCCAATGGCTACGCTCCCGGGCCTGCTACTCTCGCGGGGCAAATTCTCGATGCCGCGGGCTATGCCAACATCGCCGTTGAAGCCGGGATCTCTGGCACAGGCTTTTTGTCGCTTGAGGAGTTGGTTCTTCTCGACCCAGATGTGATCGTTACTGGCCAATCCTATCCTGGGTCATCACGCGCAGAAGACATCATGCGTCATCCTGTTGTGGCAGCCCTCAATGGAACGAAATCTGCACCTGTAACCGATCGTGATTGGGTCTGCGGCACGCCACGTATCTTGCGCGCCGTGAAGAGTTTGCGCGCAGCCCGTCTGTCAAGCGAGGGGCGTGGATGAAACTGCACCTGTCCCTTGCCGCGGTGGTCATTGCACTCTTTGCGCTTTCGCTCTCGGTGGGGCCTGCCGGGTTTGCTCGGCTTTGGCATATGAGTGGGCCGATGCCGCTCATTTTGTGGGAAATTCGCCTGCCGCGCGCTATTCTCGCGGTATTCATCGGTGCCGGATTGGGGCTCTCCGGTGCTGCGATGCAAGGGTATCTACGAAACCCAATGGCAGAACCGGGCATTTTGGGTGTGTCTGGGATGGCCGCTCTGGGTGCGGTTATCTCCATCCATTTTGGCCTTGCCGCACTCTGGCCATTGGCGCTGCCATTTGCAGCGTTGCTAGGCGCGGTTCTGGGTGTTGCGCTTATTCTTGCTCTGTCTGGGTCGCGCGGTGGGTCGGTGACGCTCATTCTTGCGGGTATAGCCATTTCGGCATTGGCCGGGGCGTTCACATCGCTTGTTCTTAATCTCGCTCCCAATCCATGGGCTGCAAACGAGATCGTTTTTTGGATGATGGGTTCGCTTGCCGATCGCTCTTGGCTGCATGTGGCACTCGCCTGCCCCTTTATCTTGATCGGTGCAGGGATTTTGCTGTCACAGGGGCGGGCCTTGGACGCGCTCACATTAGGCGAAGATGCCGCCGAAAGCCTCGGGTTGCGCCTTTCGCATGTTCGCTTGTGGCTTGTTTTGGGCACAGCGGCCGTGGTGGGGGCTGGGGTGGCCGTTGCAGGCGCTGTGGGGTTTGTCGGTCTGGTTGTGCCGCATCTCTTGCGCCCACTGGTAGCGGGGCGGCCTTCGGTGCTGTTGATTGCGTCTGCTTTGGGCGGTGCTGGCTTGGTTCTTGCCGCTGATGTCGCCGTGCGTGTTCTCTTGCCGACTGGCGATCTAAAGCTTGGTGTTTTGACGGCGCTCGTAGGCGCACCTCTCTTTTTGCATTTGATCTGGAAGATGCGGAGGGGCCAGATATGACGCTTCTTTCGCTCGAGAATCTGACCGTGCGGCGCGGTAAATGCCCGGTCGTCGATCATGTGTCGTTCACAGTGCAGCCCGGTGAAGTCATCGGCCTCTTGGGGCCAAATGGAGCAGGGAAAACCACGTTAATGCGCGGGGCGTTGGGGCTTATAGCGGCTTCCGGGTATTCGTCTCTGGCTGCTTTGGATCCACGGGCACGGTCAAAGGCCGCTGCATGGCTGCCGCAGCAGCGCGATATCGCATGGCCAATGCCCGTCGAGGCGGTGGTGCGACTCGGGCGATTGCCTCATGGCGACGAGGGTCAGGATCTGGTGGATGCGGCCATGGCGCGCATGGATATCGGCGCTATGCGAGATCGTCCGGCAACAGCCCTTTCAGGCGGCGAGCAAGCGCGCGTCTTGATTGCCCGCATGCTTGCCCAAGATGCGCCCTTGCTGATGGCGGATGAGCCGGTCGCCGGACTTGATCCGGCTCATCAAATCTCGACAATGCAAGTGTTCGAAGCGCTGGCAAAAGAGGGCCGAAGTGTCCTCGTCTCGCTTCACGATCTCGGTCTTGCTGTGCGCCATTGTACGCGTTTGATCTTGATGCAGGCAGGTCAAGTCGTGGCGGATGGCGCACCGTTGGATGTGCTTACGCCAGATCGGTTGCGCTCGGTTTTTGGTATCACGGCTTTTGTCTCTCAAGGCTCGCAGGGTCCGATTTTTCAGCCGCTGGAGGTGATCCGATGAGCGTGACCCAAGACGGCGTTTGGCTGCATTTTGATTTGGGCGCGCCTCTGCGCGTGCTTTCGTGGTCCTTGACGAACCCCGGTCTTGTCACCAGCAACGCGATGGTTTGGCGCGAGGTCAAAAACAGCGACCTTACACCTGATCTTGATGTAAATGATTGGTATGGCCGCGCCCTTGATGAAAAAGGCTGGGGCGCGGCTGTGGCCTTTCTGACCTCGCGCGATATCAGCACATGGGTTGAGGCTAAAGCCGCCGTTGAAGGGGTGACCGCCCATGCTGTGGCCACCGTAGGCCTGTCAAATGGCGAGCGCGTGGGCGCGCGTGTCGACTATTCAAGCCGGGATTGGAACGGCTCTTGGGGCACGATCAATGTTGGGCTGAAGGTCTCGGAGGGGCTTTCCGAAGCAGGATTGATCGAGTTATTGGCGATCGCTGTTCAGGCCCGCACTGCGGCAGTGATCGATGCGGGGGTTCTTTTGCCCACCGGGCGTGCCACAGGTACAGGCACGGATTGCATCGGCGTCGCCGCGCCGGAAGGGCCAACAAATTATGCAGGCCTGCACACGGCCTTGGGCGAAGCTGCCGGGCGCGCCGTCTATCAGGCGGTGCTTCAAGGTGCGAAAGAGTGGCGGCAGGCCTATCCCAAGGCACCCGGCATTGCACAGGAGGAACTGGGATGGACATGAGCGCTGTTGGCAACTTTTTGCAAATGGGCGGTCCCGCAATGTGGGCGATCGCTCTGCTCTCTGTGTTCACTGCTGCGGTTGTCATGTGGAAAGTCTGGCGGTTGGTCCAAGCGGGAGTATGGAGCTCTGCCAAGCCGGGTGGGCAAGTAGACGTCGCACTCCAGCAGTGGATTGAGGGCGATAAAAACGCCGCCGCGCGTTTGACCGGGCGCGCCATTCTGCACTGTCTCGTGCGCGAAGCGATGAAACTTCGCCTCGATCCGCACCTGAGTGATGCTGCGGCGCGTGACGAGGTGACCGTCCTTGCCAAAGGCATGGTGGCAGATCTGCGAAGCGGCCTGCGCGCACTGGAACTGATCGTAACGATTGCACCCCTGCTCGGCTTGTTCGGCACCGTTTTGGGCATGATCGATGCCTTTCAAACCCTGCAAGCCGCGGGCAGCCGTGCCGACCCTTCCGCTTTGGCAGGCGGTATTTGGGAAGCGCTCTTGACCACGGCTGCCGGTATGGGCGTTGCCATTCCCGCTGCGATGGCCTTGTCATGGTTTGACGGAATTTCCGAAACCATGCAGGGGCGTATGGAAGCTGCCGCGACCCGTATCTTTACCCGGGGCCCCCAACGGATCAACGAAAACACTCCGGGAGGCCATGGATGATGGAGTTCGCCCGCCCAAGGTCTCGTCGCCGCGTGTCTCTCACGCCGATGATCGACGTCGTGTTTTTGCTTTTGGTATTTTTCATGCTGGCGGCACGCTTTGGGTTCGAGAATAGCCTCGTGCTTTCTGCGGGAACAGGATCGGTCGCATGGGAAGGCGCGCCGCGTTTGGTTGATGTCTCGCCCGATGGCTTACGCCTCAATGGGGTGAGCATTAACCCTGAAGATCTTGAAGCGGCTCTTCGTCCTCTTATGCCAGCTGGGGGCACAGTCATTTTGCGCCCTATCGACAGCGCAAACTTGCAACAACTTGTTGCTGCCAGTGAAATCTTGACGGCCGCCGGTGCGGGCCGCGTTCTGGTCGTGGAGTAAGCAGATGGATTTTACCCCCACCCGCCGCCGCGACCTGCCCGAGAGTATTGTTCCGATGATCAACGTCGTATTCTTGCTGTTGATCTTTTTCCTGATGACCGCCCAGATCGCCCCGCCAGACCCTCTCGATGTGCGCCCGCCCTTGTCGGATGCTAGCGCCGAGGTGCCGCAAGATGGCGCGCTCTACATGGGGTCTGATGGCAGTTTGGCGTTCAACACGCCTCAAGGTGTGGTGTATGGCGAAGCGGCACTTCTGTCGCTTGTGGCGCAAATCTTGGAGCAGGACCAGCTGCAGGGGAAAGGGGAGGTTGTCTTGAAAGCGGATGCCTCTGTTGCGGCGCGCGAAGTCGCGCGTCTTTTGCCGCGTCTTGCTGTCCTTGGTGTCGGCGATGTTCGCCTAGTAACCGCTGAAGGGGCGCGCCCATGATCCGGATTGCCGAGCATCTCATCTTTGGCTCGCTCGCGGTTGCAGGCCATCTCGCAGTATTTGGCATCACTGGGGGCGCGCCGGGACCCGGTTCTGCTATGGACGGCCCCGCCGTGATCATGGAAGCGGCTCCCATCGAGCTGGCCGCGCTTGTGCAGCGCTGGACTGCGGCACCAGACGTAAGCAGCGCGGCACCAGATTTGCTTGGCCCAGATGCTCCACCCGAGAATGTGGCTCTCCCGCCAATTGCGGATACCCCGCCCGCCCTCGCGGCCTTGCCCCGCCTTCCCTTGCAAACCCTATCGCCTCAGGCCAGTGCGCCCGATGTGCCAAATATTGACACTGCTCCCGCCAAACCACCACGCGCCAAGGCCGAAGCACAGCCTGCACCAAAGAAAAAACAAGCGAAGAAAGAGCGCCCGGAAACCCTACCAACCCCCAAAGCCACTCAAACGGCTCCCGCGCAAAAGCAACAAGATGCTGCGGGAGGCGGGGGCGAGAAAACGCTGATGTCCGCTTGGGGTAAAGGGATCATGAAGGCACTTGCGCGGCAATCTGTGCGTGGCAAGTCCCTGCCCAAAGGCACGGTTACTCTTGCCTTGACGATAGATACCGCAGGGCACCTGCTTGGCGCACGCATTGCCCGCTCGTCTGGGCATGCTGTGTTGGATCAGGCAGCGTTAGCTGCGGTGAGCCGCGCACGTTTTCCAGCGGCCCCCAAAGGACTGTCGTCTGGAAAACATGCGTTCACTCTTCCGGTGGCCAGCCGTTAAAGCTGGCCCTCTTCCTCAAGAACTTTGCGCGCAACGCGAAAGCATTCTAGCGCTTGCGGAACACCGCAATAAATCCCCACGATATGCACCGCAGCTCGGATTTGCTCCTTGGTCGCCCCATTGCGAAGCGCTCCCCGGCAATGGATTTCCCACTCATGCATCTTGCCAAGCGCTCCGATCATCGAGAGGTTCATCAGGCTACGCGTCTTGGCATCAATGGCGTCATCACCCCACCCAAAGCCCCAGCACCACGCCGTCATCGCCTCTTGAAAAGGGCGACTAAACTCGTCGGCGGCCGCTAGATTTTTCTCGACATATTCCGCGCCGAGTGTCGCTTTGCGCTGGGCCAAGCCTTTATCAAACAGGTCTTCCATGGTCATGTCCTCTCGTTCCTTTGATCCAAGACTAGCGGCGTTCACGAGAAGAGCCAGATCAGACGTGACAGAACAGACATTGAAGGGTCGTAAATTGGTTTGCCGCATTGCGTGCTCAGGCTAGGTTGACCTCAAGGGAGACTGCACATGAATTATCGTATCGACGGGCTTCAATATGCCAACTGGTCGGAAAAGATATTCCGCCAGATGCGACAAGGCGGGCTCGATGCCGTTCATGTGACAATCGCTTACCACGAAACATTCCGCGAAACGGTCTTGCGGATTGAGCAATGGAACCGCTTTTTTGAGGCGTTTCCCGAACTGATTTTTCAGGGCTTTACCGCCGCCGATGTGGCAAAAGCCCGCGAGACTGGCCGCACGGCGATTTTTTTTGGTGCACAAAACCCGTCACCAATCGAAGATGATATAGGCCTTGTCGAAGTGCTTCACCGTTTGGGGCTGCGCTTCATGCAATTGACTTATAACAACCAATCCCTGCTCGCCACAGGCTGCTATGAGGCAGAAGATGCCGGGATCACGCGCATGGGCCGTGAGGTGATCGCCGAGATGAACCGCGTTGGTATGGTGGTGGACATGAGCCACTCTGCCGACCGCTCAACAATTGAAGCCGCTGAAATCTCCTCACGTCCGATCGCGATTACTCATGCCAACCCTTATGATTGGCACCCTGCCAAGCGCAATAAGCGTGACGCGGTGATCCGTGCGGTTACCGAGCGCGGCGGCATGCTGGGCTTCTCGCTCTATCCGCATCATCTGAAAGATGGATCGGCCTGCACCTTGAGTGACTTTTGCGAGATGATCGCCCGCGCTGCCGAGCGCTATGGGGTTCAACACCTCGCAATAGGCACTGACTTGTGCCAAGATCACCCCGATAGCGTGGTCGAGTGGATGCGCGTCGGGCGCTGGACGAAACGCATCGACTATGGCGAGGGTTCTGCGACGAATGCAGGGTTCCCCCCTATGCCTGATTTCTACAAAGACAACCGTGACTTCCCGAATTTCGCCACTGGTCTTGCGTCGGCAGGTTTCATCCCCTCCGAGGTTGAGGCGCTTTTAGGCGGCAACTGGCATCGCTTCTTTGCAGAAGGCTTTGAGCCGAAATGAACGCATATCCCGCCCTTCTGGCCGCAGTTTCCTCCGACCCGCTCATCGCCGAAGGCATAACGCCCCGCGCGCCCGAAACTGTCATGCGCCTTTCGCGCATGGGCTCTTTTCACGCATCGCGCCTTTCCTTCATGCGCGTTCTGTTGCGCCGCATCACAGCGGAAGGCTGGCGCGTTTCAAAACCAGTCTGGACGATCAACGCCCAAGGTGTGGGGCGCGCCGTCTATTCTGCCCAAGGGCCGGAGCGTGCATATTCGCTCGTCGCTTTTGCTCATGACCTCCCCCCAGAACAGCGTTCAGACCGCGTGATTGCTACCGCATGGGACGCAACGTTTACTCTCTTCGACGGGATCCCGTCTGCGGCTGATCTTGATCGTCTGGAAGCGAATGTTCCACTGCAAGAAGCGGGTCGGATCAGTGAGCGCGAACTTTGCCTCGCGCGCGCCAATCGCTCGGTGCGCCTATGGGACCACGTCGTCGATCGCCTTGCTGCGGGCGCGCAACCCGATCTGCAAACGGTTCTTGATGTAGGCTACTTGATGCGAACCACTGCGGTGTACGGGTCTTCCAAGTTTGGCGCCGCAGATCGCGACGTAATTGCCGCACGCCCAGAATGCGCGGCCCCTTTTCAAGTTGAAATGCTGACCGTCTGGCTCATTCGCACTTTTGTTATGGACCTTGTCGAACACATGGCCCGCGCGAAGGGGGGCGCTACCGCTGTGCCGATTGAGCCAGCCCTGCGCCGCCGCTTTGGGATCGGAAATTCCACGGGTCTGGGAATGGCTCCGTTTCTGATGACCCACCCGGTTCTGCTCAACAATTGGATTGCTGCGCGTGAATGGGCTTTGGCGCGGGTGCGCTCAGTCAGCACACCTTCGGCGCCTGAAATCGACCGTTTCAACGCGCTTGTGCCACGTGTTGCGCGCAATGCAGCCGAGTGGCAGTCCTCCCATCCGGTACAGATGGTCAAACTTGCGGCCCTGCGCGAAGACCTGTCGCGTCTCACCGCAAAAGTGGCCGAAGGTCTTGCGCCCCACGCCCCGTGGAACACGCTCTGGGTTTGGGCCGAAACCGCTCTGAGTGAAGAAGGCCAAGAGGCGTTGGCTTCGCTCTTGATCGAAGTGCATCCTGATTTAGTGGATGGGTTGGCAGAGTGCATGGCAGCAGATGAGGCCGCCTCGTTTCCTCTCGATGGCGCCCAATCGGTCGCGGCCCTGCGTCAGAAAATTGTCACGCATTATGGCTGGGCCCTGTCGATGGACTGGAGCGCAAAGCCCGCTCAGGCGCGAGTTTGGTATGTCTCTCAAGAAAAGCTTGAGCCGCGTCTTGGCGAGCGCTGGCAAGAAGATGTTGCAGAGTGGGAACAACCCCTTCAGCCGGGGCGCGATGTCGCCATGCTTGAACGGGCGCTTGTCGGCGTCGAGGGCACGGTCGCGGCCTTTGTGCTCCGCTACCCCGAACATCGTTACGCAATCCGTCGCGTCCAGATCTGCAGCCGCTTTCCCTATGCCGAAATTCACGACAACACGATATCCGACCAACTGCTCCCCATTGATCTTCTGCGTGCCAAACTTTCCTTTTTCGGAGCGACCCATTTCGACCCCCGGTCAGACCGCTGGGTTCGCATCAACATGTTTCGCGGCGCACCTTTCCCCCATGAAATCGCTGCAGAAGAATCCGACTTATGGGCATATCCCGTATGACTTATGCGTTGGGTGAAATCGAAACTCTTTGCCGCAAAGCCGCCCGTGGCGCGGGTCATTCTTGGGGCGTTGCCGAGGAAGCGGGCCGTGCAGCGCGCTGGCTGTGCGCCCACGGCTTCAAGGGAGCCGAGTTGATCCATAGCTGTCTTGCTCCGGGGGATGAGGCGTTGGGTGTCGGCGTCAAACTGGCCGACTTTCCCTGCGATCAAGCTCTTCCTCGCATCGCCGCCTTCGAAGCGCTTTTGCCTTTCGCCGCGATCGCCGCACAGCGCCTTGGCAAGACATGCACGCTTTCTGGACCGATGGCATGCTATGCTCTTGCGGCTGACGGCTCGGTCTGGCGCGCGCCGTCAATGGGTTCTGCTCCCTCTTTCCAATGTGGGGGCACCCCAACAGGCGAGCGCCTCATTCGCCAAAGCCGCGCCGCCCCTGATCCCGAGACACTCGCGGCGCTGCGCCGCTTGGAGCTCCGCACCTACGCGCCTGCAACCGAAGCAAGTCGCATTGCAGGTGCCGGAGCCGGGCTTTCTGATAACGACTAAGCCTGTAAAAATTGTACAGCTGCATCGGCTGCGCCAGATCCAATCAAAGCCGCCGATAATCTTCCGGTTTGATAGGCTCCAGTATCGCACGAGATCCTACCCGACGACGCATAAGGCTCAGAAAAAATCGTGTGGCCATGCACCACCCAAAGCCCATCTGTGCGTGTCTTGGTGAAAAACTCCGGATGCCCCCAAAGCACCGAACGGTCGCTTTGATCGACCGGGGCACGTGCAGGGTCTAGTGCCGCATGCACTGCAATCACCTGCCCCGACATCCAGCGTGTGGGTAGTTGGCGCATCCAAGCGATCAAATCGCGGCCCATAGCATCTTCCAGCGCCTCTGCCGCTTCTGCCACATCTTCCAAGTCGGCCTTCGCAGCGGGAGCTTTCAGCTTAAAGCTCTGCATGGTTTCTCGCCCGCCAAAATCAAGCCACTTCAGCCCGCGACCTGCCGGATCATCTAGGAAGTCGAGCAACATCTGCTCATGATTGCCCTTCAGGCACACCACCGATGCATGCGCCTCGCACATCGCCTTCACACGTGTCAGCACGGCAGCACTGTCTGGCCCGCGGTCCACCAAGTCACCCAAGAGCACCAAAGGAGCAGCAGGAGCCGCGCGTGTCAGCTCGGCCAGAAGTGCAGCCAACAAATCATCACGGCCATGCACGTCACCAATCGCTACAAATGGCTCAAGAGGCGCAACCGGGAATTCATAGGCAAGCGCAGGAGGCACAGACGAACTGCCTTCGACTGTTCGATCGCGTCGCGTGAACCGAGAAAATAGCGATTTCATAAGCACTCTACCTCAGGTTCAGGTGGTGACTTCCTCAACCGCCGTCTTGATCGTGTCAATGGTTTGATCAAGCATCCCCTGGCTTTCGGCCTCCGCCATAATCCGGATCAAGGGCTCCGTGCCCGACTTCCGGATCAAGATACGCCCGCCTTGGCCCAAAGCGGTTTCTGCGGCATGGATCGCGTCCTTTACCCGGTCGCTTTCCAAGGGTGTTTGCCCGGGCTTATAGCGAACATTGACCAGTTTTTGTGGTACAGGCGCAAATACCCGTGTCAAAGCCGAGGCAGGCTTGCCGCTTTCAATCAAGGCCGCCAGCACCTGCAGGGCGCCGACCAAACCATCGCCCGTTGTCGCGTGATCGGTCATCACGATATGTCCGGATTGTTCGCCACCAAGGTTTAGCCCCAGCTCGCGCATCCGCTCAACAACATAGCGGTCCCCTACATTTGTGCGCTCAAGTCCAACGCCCAAATTGTTCAAGTGCCGTTCGAATCCGAGGTTCGACATAACAGTCGCCGCGACGGCTCCACCTTTTAGCAAACCTTCTTTAGCCCAGCGTGTCGCGATCAACGCCATGATCTGATCGCCATCCGCAACATGCCCGGTTTCGTCAATCACCAACAACCGATCCGCATCGCCATCCAGACACAAACCAATATGTGCTCCAGTCTCACGTACCTTTGCGGCCGCAGCCTCAGGATGGGTTGAGCCACAGTTTTCGTTGATGTTCAGACCATTTGGAGACACCCCGATCGTGATGATCTCCGCACCCAATTCCCACAATACTGTCGGCGCAGCGCGGTAAGCGGCGCCATTGGCGCAATCCAACACAATCTTGAGGCCATCCAGCCGAAGCTGTCGTGGAAAGGTTGTTTTGGAATATTCCACGTATCTGCCCAAAGCATCGTCAAGCCGTTTGGCGCGGCCAATGTTTTGTGGTTGTGCAGGCGTAACGCCAGCGGCGAAAAGCGCTTCAATCGACAATTCATCCGCATCAGAAAGCTTAAATCCGTCAGGCCCGAAAAACTTGATCCCGTTGTCATCGGCGGGGTTATGGCTTGCAGAAATCATCACCCCCAAGTCAGCCCGCATAGACCGGGTCAACCATCCCACAGCCGGTGTCGGGACAGGCCCCAGCAAAAAAACGTTCATCCCAGTAGACGTGAACCCGGCAGTCAAAGCGGTCTCAAGCATATAGCCTGAAAGTCGGGTATCTTTCCCTATCACTACCCTATGCTCGGCTTGGTCATGACGAAAGTGCCGCCCTGCAGCAGCAGCCAGCCGCAAAGCGACTTCTGCGGTCATCGGATAGGTGTTCGCCCGACCGCGCACGCCATCGGTTCCAAAAAGAGAACGGGTCATCAAACCTCCAAAACTTACTTATGCGGGCCTAGCGCAGACAAGGCCGTGCTGTCTAGCACGCCCTACGCATCCGTTTGTCGGATTTGGCTTACGCGATCGCTGTCGGCGAAACTATGCTGCCTTCAAGCTCTTGATGATGATACCCATCGACCCGCGTCGAAACGAGCGCGCGAAGCCGCTCTGCATCTCCTGCGTCAATCGAGGCATTCAACTCTTTCAGCATTGCCGCGACTTCAATTTGGCTCAGCCGTGCTTCTTGTGCGCGCAAAATCTTGTTATGCGGCGTTGCCTGAAGGCTGGCATCGTCGATCAAGAGCTCTTCGTACAGTTTTTCACCTGGGCGAAGGCCTGTGATCTCAATCGCGATGTCGCCTTCACCTGTCGCGGGATCTTTCACGCGACGCCCGGCAAGATGTATCATCTGTTTGGCAATATCGATAATGCGGCGAGGCTCGCCCATATCCAAAACAAACACATCGCCCCCCCGCGCATAGGCGCCTGCGAGTAGCACAAGCCGAGCGGCCTCCGGGATCGTCATGAAAAACCGGGTCACCTCCGGATGTGTCACTGTAACAGGCCCACCTGCTTCGATCTGTTGCTGAAAGAGCGGCAAAACCGAGCCCGACGATCCAAGCACATTGCCAAATCGCACCATCGCATAACGGGTTGTTTGTGCACGGCTCGCCAAATCCTGTACCACCAACTCTGCCATGCGCTTGGTTGCGCCCATGATATTGGTCGGACGCACGGCCTTGTCGGTCGAAACAAGAATGAACCGCTCCACATTCGCCAATTGTGCGGCTTCTGCAACGATCTGTGTGCCCATAACGTTGTTACGCGCCCCTTCCAGTTCGTTCTCTTCCACCAAAGGAACGTGTTTATAGGCGGCCGCATGTAAAACGATCTCAACACGCTCATCGCGCAGCACTGCTGCGACGCGCGCCTTGTTCGTAACAGACCCCAACCGCGTCGTGACGGGAATTCCAGCCTGCGCTGCGCGCCCGCGCAGCTCTCGATCAATCTGATAAAGGGCTAATTCGCCTTGCTCAAAAAGCACGATCCTTGCGGGCTTGCAGTCCAGCAATTGGCGGCAAAGTTCCGAACCGATCGAGCCTCCAGCCCCGGTTACCATGATCACGCGCCCAGCGTAGGCCTTTGCGATTTCTGGATTTCCAGATCAACGCGTGTGCGACCAAGCAATTCGTCGGGGTTTACCGTACGAAGGGCTTCTTCCATGCGCCCCGACATCATATCTACATAGGACGGCAAAACCTGCACATCCACCCCAAGCTGCTTGAGCAAATCGGCAATCGCCGCCAACCGCTCTCCATTGACCGATGGCATAGCCAAGAGCACGCGCTCGACACCTTTCTTGGCCACCAATTCAGCGAGGCGTTTCGGTGAATAAACCGCCAAACCAGCCATCATCAGCCCTTGAAGGTGCAAGTTGTCGTCAACAAAAAAGACAGGCCTGACCTCCCTTGACGCGCGAAGAGCCGCACAAAGCTGCAGCCCGGCGGCCCCTGCGCCATAAATCGCCACAGGTTTACGGGCGTGATTGCGCTCGCCGAAATAGCTCAGCAAAAACACCACACCATACCGCGCGGCTAAAGCTGACGAGAAAAACAAAACGCCAAAAATAACTGGAACCGAGCGGGGACCAGACAACCCTAACAAGTAGCTGAAAATCATGGCAGCGGCAGAGAGGCAGGCTGCAGCGGCCGCCAACCTGACTGCTCCGCGGCCTTCCATCGCCGTCAGCTTCAGCCAAGGCAGCCTGAAGCCAATCGACAGCACCGCAGCGGCAAGTAACATGAAAGAAAAAAGCGGAAGATCGCCGTCAAGAACTTTGCTTGGCCACAAACTGCCATAGCGCAACGCATGTGCGAGATAGAGGCAAATGCCCACTAGCCCAATATCCATAACGCAATAAAGAACCGTTTTGGTCCGGCGCGGGAGACTATGAAGACGCTCAAAAATACGCATCGATTTCGACTCAATCTAATAGATGGTGCTAATAAAAACCCTTTCTTCATAATCTTTTTGGTGAGTTGCAGCAACTCTGCATGGAAACAGCGGATCAAAAAACAGGCATAGATTTACGCACTTGACATAAATTTAGACAGACTCACGCTTTGTTCCCTGTGGGAGACCAGAGCCCAGATGAATCCGCCGCGCCACGCGCACCCAAAAATTCACGTCGATAGACTCACGTGTGATCCATTCTTGGGTTGGCAACTCCAAACGAGGCGGGCATCGGCGGCGTTGCTGTCGAAAGAGCTCCGTATTTTTGGGTGCAAAGTGGCGATTAAGGGCTGCGATTTCCGAACGCGTAAAAATCGTTGAGACGCGGGTCGGCCCGTATTCAATACAAAAGGCAATCTGAGCGGCATCAATCAACATCTGCGTGGGCATTTTGCCCCCTGCAACAGTCATTGCCGCCCAAGTTGCCAAAGCATTTGGTGAAGGATTGGCGCGCGTTTGGGTGAGTGCTTCGGTTTCGGCTTTTGGAAGAGTGATCCCGCAAAAGGCGAGCATTGCCCCAATTAGCCCTCCTGGGGCCCTGTTTAGGCGATCAAAAGCAACAAACTCTATTTCAGCTGCTGAAAACCCCTTTCTTACAGCGGCATAGATCTTTGCATAATCGCTCCAAAGACCATCGATCAAATGATCTTTCAACGCCAGCTCCACCAATGTCGGTGGCGCAGGCGGGATCCTGGACCGCGCAATTTCCAAATATACCGACTGAAGGAATTGCCATTGACCGCGCAGCACGCAAATTACCCGGACTTCCGTGTAGCCTGAAAACACATCCCGTAGCTGTGCCATATCCACTTGCCCGCCAGCGCCGCCACCACGCGAAAACTCCTCAGAGGATAGAAACAGGGTCACATTCTTGTCCTGCCAAGTCTGCGCCAACCGTTTGAGGCCCGCTTCCCCGCCATCGGGGTGAAAATAGGCAGAAGGCAAGCGGATATAATCCGTAAGCAACGCGTGATGCCCGGTATGGGGATGAAAACTTGGATAAATCAGCCCGTGACGCGCCAAAAGGTCCCGGTTCGCATGAAATGCATTTTGTAACGCAGTCGTGCCCGTTTTGTGGGTGCCAATGTGCAACACCAGCCTAGCCATCGCGCAGGGTCTCACTCAAGATGTCCAAATACGCACTGCCAAAGGTTTCAGACGGCTCCAGCACCGCTTTTTCTGCCCATTCATTCCATGCGTTGATAAATAGTTCTCCACGGTATGAGCTGGTGAAGCCTTGCTTTTGCAACCCGGTCAGCCACGCACGAAACGTCGCGGGCGATCCGCCGCGCGCAATATGCGCCGACAGGCCGCGCCGCGCGCTATTGTCCCAAGCGGGCATAATTCCAGCAATGGTGTTCTGCGGTAACGAAGACCGATAGCGCTGCGAGAGCGATTTGCGGGCAACGGCAGCATAATCGTAGATCAACCCCTGAAATCCAGACGCGGGCCCCGCGTCTCCCATTTGATTGCCCAGCGGGCCCCCAAATAACAATTCCTCCGGCCCGACCAAACCATGCGGCGGCATCTCGACATAAAAATCCAAGCTTCCTTCGGGCACGGCCGCTTTGCCACGCACATGGAACGCAACTGCCCCCAGTTCGACCTCACCAATTCCGGCTGTTCGCCACGCCGCGCGCATCCGGGAAATGTTTTTTGCTGGCTCCGGCATATCCTCAGGTCGATAAAGCACGAACCGTGGACGCGTTCCATCTGGTCGCGAATACCGCGGGTCGCGCATATAAGGCAGCGTGGAATGCACCAGTCGCGCTTCAAATCCAGGCACATAGCACTGATTCAAGAGCACTTCCCCTGACAACCCATCCCAATTGCGCCGCCAACTTTCATTCGCCCAGCAGAGATAGAAAGGAAACTCGATCTCGCGCCGATGCAGGAGGTTGTCCAAAGGCGCTTCCAAGACACGGTTAGGATCAAACCAGTAATGGTAGACGCAAAAGGCATCTATTCCGGCGCGCCGCGCCATTTTGGCCTGCGCCGCCAACACCTCTGTTGCACGCAAATCATAATAGCCCAATGCGCCGGGACGCATGGGTTGAATATGGCCGGGAAACGCCGATTGCGCCTGATTGACAGCGCGCCACTCGGTATAACCCGCCCCCCACCATCGATCGTTTTCTGGGATCGGATGAAATTGCGGCAGGTAAAACGCACTTACAAAGCGCGGTTTTGGCAAAGCCACTGGGGATTGGGCTGCCAATTCTGACATCTGGCGAATCTGCCAGTGCCCGGCCGCCGCCAAACCGCCGATCACGCGCTCCACTGCATGCGCGCGCGTTTCATCCACCTGCCCGGTTTCTGGCTCAAACAATTCTGGACCGATGCGGAGCGCCCGCAGCATCTGCAATATTGCGGGCTTAGCCCAATAGATCGACCCCGCAGGGAACCGAAACGCGCCAGCTGCCTCGACGGCTTCCACCCTTTGCAACAAGGCCTCGGTTTTCCCCCGATTGCCTCCCCACCACGCACTAACTGGGTAGTTTTGCCCATCGGCGACCCAGATACCTGCGTCTCGGTCGGCCAAAAAGTAATCAAGTAATTTTGCCAAACCAGCTTTTGGCAAAACGCCCCCCACAAGGTGGTCGCGCCATTGGTCCCCATCTGGACGATGCGGAGACTTTTTCCCATGCAGCTTCAATACTGCTCGATATCCCTCAAAAGCGCCTGCATTCACCAGGTGAATGAAGGGTAATATGTCCCGACCATGATTCGGAACGGCCTGAACATGCGCCGAGGGAAACCTCTTCTTGATCTCTCGCGTCAGGGCTTCGGTTTCTGCGCCCCGCCAAGTCAACGTTACAAATAAATCATACGAGATATCCAACGCCGCAAAATGCGCTTCAAAGCTCTCCCATAAATCGGGGTAATAAAGATGGAGAGCAATCGCATAGGGGGCTTTTTCCCGCATCGGATCAAATCTAAGCGGCGGCAGGGTGTACTTTGGAAGGTTCTCCTGCGCGTGGCTTTTCAATGGTCTGCCTTCCGTCTGACCACGTTCCAGAAAATGCAAGAAGGGCGGCCGTCCCGAGTGTGCAACATCGGGATTTAGCGTCAGATAGCTTGCGGGTGAAAACTCTGGATTTGGCTGAAGCCCCATCCTTTCCCCCCATAATATAAAATGACGCAACGGAAAAATCCGAAATAGCGGATGCAGCCAAGGATGCGCGCCCACATAGAAGGATGCATCGAACAAGCCGCTTGCGCTGGCCAGTTGTCGATAGCGTCGCTCCTCCGCGCGCAACCCGAAAAGCCGCAACGCCTTTTTCACTCGCGCCAACCAAACGGCACTTTGCATATCAAACTCCCTGTGGCTGCAACTGCCCCTAACTTGCCGAAGAGAAGTTTCCGCAAGGTTTCCGGAACTAGGCTTCATGCAGAATTTCATGAGCATGGCGCAACAAAAGCGCCAATCCGATTGCCAACGGCACCAAGGCCGCCAAAGCCATAGAACCCGGTTCTGTCCAGGTCGCCTCATATGCCGGGTATAGCCCCGCGCGCACCTCCGAAACCGCGTGCACCAACGGATTGAACCCAAGCCAGTGATCATAAGGGTGCGGCAAGGTCTCGGGCAAAAACACCACTGCCGAGACCAAAAACAACGGGCGATTTGCGATTGACCATAATCGCTCCCAAATCGGGAAAGCCCCAAAGAGATAGGCATTCAACACGCCCGTGCTGGCCCCCATCAACAGCGCCAGACCAAACCCTGTCGCCAAACGGATCGGATCAATCGCAATCATATCGCGACTCCAAAGCGTCAGACTGCCAAGGACCAATGTGATGATAATTGTCTGGGTCACGCTTGCCAGAAAGAGCCGCGCCAGCAATGCATCCATCCAACTCACCGCCGGATAGGCCAGCAAAGGCCGAGAAAACCGCAACGCCACGCCAATCTTTTGCGCCACATCCGAATAAAGCGCGAATGGCAAATAGCCTGTCGCATAAAACAACGCGAAATCCTGCCCCAAGGGGGGGCGATGAAAGGCTGCTGAAAACGCCAGCGATAACAACAAAACAGCGGCAATCGGCTCGAAAATCACCCATAAATAGCCGCCCCGCAATCGCCCCTCCGAGCTGGCCATTTCGCGTAACAACAGGGCCAATATCGCTCGAATTGATGTGAAATGCGTCATGAGGCAGCTCGACTGTTAGGCAAATCTTTGCAGATCGAGGTCTAGTCTCGAAGCGTGAAGATTCTCCTAGCATCGGAGGAAAATATGCCACCCGCCGTCTTGAAAAAAACTGATCGGTCCGCAATCGGCCCTATGGGGCTGGCGAAACCGCATGTGCCGCCTCCGCTGCCTTTCCCGCCCTTGTCACCCGTCGAGGTGACGGCGCCAAGACCGTGGGCTGCTATCCCCGGCCTCGCTCGGATGAGGTTGCGGCACTGGGGCGTCGTGCTGTCTTTTCTATGCATCGTGCTCCTGCCTGGGGTTTGGGCGGGCTGGTATCTGACCCAGCGTGCAGCGGATCGCTATGTCGCGCATTTGGGCTTTGTCGTGCGCGCCGAAAGCAGCGTGCCCGGCGCAAGCCTTGCGGATGGCATGCCGGCTTTGGCGGCTCTGACCGGGGCAAGCACGCCTGATGCGGCGATTCTCGAAGAGTTCTTGGGCTCAACGGCGATTGTCGACCGTGTCGGACGTCAGATTGATCTTGTCGCGCTTTGGTCCCTGCCGGATCAAGATCGGCTTTTTGCTCTCTCACCAAATGCGACATTCGAAGATGTGGTGCAATTTTGGCCTCGAATGGTGCGGTTTTCAACTCGTCCTGGCAGCGGATTGATCGGCTTGAAAGTCGCCGCTTTTCAGCCGCAGCATGCCCGCCAAATCGCTCTGGCCATTCAGGCGGAAAGCGCTCTCTTGGTAAATGAGCTCTCCCGTCAAGCAGAAGCCGAGGCCCTGCGTTCACGCAAGGAAGAGCGGGAAAATGCGGTCTTGCGGCTCACGTCTGCGCGGCAAGCTATGGCACAATTTCGGGCAACGAGCCGCCTTGTAGATCCCACTGCAGATATCGCAGGCGAGATGAATGTTTTAACTGACCTTCAGCGGCGCATGGCCGACGAATCGGTCACCCTCGACATGTTGCGAAACGATGCAGAGGAGCGGCGAACAACGTGAAACGATTCCGTAGCCGCTGCCCGGATTGCACAAACCGAAAAGCGCATCGCTGTCTTGCGCGACCGCATCGCGGCGGAACGGGAAAAGTTCGGTGGTCTGGCAGAGCGCGATTATTCCAAGCTTCTCGCAGAATATGAAAGCCTCGCCGTCGAACTGGACTTTGCCGAGAAATCCTATCTCGCAGCCCTCGCAGCCGAAGAAGTCGCTCGCACCGAAGCCCGCCGCCAAGGCCGCCACCTTGCCGTTTATGATCCGCCTCTTACGCCACAAAGCGCCGTCGAGCCCCGACGTGCGATACTCTTCTTCTCTGTCCTCGCTGCTGCAATGATGCTCTGGGCTGTACTCACACTGGCAGGTTACGGCTTGAGGGATCGGATGTAGCTGCCCATGATCACCTTCATCAACGTCAACAAATCATACACATCACGTGGAACACGCCAAATCGTGGCGCGCGACCTCTCGGTCTGCTTTCCAAGTGGCCAATGCTTGGGCCTTCTCGGACGCAATGGGGCGGGAAAATCTTCGCTTTTGCGGCTTATTGCTGGCCTCTTGCGCCCCGACACAGGGGAAATTCGTAGACATGGAACGGTGAGTTGGCCGATAGGCTTTCAAGGCAGCTTCCATCCCGATCTTACGGGGGCGGAAAATACCCGCTTCGTCGCGCGCCTTTATGGCCGTGACAGCCGTGAGACTCTCGATTTCGTCGCCGACTTCGCCGAGCTTGGTGCCCATCTACGGCAGCCTGTCCGCGTCTATTCTTCCGGTATGCGCGCGCGATTGGCTTTCGCCCTTTCCATGGCGGTGCCCTTCGACACCTACCTCATCGACGAGGTCACTTCGGTCGGCGATGCAGGGTTTCGCGAAAAGAGCGAAGCAATCTTGCAAGACCGTTTGAAATCCGCCGGGGCTATTGTCGTATCGCATTCTCTCGATCTCCTGCGGCGTATTTGTGGGCCGGGCGCCGTGTTGGAAAATGGCCGCATCTTCTATTATCAGCGGGTCGAGCGGGCGATTGAACATCACCATTACCTACTTAAAGGTGCTCTTCCGCCATGGCTGAAATGACACCGCACGCCCGCCTGACCAATCAGATGGACGCGCTTTCATCCGCAATTGCTCGCGATCGTGCGGTCACGGTGTTAATGCCCACGCTGAATGGTGCAGCCTTTATTCTCGAGCAACTCCAAAGCCTTGCCACGCAAACTCTGTTGCCTACGCGCCTCGTCGTTTCAGATGACGGGTCGCGCGATGCGACGCTGGCAAAGATTGCGGATTTCGCGCATGTGGCCCCCTTTCCCATTACAATCTTGCGTGGGCCCGGCCAAGGCGTGGCGGCGAATGTCCTTTCTCTCCTGGCCAGCGCTCCCCCCGGTGCGGTGGCCTTGTGCGACCAAGACGATGTCTGGCTCCCTGAAAAACTCGCCCGCGCGCGTGCCGCCCTTGCGGGTTTGCCCCTCAAGACACCCGCTCTTTATGCGAGCGCCCGTGTGGTAACGGATCGTTTCCTTTCCACACGCCGCTCCTCAGTCCATTACCCGTTGTTTCCTGAATTTGCCGCCGCCCTTGTGCAAAACCCTGCTGCCGGGAACACCATTTTGCTCAACGGCGCCGGGGCATCGCTGGCGCGAATGGCCGCGCGTGATCTCACCAATGCCCCTCCATTCCATGACTGGTGGCTTTGCCAATTGGTTCTAGGTGCAGGTGGCACAGTCCTGCTCGATCCAGTTCCACAAGTGCTCTACCGTCAGCACAATGCCAATGCACTCGGGGCAAACACGGGCTTGCGCCGCCGTCTCGGCCGCCTGCGAACGCTTTTCAACGGGTGCTATGGACAATGGATCACCTTGCATGCCGAAGCGCTGCACGCGTCCCGCGCGCGCCTCACCCCAACGGCCGAGGCGCGTCTTCTTGATCTCCGCGCCGCGCTCGCCACTGGCGGGCACCACATCTTCGATGGTCCGCTGCAACGCGCACACCCTTTCGAAAGATTCGCGGCGCGCTGTGCCGCCCGGCTTGGCCGTTTGGCGCCCAAAGGATGAATAAAATCGCAAGGATTGTTCATCCCTTGGTCATAATCTCGCCGCCGCAACGTACGGCTTAATTGGCAAAGCTCTCCATAATGGAGGGCCTCAATGCCAAAACTTCAGCATAAACAAACCTTCACAAGCCCCGGCTGGGTGTACCTGACAGGTATTTCCTCGATGCAAATTGTGCCCACCAATGGCGGGACAACGCTCTACATCGGCTCGAAAGCCTATGGCGGTATTTTGGGCCTGTCCCTTTCCGAGGGGCAATCGGGCAGTTTCTTGGGCGCTTGGGCTGTGCCCGGTCGCGGGTCTTCGTTTTTGTTGGAGGATATGGCGTGGATCACCATCAACGGGGCTCCGCGCCTGATCGTTGCCGAAACGGCCAGTCCGCATATCGAGCGGTTTGACATCGGGCTGGACGGTCGTCTGGGGGCATCTTTCGCTTTGCTTGACGCCAATGCGCCCGCGGTCTCTCGCATAGCTACACTCGCAACATCGGGCGATCCTGTGCTCTTTTCCAATGCCCCGGGGGTGGCTGGAATGACCAGCTTCCGCTTGTCCAACTCCGGCACCGCGACCCTCAGCGCCACCCAAGCCGACAGCCCGAAATCCGCAGTGGCGGACGGGGGCGAATTGCTCGTGTTAACCAATTCTGGCGGCAATTTTGTCGTCACCGCGTCGCAACAAGAGGGTGCGCTCTCTACGTTTCGGTCAGACGCGACAGGCGCGCTCAGTCTCGTCGATACAATCGGTGCAAAAGAAGGTCTTTGGCTGGCGGGCCTCGACACTATCGTCAGCGTCCAAGCGGATGGAAAAAGCTACCTTGTTATTGGCGGACTTTTGTCCAGCACGCTGTCGGTCGTCCGGGTCAATCCGATGGGCGTAATGTTTGTTTCAGATCATATCATCGACAGCCTCTACACGCGGTTCGCACAAGTGGACGCACTCGCCAGCTTTGCCGCTGCGACGCGGGGCTTTGTGCTTGCAGGCGGCTCTGATGACGGCCTCTCGCTCCTTGAAATTCTGCCCGACGGGCAGCTTTTCCATCACCAAGCGCTGGCGCAATCCTCTGGCCAAACGCTCACCAATATTTCTGCAATAGCGGCCACTGTCGTTGGCAATGAGGCGCAAATCTTTGTTTCCGGTGCGACCCATGGCGTCACACAATTCACCTTCGCACTTGGCATGCTCGCGCCGCCAATTCTGGGCGCGGCGCATAGCGAGCAACTCACAGGCGATGCCCGTGACGATATCTTGTTTGGTGGCGACGGGGCCGATACGCTGACAGGCGGCGCGGGCGATGACCTGCTTTTCGGTCAGGGTGGTGCAGATCGGCTTATCGGCGGGGCAGGGGCTGACATCTTTATTTTTGATTCAGATATCAGCCGTGACCAAATCAATGATTTCGAGCGCGGTATTGACCGGATCGACCTTTCACGCTGGGACGACATTTACCATGTGGGCGCATTGGTCCTCAGATCCCGACCCACGGGGGCCGATCTGATCTTCGGCGAGCTCTCTGTGCGAATCCAAACTCTCGATGGAACGCCACTTGGCCAAGATTTCCTCGTCTCAGACAATTTCATTTTCTGAGAATCGCCAAATGCCCCATCAAAACATGCAAAAAGGCCCAGCCATTGGGGGCTGGGCCTTTTCGTATTCTGGTGAGCCGTGCAGGATTCGAACCTGCGACCCAGTGATTAAAAATCACTTGCTCTACCAACTGAGCTAACGGCCCTCTGGAGGCGGTGTTTATGAACATGCAGAGAGAGGGTCAACCCCGAAAATCACAGTAATTTGCGGCACCTGTCCGCTTGCTGGATTCCCCTCGCCTCTCGGAGTATAGACGCCGCTCATAACCCTGTGGACAAATGCGCGCTATGGCACTGCCTTTTATGAAGATGCACGGATTGGGCAATGACTTCGTCGTCATCGACGCGCGCCGCGCGCCTGTTGGCTTGCCCCCTGCTTTGGTGATGGCCATCGCCGACCGTCATCGCGGTATTGGCTTTGATCAACTCGCCGTAATCGAAACACGCGGCACCTCTGACGCGCATTTGGTGTTCTACAATGCCGATGGCTCTACCTCTGCTGCCTGCGGCAACGCCACCCGTTGTATTGCCCGCCACCTGATGGACGAAACCGGGCGCAAGCAACTGACCCTGACCACGGATCGCGGCGCCTTGCTTGCCGAGGATCGGGGAGCAGGTGTCACAGCCGTCAACATGGGCCAGCCGCAATTGCTTTGGCACGAAGTGCCTTTGCTGCACGACATGGATACGCTCGCTCTGCCTATCGAAGGTGCCCCCACGGCAACAGGCATGGGCAATCCGCATTGCACGTTCTTCGTGGATGATGTTGCCGCCGTCGATCTTGCGCGGCGCGGGGCAGAGATTGAACATCATCCGCTCTATCCGCAGCGCACCAATGTGCAATTCGCCCAAGTCATTGCCCCCGATCATCTGCGGATGCGGGTCTGGGAACGCGGTGTTGGGGTGACACTTGCGTCGGGCTCTTCTTCTTGCGCGACGGCTGTTGCAGCCGCCCGGCGTGGCCTCACCTCTCGTCAGGTCCGGATCGATCTTGATGGTGGAACGCTCAACATCGACTGGCGCGCAGATGGCGTGTGGATGATCGGCACCACCATGCATGTGGCCGATGGCACCTTTACCGACGAATTTCTGCGGAGCATCGCATGACAGCCCGCCCTCCGATTTTCGCCACCCTTGGTTGCCGTCTCAACGCCTACGAAACCGAGGCGATGAAAGAATTGGCCGAACAGGCAGGCGTAAATGGTGCCGTTGTGATCAACACCTGCGCGGTCACTGCCGAAGCGGTCAAGAAAGCGCGCCAAGAAATCCGCCGCCTGCGCCGCGAAAATCCCGATGCCAAAATCATTGTCACGGGCTGTGCGGCACAAACCGAGCCTGACACCTTCGCCGCGATGGCCGAGGTCGATCATGTCATCGGGAATACCGAAAAGATGGAGCCTGCCACTTGGGCCCGCCTTGGCCCTGACTTCATTGGTGAAACCGAGCGGGTGCAAGTTAACGACATCATGTCAGTCACCGAAACGGCAGGTCATCTGATCGACGGTTTCGGTCGTCACCGTGCCTATGTGCAGGTGCAAAATGGCTGCGATCATCGCTGCACTTTCTGCATCATCCCCTATGGCCGGGGCAATTCCCGCTCTGTGCCCGCAGGGGTGGTGATCGAGCAGATCAAACGGTTGGTGGACAAAGGCTTCAACGAAGTGGTGCTGACCGGCGTTGATCTTACTTCGTGGGGGGCAGATCTTCCTGCCACGCCACGCTTGGGCGATTTGGTGATGCGAATCCTGCGCCTCATCCCCGATCTGCCCCGCCTGCGGATATCGTCCATCGATTCGATCGAAGCAGACGAAAATCTGATGCAGGCCATCGCCACCGAACCGCGCTTGATGCCTCACCTGCATCTCTCTTTGCAACATGGCGACGACCTCATCCTCAAGCGGATGAAACGCCGCCACCTGCGCGACGACGCGATCCGCTTTTGTGAAGATGCCCGCCGCCTCCGCCCCGACATCACCTTCGGGGCCGATATTATTGCAGGCTTCCCCACTGAAACCGACGCGCATTTCGAAAACTCGCTCAAGCTGGTGACAGAGTGCGACCTGACTTGGTTGCACGTGTTTCCATATAGCCCGCGCAAAGGCACCCCAGCGGCGCGGATGCCCGCCGTTGAAGGTGGCGTGATCCGTGCACGCGCGGCGCGCCTGCGCGCTCTCGGGGATGTCGCCGTTGCCCGCCACCTGAGCGCACAAAAAGGCCGCGCACACCAAGTCTTGATGGAAAGCCCAACCATGGGGCGCACAGAACAATTCGCCGAAGTTGACTTCGCCCAAGCCCAGCCCGAGGGTTCGATTGTTACGGCGCAGATCCTTGGCCATCACGGCAGCCGCCTGACTGCTTAACCCTTTTTGGAGTTCCCGATGCATCCCAATCCCGCCTTTCGTGGTGTCGAGGCCGCGCAAAATCTTGCTCTGCTGCGCGCGCGCTCCTTTGGTATTCTCACCGCGATGGGGGCTGACGCGCCCTTGGCCAGCCACATTCCCTTCCTCGTCTCTCACGATGCCCAAAGCATCGAGTTCCATCTCGTGCGAAACTCTCCCATGACACGCGCCTTGGGGGCTGGTGCTGAGGTGCGGCTGATCGTCGAAGGTCCCGAAGGTTATATCTCGCCTGATTGGTATGGGGCCGAAGACCAAGTCCCTACTTGGAACTATGCTGCCGTCCATGTGCTCGGCCGCGCCGCTCTCACCTCTGAGGAGGGCTTTCGCGATCTGCTCGACCGCCTTTCAGCGCATTTCGAGGCCCGGCTTTTGCCGAAAAAACCTTGGACCTCCAACAAAATGTCTGATGGCGTGATGGAACGGATGATGCGCGGTATTGTGCCCTGCCGCCTTGATATCCGCGAGGTCCAATCCACGTGGAAGCTGGGTCAAAACAAGCCGGAAAGCGCGCGTCTTGGTGTAGCAGATGGGCTCGAGGGGCAGGGCCACGCTGCGCTCGCTGCCTTGATGCGTCATCCCCCGTCCTGATCGCGCGCGCATGGACACTCCGCGCGCCCCGCTCTAGCGTCCTCATGGGAGCTAGAGGGAGACGCCCATGAAATTGATCCATTCACCCGCATCGCCATTCGTCCGCAAAGTGATGGTGACACTGCACGAAACTGGCCTGACCGACCGCGTGACCTTGGTGCCTGTGGCCACGACGGCGCTCAATACCGCCCCAGAGGCCAAAGCGGCCAATCCATTGGGTAAAATTCCGGCGCTGATCCGCGACGACGGGCGCGCGCTCCACGATTCAGCCGTGATCTGCCGCTACATCGACAGCCTCGCAGGCGCCAAACTGCACCCAAGCGATGATTTCGACGCCATGATGCTCGAATCGATGGCGAATGCCGTGATGGAAGCTGGCGTGCTGATGGTTTATGAGGCCCGTCTGCGCCCCGCGGAAGCCCAATTCGGCCCTTGGGTCGAGGCGCAATGGGGCAAGATCTGTGGAGCGCTCGACGACATCGACGCTCATTGGATGGGCCACCTCACAGGCGACGTGACCGGCGCTCAAATCGCACTCGCGTCGGCGCTTGGCTATCTCGATTTCCGCCACGACGCCCGAGAGTGGCGCAAAGGCCGGGTCAATCTCGCGGCATGGTTCGCCACCTTCTCCCAGCGCCCCTCCATGGTCGCCACCCACCCGGGCTGAGTATTGGTAAACCCCCCAGAAAAAGGGCGCGACTACGCCGCGCGTTCTCTTTCTCACCAATTAAAAACGGGGGCCAAATGGCCCCCGTCCTCAACTTCATCCCGGCATCGACTTAAATTGCAGCGATCATCTCGGATTGTTTGACAATCACTTCCGCCTGCTTGATCGAGGCAATATCCACCAAACGTCCCTTGTACACCGTCGCGCCTTCGCCCCGCGCCTTGGCATCTTCCATCGCTTGCAAGATCTCGCGCGCCTCTGCTACGGCGGCCTCTGACGGCGTGAACACTTCGTTGGACAAAGTCACCTGCTTGGGGTGAATGGCCCATTTGCCCACCATGCCCAATGTCGCTGACCGCCGGGCCTGCGCGCGGAATCCCTCTTCGTCGGAAAAATCGCCAAACGGCCCGTCCACAGGCAATACACCATGCGTGCGGCAAGCGGCCACAATTGCCGTCTGTGCCCAATGCCACGGATCCGCCCAATATTTCGCGCCCTCATGCAGCATGTAATAATTCGCCTGTGTGCCGCCGATGCCGGTTGTCTGCATGCCCATCGAGGCCGCAAAATCCGCAGCGCCAAGGCTCATCGCTACAAGGCGCGGGGTTGCTGCTGCGATCTCTTCCACATGAGCGATACCCGCCGCACTTTCGATGATCACCTCGAAACGGATAGGCTTGCTGCGCCCCTTGGCCCGCTCGATCGCGGTCACCAGCGCATCCACCGCATAAAGGTCCGCCGCACATCCCACTTTCGGGATCATAATCTGGTCCAAACGATCCGAGGATTGCTCCAACAAATCCACCACATCACGATACCAAAACGGCGTATCAAGCCCGTTGATCCGCACCGAAAGGGTCTTTTTACCCCAATCCACAGTGTTGATTGCTTCAATCACATTCGCCCGCGCCTGATCCTTATCTGTGGGGGCTACCGAATCTTCCAGATCGAGGTTGATCACATCTGCCGCACTCGACGCCATCTTTTCAAAAATAGCCGGGCGCGAGCCGGGGCCAAACAATTGGCAGCGGTTCGGGCGGGCAGCAGGCGTAGGTTGCAGGCGGAAGGACATCGGCGCTCTCCGGTCAGTTGAGGGTCATTCGGCAATGAAATTGCGGTTTCGATGCCCGGAGAGTTAGGAAATTGCGCGGCCATGTGCAAGGCGATTTTGCCGCTGCGGCATTGCAGCCGCAGCATCCGCTGGATTGATAAGCAATCAGAAGCGCGTCAAATCGCGGCTTTCAGGCTCTCTTCAAGGTAAATTTCGCGCAGACGTGCGGCGACAGTGCCGGGCTTGCCGGTGCCAATCGCCGTTCCATCGATTTCGACCACAGGCATGACAAAGGTCGAGGCCGACGTGATAAACGCCTCATCCGCCTCTTGCGCTTCTGCAATGCTAAACGCGCGTTCTTCGACTTCCATCTGTGCCTCACGGGCAAACCGCAGCACAGCGGCGCGCGTAATCCCATGCAGAATGTCGTTCGACAATTCCCGCGTGATTATCCTGTTGCCCTTGACGATGTAGGCATTGTTCGAAGTCCCTTCGGTCACCTTGCCATCTTCCACCATCCAAGCATCATCACAGCCTGCTTTTTTGGCCATCATCTTGCCCATGGAAGGAAACAACAGCTGCACCGTCTTGATATCGCGCCGCGCCCAGCGTTGATCTTCGATCGAGATCACTTTCATCCCAATTTTTGCCATCGGGCTTGCCGCCATGCCGGGCTTTGATTGCGTGAAAAGCACCAAGGTGGGTTTGGTATCCGCTGATGGGAATGCAAAATCGCGGTCTCCGGGATTGCCGCGCGTAACTTGGAGGTAAATCATCCCATCCACGATCTCGTTGCGCGTCACCAATTCGCGGTGGATCTCCAGCAATTCCGCGTCGGTGCAGGGGGTCGCCATATCCAATTCAGTGAGCGAGCGATGCAGGCGCACGATATGACCGCCGAAATCAATCAGCTTACCGCCCAACACACTGGTTACCTCGTAAACGCCGTCCGCCATCAGAAAACCGCGGTCAAAAATCGAGACGGTCGCCTCGGTTTCGGGCAGATATGCGCCATTCACATAAACGGTTCTCATCGCGCGGTCTCCTCAAGGGCTAAATTGACCCTCGGCTTGTCGCCGGAACCGTCGCGTCGGTCAAGGGCGGGCACGTCGCACCCGCCCTCCCCAGATCAATAGCCCAGAGCAATTCCGTCTTTGCGCGGATCAGATGCCCCTTCCAAAAGCCCGTCTTCGCGGAGCAAAATCATCTGCGCCCCGCCAATCGCCACCTTTGGCGTGGCAACCTTGTGTCCCTTGGCGGCCAATTCGGCACGCACGGCGTCCGAATAGCCGCGCTCGACATTCATCACGCCCAAATCGGTAAAGCTGCGTGGCGCGTCCAAGGCATCTTGTGGCTCAAGCCCGTAGTCCACCATATTCGACACGACCCGCGTATGCCCGTTCGGCTGATAGGCTCCACCCATCACGCCAAACGGCGCGATCACTTTGCCGTTCTTTTTCAGCATGCCGGGGATGATCGTATGCATCGGGCGTTTGCCGCCCTTCATCTCGTTGGCATGGCCCTCTTCCAGAGTGAAGCCAGCACCCCGGTTTTGGAAGAGCACACCAAATTTCTCTGAGGCGATCCCCGATCCAAAGCCATGGAAGACCGAATAGATAAGTGACACAGCCATCCGGTCACGATCGACAACCGTGATATAGATTGTGTCCTTGTGAACCTGCTCCGTCAGTGGCGCCGCCGCAGCCATCGCATGATCGCGGTCAATCAATGCCGCCAGCCGCGCGGCGGTTTCCGGCGCAATCATATACTCCATGCGGGTTGTGTGGCTTGGATCAGCAATAAACCGATTGCGCGCATCATAGGCCAGCTTCGCAGCCTCAGCTTCGATATGTGCGCGCTCGGCACCCCAAGGGTCCATCGATTTCAGGTCGAAATGCTTAAGGATATTCAGCATCAAGATGGCCGTGGCACCTTGGCCATTTGGCGGATGCTCGCAGAGTTCCAATTCCCCATAAGTCCCAGAAATTGGCGTGCCATAATGGCTCTCAGCGGCAGCGAAGTCGTCCATCGTGTGAATGCCGCCGCGCGCGCGCAGCGCCGCCACCATATCTTCGGCCACTTCGCCTGTGTAAAACGCATCTCGTCCATTTTTTGAAATCCGGCGCAGCACCTCTGCCTGACCCGGAAAGCGCATCATATCTCCTAGGGCAAACGGCGCACCGCCCTTGGTATAATGCGTGATCCCATGTCCCGAGAGTGTCGCCGTGTTATCCGCCAAATCAAATGCAACGCGTGGAGCGACTGGTACGCCCTCATCCGCATAGCGAATCGCCGGAGCCAGAATTGCATCCAACCCAAGTTTGCCGTGATCATTCGACAAGCGACAAAACGCATCAATTGCTGTGGGGATTGTCACCGCTTCCGGCCCATGCAGCGGAACAGCCGTCAACCCCCGCGCCCTTAGGTCTGCTGCATCCGCAGCCTTGGGGGCGCGCCCCGAGCCATTGACCGAAATAATGTCTTCCGTGCCGGGCTTCTTGATCAAGACAAAGCAATCGCCGCCGATTCCGGTCATTTGCGGCTCGCAAATTCCCAAAAGAACCGCGCCAGCAATCGCGGCATCCACCGCATTCCCGCCCCGCTCCAAAACCTCAACCGCCACCTTGGCGGCCAAAGGGTGCGAAGTCGCACAAATACCATTTGCCGCAATCACTTGGCTGCGGCCTGGCTTTTGAAAATCACGCATTTTGGTTTGTCTCCCTGATCCCAAGCGGAAGACTAGTCTTTACGGCTGGGTTTGCAATGATCTGGGAGTGTAGTTCCTCGACACCGAGCACTGGGTGGGGGCTGTTAACACCCGGTGCCGAGGGAAGCTATTTGCAGCTACCCTTCCCTTATGACGTTTGAGTCTGGCCTTCGTTGGGAAGAACTAAGGCATGTTTGTGGCGGCTCACTTTTTTCCTCCCTTGCTATAAGGCGGTCGTATCCGCTCGGGCACAAAAGTGAGCGTGAAAGACAGGTGGGTGACGCCATCTCGGCGGAAAATTCGCAAGTCATGCACCAAATCTCTAATAAGTGCCCAGCCAAAGCCACCTTCCGGCAAGGCTTCCGGCACAATATCCGCCAAACACTTGCCGCGGATCAGGTCCTCTGGCGGAGCCTGTCCCTGATCGCTGACCGTCACCACAAGCTTGCGCGCTAAGGCCAGAAAACTCACCCAAATCGGCCCCGAGTTTTTTGCGCCATAGGCGTGCTCTTCGATGTTGTTGAATACTTCTGCCATGACAATCTCCGCCGCTTCGATCAAATCGCCCGGCATGGCCCAAGCCGCCAAACAAGCCATCAACTCCTCTAAGGCTGCGCGCACCTGCATGGGTCCGGTCGTGAACTGCAACGCAAAGAATCGTTCCGCGCCCGCTGCGTTGTCGGCTCCGCTGTCATCAACTGGTCCGCGCATCTGCCTCGCCTCAGCTCGCATCACTTATACCCGCCTCCACCGACACATGGATGGGAAAGACACTGTCCATCCGCGTGAGGCGAAACACTCTTTCCACGGTTGGGGTCAGTCCCGCCAAATGCAGGCGACGCGGCGCCAAAGCCTTCATCACAGCCACGATTGCCCCCAAGCCGGAGCTGTCAACAAAGGTAATCCGCGTCAAATCGAGAACCACCGCGCCGTCTCCGGGCAATCCCCGCATTGCTTCCTTGAAGGCCAGCGCCACTGCCGCATCAATGCGCGAGGCTTCAAGGGTCACAACCAGACAATTGCGCTCAAGTTGGTGGATCAGCCGCATCATCACGCTCCGCAGAAATACGCATACACTCGGCAAAGACTGGACGATAAACCTTTCCATCTCGTATTCATGGCTCAGGAAAATGGGAGGACATGATGCAAGAGGTCGTAATCGCAGGCGCCGCGCGCACCGCCATGGGTGGATTTCAGGGCGTTTTTAACACCGTCTCTGCCGCGCAACTCGGCGGCGCTGCCATCCGCGCGGCTCTGGCCGACGCCGGAGCCAGCACCGTCGATGAGCTCTTGATGGGCTGCGTCCTCCCCGCAGGCCAAGGCCAAGCGCCAGCCCGCCAAGCAGGCTTTGCCGGCGGATTAGGCGAAGAGGTGCCAGCCACAACGCTTAACAAAATGTGCGGCTCAGGCATGAAGGCCACCATGATCGCCTTCGACCAAATTGCGCTCGGACATGCCCAAACAATGATCGCAGGCGGCATGGAATCGATGTCCAATGCCCCCTACCTTCTGCCAGCTATGCGGGGCGGAGCGCGCATAGGCCACCAAGGCGCAATCGACCATATGTTCCTCGATGGTCTGGAAGACGCCTATGACAAAGGCCGCCTGATGGGCACATTCGCAGAAGATTGCGCCGAAGCGTTCCAATTCACACGCGCGGATCAAGACGCCTACGCATTGGGCTCGCTCGAAAATGCGCTAAAGGCCATCCAAAGCGGCGCGTTTGACGGCGAAGTCTTCCCCGTTACTCTCTCGGGACGCGCGGGCGACACGGTGGTGTCGGAGGACGAACAGCCGGCCAAGGCCCGCCCGGACAAGATCCCGACCCTCAAGCCTGCCTTCCGCAAAGATGGCACCGTTACCGCCGCCAATGCCTCGTCGATCTCTGATGGCGCTGCCGCCTTGGTGCTGGCGTCGCGCCAAGCGGCACAAGCGCAAGGCCTGAAAATCCGGGCGCGGATCCTTGGCCACGCAAGCCACGCGCAAGCCCCCGCACATTTCCCGACCGCACCAGTGCCCGCTGCCCGCAAATTGCTCGACCGTTTGGGCTGGGAGAAAGACAGCGTTGACCTTTGGGAAGTCAACGAAGCCTTCGCCGTCGTCCCCATGGCCTTCATGCATGAAATGGGGATCGCACGCAGCAAGATGAACGTCAACGGCGGGGCCTGCGCGCTTGGGCATCCCATCGGTGCCTCTGGTGCAAGGATTATTGTGACGCTGCTCAACGCACTTGAAAAGCGTGGCCTGAACCGTGGCATCGCAGCAATTTGCATCGGGGGCGGCGAAGGAACAGCCATCGCCATCGAACGCACATAAACAAAAACTCTTGCAAGAGTTTTCCGAATTCCTTGCAAGGAATTCTCTAAGGTCCTTGCAAGGACCTTAGGCAAGACAGGAGGCACGCGTGCCAGTCAACTACTCCGAGCTTTCCGCTCAAATCATCGCGCTGACAGCGGGCGAGCGCGACACGGTCTCGCTCATGGCCACGCTCGCATGCGAAGTGCACCGCGCCGATGCGCGCTTTGACTGGACCGGGTTTTACAGGGTTGTCGCACCAGACATCTTGAAAATCGGCCCCTATCAAGGCGGGCATGGCTGTCTGGTTATCCCGTTCTCTCGCGGTGTCTGTGGCGCTTGCGCGCGAACGGGAGAGGTCCAGCTGGTGCCCGACGTAGAGGCCTTTCCCGGCCATATCGCATGCGCGGCGTCGACCCGCTCCGAGCTGGTCTTGCCGGTTCGCAATGCCGCAGGCCGGCTCTTGGGGGTCTTCGATATCGACAGCGACTTGCCAGATGCCTTCAGCCAAACAGATGCGGAGGAGCTGCAATCTATTCTTGATCAGGTGTTTGCCGAGGCCGAGTAGGCTTGACACGGGCCTACGCCGCCCCGCCCCAGTCTCTGCCCCCGCCGGGGTATGGTCCGCCCAATGTCCCTAGCCGCCGCCAATAATTGCGCCTGCAGCAAAGACCAAGGCACCGCCAACCACGACTTGGAAAGCGGCCCGCAGGAACGGAGTTTGCATATAGCGGTTCTGAATCCATGCGATGGCCCAGAGCTCTATAAAGACCACGACCATTGCGGTGATCGTGGCGGTCCAGAAATGTGGGATCAGATAGGGCAACGCATGGCCAAGGCCGCCCAGCGTTGTCATAACACCTGCCGAGATACCGCGTTTCACGGGTGATCCACGACCCGAAAGCTGGCCATCGTCCGATGCGGCTTCCGTAAAGCCCATAGAGATGCCTGCGCCCACAGACGCCGCAAGCCCCACCAAGAACGTGGTCCAAGTGTCTTGAGTGGCAAAGGCCGTGGCAAAAATCGGCGCGAGCGTAGATACCGATCCATCCATCAAGCCCGCAAGGCCCGGCTGCACCCATGTCAGCACGAATTGCCGATGCGCGCTTTCGGCTTCGTTTTCCAAGGTTTCATCGTCCAGATGGGCCTTCTCCAAACTGCCCGCCCGGTGCTGGTGGCCTGCTTCGGCGGCCGCAAGGTCGCCCAGCAATTTGCGCGTTCCCGCATCAGAAGAGGACTGTGCCGCCATCAGATAAAAGCGTTCTGCTTCTCTCTCCATCGCGCGGGCTTCGGCGCGAATTTTCTCAAGACCGAGGTTTTGCACCAACCAGACCGGCCGACGGGCATAGTAGCCAGCCACATGCTCACGCCGTATCAGCGGAATGACTTCGCCAAAGCGGCGGCGGTGCATTTCGATCAAGCGCTGGCGGTGTGCGTCTTCTTCCGCAGCCATCTCGTCGAAAACCACAGCCGTCGCTGGAAACTCAGCGCGCAATTGCTCGGCATAAGAACGATAGATGCGTCCATCATCTTCTTCGCTCGAAATCGCAAGCGACAGAATCTCTTGCTCGGTGAGATCGCGGAAATGTCGTCTTTGGCTGAAAAATCGCATTCTGCCGGCTCCAGTTTGGAATGATTCCAAGTTAACCTGTGTTTGCACCGCATTCAAGGCAGGGTGCTTGCGAAAAGTGAACCGAACAGTCTACATGGTAACATTCAAGGTGTGAGTAAAACAGGAGCGTTCGCAGCCAATATGCCGGATGGTATTCGACGAGGACGAAAATATGATCAGGTCTTGATAGGCGCGCGCGATGTCTTCCTCGTGCATGGCTATGAAGCGGCCTCTGTCGATGAAATCGCCCGTGCAAGCGGCGTGAGCAAAGCCACGCTCTACAGCTATTTCCCCGACAAACAGCATTTGTTCATCGAAGTCGTCCGTTCTGAATGCAACCGTCAGGCGGATGCCGCTGTCGAGGTGATTGCCCCTGATGCCCCGGCTTCCGTCGTGCTGGAACAGGTCGCGCGCCATATCCTCGCTTTTGTGCTCTCAGATTTCGCTCAGGCCGTTTTCCGTGTGTGCGTCTCCGAGGCCGAGCGCTTCCCCGAATTGGGCCGCGCCTTTTACGAAAGCGGTCCCCGACTGGGCCATTTGCGGTTGGTTGCGTGGATGCAATCTGCGGTCGCCGAAGGCAAACTGGCGATCGACGATGTGCCGCTTGCTGCGGATCAATTTGCCGAGCTTTGCAAAGCGTCGCTTTGGACCAAATCCTTCTTCGGCATCCAGACTCGCTTCTCCAAAGCCGAGGTTGATCACGTCATTCATGGGGCCGTCGCCACCTTCCTCGCGCGCTACGGCAATTGATTTACGTTGTTAATTGGTTTCACGTGGCTATTCTCTCCAGATCACTCGGAGGAATAACCCATGTCCACACCGCCCTTTCGCGCCGACCACGTTGGCAGTCTCTTGCGCCCCGCAACCGTGAAAGCAGCCCGACGCGCGCATTTTGAAGAAAAATCTCTCGATCAAGCGGGGCTCGCACAGGCCGAAGATGCCGCCATTACGGCCTTGATCAAGATGCAAGAAAGCGTGGGTTTGCCCGTTGTCACCGATGGGGAACAGCGTCGCTCCTTTTGGCACTATGATTTCATGGATGGGCTCGACGGGTTTTCCGTCGTCGAACGCGCCCCTGACCAGGGGGTGCAATTCGCGGGCATCAAGTTACGCCCGATGTTTCCCACGATTACCGGAAAGCTCGATTTTCCCGCAGACCACCCGCATCTCGCGCATTTCAAATTTGTCGCAGCCCAAAGCAAAGTGACCCCGAAAATCTCAATACCCGGTCCCTCTTGCTGTCACTTCCGAACGGATCCCGCCGATATCGCGCCAAAAGACTATACCGATATCGAACACCTCACGGCAGATATCGCGGCCACGTATAAGAAGGCCGTGCACGCCTTCTACGACGCCGGGTGTCGGTATCTGCAAATGGATGACATCTTCTTCGCTTATCTTTGCGACCCCAAACACCGCGCCACCAAAGTCGCGCAAGGCCAAGATCCCGATTGGCTCGTTGGCCGCTATGCATGGATGATGCATGAAGCAATCAAAGACCGCCCCTCTGACATGGTCATTGGCATGCATATGTGCCGGGGCAATTTTCGCTCCACCCATGCCGCCGAGGGCGCCTATGACGCCGTTGCAGATGCGGTATTCAATCAGACCGGGGTGGATGTGTTCTTCATGGAATATGACACCGATCGAGCGGGCGGCTTGGAGCCGCTTTCCTTGCTTGCCAAAGGCAAACAACGTGTGATGCCGGGCTTCATCACCACCAAAACCGCCCCTTTGGAAGAGATGGATTGGCTCAAACGCCAATTTGACGCCGCTGCCAAATTCGCACCGCTTGAGCAAATGGGCATCGCGCCGCAATGTGGCTTCGCCTCGACAGAGGAAGGCAATTCCCTCACCGAGGACGACCAAAAGCGTAAACTCGATTTGGTGGTGCGCTGCGCGGAAGAGATCTGGGGCGGCGTCGACGCTTGATCCCAGGCGCTCAGTCAAAAAAAGGGGGCCGTTGAATCGGCCCCTCTCGAGTTCTTGCCTGTGCCTAAAGTGCCCTTTTAGGTCGTTGGGATGACCAGACGCTGTCCAGTTCGGATTCTGTCTGGCGAGCCAAGAATGGCGCGGTTTGCTTCAAAAATTTGGGTGAACTTGCCAGCATCGCCGTAAAAGCGCTGGGCAATCGCCCCAAGGCTGTCGCCCGGTGAGACCGTGTAGAAGTTGAACTGCTCCACATCACCGCTGGCCTTTTGCACCATCCGCACCTCAACGCCCTCACCACCCGCGATCACGGGCTTGGCCGTCTCGCCTGCGGCCACGCGCGCTTGCGACACGATCGAGGCCAAGATCGTTGCCGTATCTACCCGGCCATCATTGGTCACCAGCGCCTTTGGAACCGAAAACTCACCCCGGCCCGCCGCCTCGTTCACCAAAGCATCAATATAGGAATCTGATTGTCCCTCGCGCAGCGCCTGCGCCACCAATGCCTGCAACCCCGAGGCCGGAGCCGCGGGCGCAGCAGCAGGCACCACACCTGTCACCGCCCGGATATTGGCCAAAATTCCCGCTGTTGCCGCATCCATTGGGGCCGCGCTGGCAGGGGTTGCGACTTTTACCCCAAGTTCCGCCAAAACACCTGCGGTCATTGACTGCACATCGCTGCTGTCGGTGCGAAACTTCGCCTCGGGCACTGCGGTCTTGGCAATCGGTGCGGGCTGCAAGGCTTGAATGGGAGCCGCTGCCGCGACTTGCACCGGAGCAGCCGCCTCCGCTGACGCCACTGGCGCGCTCAGATCGGTGACAGCGCGTGTCACATCGGGCGCAGGATAGGCCAGCGGATCGCGGTCAGGCTGCAAGGCCACCAAAATCCCGGTAAGTCCCAAGAACCCTCCGATCGCCAAAGCAGACCGGATCAGTCGTGGATGCGCTTTGCGCGGGACGTGTGGCGTGTTCAAGCTTGTCATCATGGCTCCAGCACCGTTAGTCCAAGGATCATCCAATCCTGCATACCACCCCGATAATATTTTATCTTCTCAGCGGGATAGCCTACGTCGAGCAGGTTACGGATCGCGCGGGGAGATTGATCACACCACGGACCGTTGCAAAAAAGCGCAAGGTCAAATGCTCCAGAGAAATCCCAAGCACTGCCTTGTTGTATCGCGCCAAGCGCTTTCAAAATCTCGTCGCGATAGGGGTTTGTTGCCTCAAGCGTCGCAAAGGGCACATTGACCGATCCGGGGATGGTGCCCTTGGCAAACCATTCTGGCACCCGGCTGTCGATCAACAGGCCCTGACCCTGTGCAACCCGGCTCGAGAGGAAATCCATCACCTCAATCTCACCGATTGTCTCAACACCCGCGCCTGCCGACATCGGGTGAATGCAAAACGGTGGGCAGGCCCGAGACGTCTTGGCAAATTCTCCGCTCAAAACCGCATCAGGGTCTTGGTTGCGGGCTATTTCATAGCTCTTGCCGCTGACGGAAAAACTGCGTGACATGTCGTCAGGCGTGATCCGCACAGCCTTATCCGCGGCCCAAAGTGGCGCGGCGCAAAGCTGCACAAGTGCAAATGCGAGAAACAGTACTCGCGTCATGGTTAAAATCCCCCAGAGTGGCATTTCTTGTGGCTGGCAGGCCAACACCCCGTTTCTGGCGTCAAGATATAGGCGAATCGCAACGAATCAGTCAACCAGAAGTGATTCGCGCACGACATGTTTTCTGCGCGCTGAGACGCAGAGGTGATTCGTTTCAGTGACTTAGCCGCAATTGCCGGGGTAAATTAATCTACCAAACCGCGTGGAATGCGCGCAGGCAAAGCAAAGACAACAGGCTCTGATGCCCGAAAACCGCCGATGATCACGCGATGAGGTCTTTTTCCGAACCCGAAACAGCGCCAAGCGCATCTTGTGGCGCAATGCCCAGCAAAAGCCCGCGCGCGCCCGCATTGATCCATACCCGCTCCGCCTGCATCACCGAGATTTCAAACATCGTTGGCACGGCACGCTTTTGCCCAAAGGGTGAAATCCCGCCCACGCGATAGCCCGTCAACTTCTCTGCTTTCGCAGGCAACATCATTACAGCCGCTTTGCCCCCAAACCCGGCTGCGACCTTCTTCATCGACAAGGTGCGATCTGAGGGCAAGACACAACACACCGGGCGTCCGTCCAGCTCGACCATCAAGGTTTTCAAGGTCAGCCCTGGGTCCAACCCCAAAGCCTCAGCGGCCGCACGCCCAACAGCTTCGGCCGTGCGGTCGTATTCATAGGGATGCAGGGAAACAGAAATCCCAGCAGCTTGCAGCGCTTTGAGGCCCGGTGTTGAGGTCATCGATCTATGTCACATCGGCAAGGATGGCGCGGTGGGAAGGGGGGCTGTCTGCCCCCCTCTGCCTCACGGCATTCACCCCCCGAGGATATTTTTCGCAAGAAGACAGCCAGTCAGAAGACCACGACCGAGCGGATTGATTTGCCTTCATGCATCAGATCGAAGCCTTTGTTGATGTCTTCGAGTTTGAGCGTGTGGGTAATCATCGAGTCGATTTCGACTTTGCCGTCCATGTACCAATCAACGATTTTGGGCACATCGGTGCGTCCACGCGCGCCGCCAAAGGCGGTGCCTTTCCAGACGCGCCCGGTGACCAGTTGGAAGGGGCGGGTTGAAATCTCTGCGCCTGCTGGCGCCACACCAATGACCACAGAGACGCCCCAGCCACGATGCGTACATTCAAGGGCATCGCGCATGACTTGGGTATTTCCAGTGCAGTCGAAGGAGTAATCCGCGCCACCGATCTGATCGAAAGGGGTCTTTGTCATATTTACGATATGCTGCACGATGGGGCCGTCAATTTCCTTCGGATTGACAAAATGGGTCATGCCGAACCGCTCACCCCATTCCTTTTTATCGTTGTTGAGATCAACGCCGATGATCATATCCGCGCCCGCCATCCGCAAGCCTTGGATCACGTTGAGGCCGATTCCGCCGAGACCGAACACCACAGCTTTCGCGCCGATTTCCACTTTGGCGGTGTTGATCACTGCGCCGATGCCTGTGGTCACGCCACAGCCGATATAGCAGACCTTGTCGAAAGGTGCGTCGGGGCGGATTTTAGCCAGCGCGATTTCTGGCAGCACAGTGTGGTTGGCGAAGGTAGAGCAGCCCATGTAATGCAGGATCGGAGTGCCATCGAGCATGGAGAAGCGCGTGGTGCCATCAGGCATCAGGCCTTGGCCTTGGGTGGCGCGGATCGAGGTGCATAGGTTGGTCTTCTGGCTCAGGCATGACGGGCACTGGCGACATTCGGGGGTGTAGAGCGGGATCACGTGATCGCCGGGCTTCAGAGATGTGACGCCGGGGCCCACTTCAAGCACCACGCCTGCGCCTTCATGGCCAAGGATCGCCGGGAACATTCCTTCGGGATCTGCGCCGGAAAGGGTGAATTCATCAGTGTGGCAGATGCCTGTCGCCTTGATTTCGACCAAGACCTCGCCTGCTTTTGGGCCTTCGAGGTTGACCTCCATGATTTCGAGCGGTTTGCCCGGGGCAACGGCGACGGCGGCGCGAGTTCTCATTTAAGCTATCTCCTGCAAAATACGCGCAAAGACTCGGCGAATTTTCGCAGTTTGGCAACCGGAGTTTGCGGCAAGCATTGCGGGCTCTGCGACAGAGTGCGAGACTTTATGTGCCTTTGTTGGGGCTTGGGGGCGCTATGGTGGAGGGGAGAGCGGCATGTTTTGTCGGTGCGTAGTTTGCTTGGCGGCGGTGATCGCGACGGCGGCCTGTGCGGCACCGGTTCCGCCGTCTGACAGCTGTGGTGCTGCTTCTTTGGCGCGCTTGATCGGTCAGCCTGTGGCGGATGTCGTGCTCGGTGCGGCGCCCTCGCCGGTGCGTGTTATTGGGCCAAACACTCCTGTGACCAAAGATTATCGGCTCAACCGTCTCAATATCATTCACGATGCGGCAGGTGTCATTATCGACATTCGCTGCGGTTAGGGGTCTCGACTCTGTCTGCGGGGATGCATAAATTAGAACAATAGGTGAACATTTTCGGGCCAGTCATGCTCTGCCGCCGCATCCTTTGTCTGTGGTTTCCCCGCCTTGGTGCGGAGCGATTGGTGCGGCTGGGTCTGGAGGAGCCCGGCCAGCCTCTTGCTACAATCGAAGAGCATGGCCCGGCGCAAATCCTGCCCGCGCTCACGTCCGAAGCCTCTGCAGCCGGGCTTCATCCGGGGCAGCCGCTGCGCGAGGCATTGGCGCTGTGTCCCGGGCTGCGAACGCGGCAGCGTCAGCCTATGGTGGAAGCCAATTTCATGGCGGTGCTGCGGCGTTGGTCGGGGCGTTATTCACCCTTGGTTGCGCTTGACGGCACGGCGGGGCTTTTGCTCGACATTACAGGTTGTGCCCATCTTTTTGGCGGCGAGGAGGGGATGTTTGCCCGCGTCATCGATGACTTCGCCGAGATGGGGCTTTCTTTGCGCGCGGGTATTGCTGACACGCCGGGGGCTGCTTGGGCCTTGGCACATCATTCGGGTCGCGATGCCACGACCGGGCGTTCAGGCGATGGCATTTCCAGTGAGGCTCGCGCCACGCGTTCGCGGGCCGCACGGCGCCCTCAACCCCCGCGAGCTGCGATGGGTCAGGGGGGCATTGCGCCCTCGGGCCATACCCATGACGCCCTCGCGCCCTTGCCGATGGAGGCGTTGCGCCTGAGCGCCAAAACCGCCGAGAGCCTCTCGCGCCTTGGCCTGCGCCGCATCGGTGATCTTTACGCGCAGCCCCGTGCCGCGCTCGCGCGCCGTTTTGGCACGGAATTGGTGCTGCGTCTCGATCAGGCCTTGGGCGCAGTCCCCGAACCAATTTCACCAGTGCGCCATGAAATACCTTATGCCACCCGGTTAAGCTTGCCTGATCCCATTGGTTTGATGGACGACCTGCTTGCCGGGCTCGATCGCCTCTTGCCGCGTCTGTGCACCACGCTGGCCCGCGATGGGCTGGGCGCGCGGGTGTTGCGCTTTGAGGCCTATCGCGCCGATGGGGGCTTTGACGCGGTGACCATCGCCTTGGCACGGCCCATGGTGGAACCAGAGCGCATCCGTCCCCTTCTGATGCTCAAACTCACCGAGATTGATGCGGGCTTCGGCATCGACATGCTGCGCCTCGTCACTCTGCGCGCCGAGCCTTTGCGCGCGCAGCCAGTCACTAGTGCCATCGGCGCTCCCAACACAGATGATAGCGCCGCACTCCATGATCTCTTGGGGCGTCTCGGTGCGCGTCTGGGCACTGATGCCGTCACGCGGCGCCATCCCGCCAATAGCCATATCCCAGAGAAGACCGCGCTTACGCTGGCCGCCGCGTGGTCAGACCCCTGTGGCCCTTGGCCCGAGCGCCCCGAACGCCCGATCCTCACATGGCGGCCCGAACCTGTGCAGGACCCCGCGCGTCCCGTGCCGCCTGCGCGTTTTCGCTGGCGGCGGCGCGAGCATGTCATTGCCGACGCGCTGGGCCCCGAGCGCATTTTGCCCGAATGGTGGCTCGAAGATCCCCAATGGCGCTCCGGTGCGCGGGATTATTGGATCATCACCACCGAAACAGGCGAGCGGCTTTGGCTGTTTTACGCCCATGGCGCCGCCCTCAGCGCTGGCTGGTTCTGCGTTGGAAATTTCCTCTGATCGCCCCTGCATTATGCGCTGCGATAGGCCACCATCGTCAGCAACTCATATTCCGCCACTTGCTCACCGGTTTGATTGGTCAAAATCACGGCCCAAGCCACTTCGCCATAGCTGTCGGTGCGCCGCGTCTTGCGCTTGACCGTCAGTTGTGCGGCGATGCTGTCGCCGGGTGAAACGGGCTTTTGAAAGGACAGTCCATTCAGCCCCGTATTGGCCAATACAGGTCCGGGGTTTGGCTCCACAAACAGCCCAGCCGCAAAGCTCAACAGCAAATAGCCATGCGCCACACGTCCGGGGAAGAAGGGATTTGCCTGCGCTGCGGCCTCATCCATATGCGCGTAAAACGTATCTCCGGTGAAATGCGCGAAATGCTCGATATCCTCGAGCGAAATCTCCCGCGCCTTTGTATGGATGGTCTCTCCGATCCCCAAGTCATCGAAATTGCGCTGAAACGGGTGGCGCGGGCCTTCGGAAACAGGGGCACCGCGCAGCCATGTGCCCGACACTGCCGACAGTATCCGTGGGCTGGCTTGCACGGCGGTTCGCTGCATGTAATGCAGCACTGCCCGCACGCCGCCCAATTCCTCGCCTCCCCCTGCGCGCCCCGGCCCGCCATGAATCATCTGCGGCATCGGCGCACCATGTCCGGTGGCCTCGGACGCAGCGTCGCGATCCATGATGTAAAGCCGACCATGATGCGCCGCACTTTCCATGGTCACATCGCGTGCCACCTCTGGGTCATGGGTGAACAACGACGCCACCAGCGAGCCACCGCCGCGATTGGCCAAAGCCGCCGCATGGGCCACGTCGCGATAGGGCATCAAGGTCGAGACAGGCCCAAAGGCCTCCACCTGATGCACCAATCGCGCTGCATCCGGCGTGTCGCATTGCAACACCATCGCAGGCAAGAACGCCTGAGCGGCATCACCGCCCATAACCTCAAATTGATCGGGATCGCCATGGATCAGTCGCGCCTCTTGACGCAACATCGCCAGCTTGGCCAAAACATCCCGCTTCTGGCTCATCGACGCCAAAGCCCCAAGCCGCGCCTTCTCTCCTGCCGGATCTGCGGGCGAAATCGCCCCCAGCTTGGCTGCCAAAGCCTCACCGACTGCGCCAAGCATGGCTTGCGGCACGATCAAACGCCGCATCGCCGTGCATTTTTGTCCGGCTTTTGTAGTAATTTCCTGCACCGCTTCCTTGAGGAAGAGCTCAAACTCAGGACTGCCTACACCTGCGTCCGGCCCGAGAATCGCGGCGTTCAGGCTGTCTTGTTCCGCCATGAACCGCGTGGAGTTCCGCATCAATGCAGGTGTCGCCCGCAGCTTGAGTGCCGTATCAGCCGAGCCAGTGAAACTCACCACATCCTGCGGCCCCAAACGGTCAAGCATATCCCCCACCGAGCCGATCACCAATTGCACTGCGCCCTCCGGCAGCAAGCCCGAAGTGATCATCATTTCATAGCAGGCATGGGTCAGATAACAGGTTTGCGTCGCGGGTTTGATGATCGCTGGCACCCCGGCCAACAATGTCGGGGCCAGCTTCTCCAGCATGCCCCAAACCGGAAAGTTGAAGGCGTTGATATGCACTGCCACGCCTTGTAACGGCACCGCGATATGCTGCCCGCTAAAGGCCCCGGTGCGTCCCATCGGCTCCACGGCGCCGTCAATCCATACATGACCGTCCGGCAACTCTCGGCGTCCCTTGGCGGCATAGGCCATCATCGTGCCGATACCGCCCTCGATATCCACCCGCCCATCGCGCAGCGTCGCCCCGGTCAGCGGGTTGATGGCGTAGAGCGCATCTTTGCGCTCCATCAGATACCCCGCCAGCGCTTTCAACATCCGGGCGCGGTCGTGAAATCCCATTGCGCGCAGCGCAGGTCCGCCAACGCCGCGCGCATGATCCAGCGCGCCTTGCACATCCCAGCCACCACTCATCGCCGTGGCAATCGGTTGACCCGTCACGGGCCCAAGAATCGGCGTGCTTTCGCCTCGGGCGGCAATCCAGCGTCCGACAATATGGCTCTCGGGTTTCAGCATCGATTTTCCTCCCCACAGGCTTCGGCGCAGAACATGACCTAGCCCGTGGGCTATTGCAACACTCTTGACCGCGCGGTCGGTTTTGTGCTGCAACTGCCTCGGGAGGCGCCCCCGTCCCCTGTTCTTTTGTCGCCGCTGTCATCTCGACAGCTCTGCGACACAAGGGTTCACATCAGGGCTGGGGCGCGCGAGGCAGGAGAGCCAGAGATGACGCCAGACGCGCGCGCGAAAAAATCCGCCGCCACCATGTGGGCCGGTGATGCCGCCACACAGTTTCTCGGCATGGAGATGGTCGATGTCGGACCTGGCCATGCCACCATGACGATGCGCGTGCGCCCAGAGCATCTCAATGGCCATCAGATGTGCCACGGCGGCTATATCTTCCTTCTGGCCGACAGCGCCTTCGCTTTCGCCTGCAACAGCTATAACCAAATCGTTGTAGCCCAAGAAAATACCATCACCTTCCTAAGCCCCGGCAAGGGCGGTGAGGTGCTCACCGCCGTCGCGCAGGAGCAGCATCTCGCAGGTCGGTCGGGCATCTATGACGTGGCAGTCACCGGAGAAGACGGGCGCAAAGTCGCGCTCTTCCGGGGGCTAAGCCGCACCCTTAAAGGACAGCATTTCGAGGAGACTGACGCATGAGAGACGCCTATATCTGTGAGGGCCTCCGCACCCCTATTGGCCGCTATGCGGGCGCGCTCTCCAGCGTCCGTCCTGATGACCTTCTGGCAGGTGTCATTCGCGCCCTCATTGCTGGGCGTGATCTGAAGATCGACGAAGCCTTGATGGGCTGCGCCAACCAAGCAGGCGAAGACAACCGCAACGTCGCCCGCATGGCCGTTTTGCTGGCGGGCTTGGGCGACAGCGTTCCGGGGGCTACAATCAACCGTCTTTGCGGCTCTGGGCTTGACGCCATCGGCTCCGCCGCGCGCGCCGTCAAGGCAGGCGAGGCCGACCTCATTCTCGCAGGCGGGGTCGAGTCGATGTCGCGCGCACCTTTCGTCATGGGCAAAGCCGATAGCGCCTTTTCCCGTGCCGCCGAAATTTACGACACCACCATCGGCTGGCGCTTCGTCAACAAGGCAATGCACAAGGTCTATGGCACGGATTCCATGCCCGAAACCGCCGAGAATGTCGCAGCGGATTTCAATATTTCCCGCGCCGATCAAGACGCCTTCGCGCTGCGCTCACAAACCCGAGCGACCGCAGCAATCGCCTCTGGCCGCTTGGCGCGTGAGATCACCCCAGTGATGATCGCGCAGCGCAAGGGTGACCCGATTGTCGTCGATACCGACGAACACCCTCGCGCCACAACGCTGGACAAACTCGCCGCCCTCGCCACGCCCTTCCGTCAAGGGGGGTCCGTCACCGCAGGCAACGCCTCCGGGGTCAATGATGGCGCCGCCGCCGTGTTCATCGCTTCGGCTGAGGCGGTGCAGAAATATGGCCTTACGCCCCGCGCCCGCATTGTCTCCATGGCCACTGTTGGCGTGCCGCCGCGCATCATGGGCATCGGCCCTGCGCCCGCGACCCAAGCTCTGCTGGATCGTCACGGTCTGAAAATTTCCGATATCGACATGCTCGAAGTCAACGAAGCTTTCGCGGCTCAGGCGCTGGCCTCTTTACGCCAACTGGGCCTTCCCGATGACGCGGATCACGTCAATCCACATGGCGGTGCCATTGCCCTTGGTCACCCTTTGGGCATGTCAGGTGCGCGTCTGGCGATCTCTGCGTCGCTCTCGCTGGGCGATATGGGTGGCAAACGCGCGATTTGCTCCATGTGCATCGGCGTCGGCCAAGGGATCGCTCTGATGATGGAGGCCGTGTGATGAAAGATCTCGCACCGAAAAAAGGGGATCTCGAAGCCATCGAAACCGCCAGCCGCGACGAGATTGCCGCGCTGCAACTCGACCGGATGAAATGGTCGTTGCGCCACGCCTATGAAAACGTGCCTCACTACAAGGCCGCTTTTGAGGCCAAAGGCGTGCACCCTGACGATCTCCATACGCTGGCCGATCTGGCGAAATTCCCCTTCACCACCAAACAAGACCTGCGTGCAAATTATCCATTCGGCATGTTTGCCGTGCCGCGCGCCCAAGTCCGCCGTGTGCATGCATCTTCAGGCACGACAGGCCAGCCCACCGTTGTGGGCTATACCGAAACCGACCTCGCAAATTGGGGCCAAGTCGTCGCCCGCAGCTTGCGGGCTGCAGGCTTGCGCGCAGGCGACCTTTTGCACAATGCCTATGGCTATGGCCTGTTCACAGGCGGCTTGGGCATCCATCTTGGGGCCGATGCGCTGGGCCTCACCACCGTTCCAATCTCGGGGGGCATGACCCCGCGCCAAGTGCGCCTGATCGAAGATTTCAAGCCAGACGGCATCACCGTCACCCCATCCTACGCGCTCTCGATCCTTGATGAATTCAAGGTCCAAGGCCTTGATCCCCGCGCCTGCTCGCTCAAAGTCGGCATCTTCGGTGCCGAACCATGGACCAACGCCATGCGCCGCGAAATCGAAGAGGCCTTCGACATGCACGCTGTCGATATCTATGGCCTCTCCGAAGTCATGGGGCCGGGGGTGGCCAATGAATGTGTCGAAACCAAAGACGGCTTGCACATCTGGGAAGATCACTTCTACCCCGAAGTGATCGATCCCGTTACAGGCGAGGTGCTTCCAGATGGGGAATTGGGCGAACTTGTGTTTACTTCGCTGACCAAGGAAGCCTTCCCCGTCGTGCGCTACCGCACGCGCGATCTTACCCGCCTTTTGCCCGGCACCGCGCGCAGCATGCGCCGTATGGAAAAAATCACCGGCCGTTCGGATGACATGATCATCTTGCGGGGCGTCAATGTCTTCCCCACCCAAATCGAAGAGCAATTGATGGAGGTCCCCGACCTCGCCCCGCATTTCCAGATCGAACTCACCCGCTCTGGCCGGATGGACCAAATGCGCGTCTTTACCGAAGCGGCGATTGGCCTCACCGATCCAGCCCGCCGCGAGGCCGCCGGAAAAACTCTGGCGCATCGCATCAAACAAACCATTGGCGTAAGCGTAAAGGTAGACGTGTTGGACACTGGCAAGGTAGAGCGTAGTCAGGGCAAGGCAGTCCGTCTTGTGGACAAGCGCCCGAAGGAGAGCTGATGGCCCGGGGACTGGCACGAGATCACGACGAAAAGCGCGCAAGCCTCCGCAAAGGGGCCGCGCAATATTTCGCGGCACATGGGTTCGACCGCGCCTCCCTGTCAGGCGCGTCCAAGCAACTCGGCATCTCCAAGGCGCTGATCTATCACTACTGGCCCTCCAAAGAAGATCTGCTCTTTGATATTTTCAACGAACACTTCACCGAGCTGCTCGACGCCGTAGAAGCCGCGCAAGACGAAGGATTGCCCGGCCTTATAGCCGCGATCCTCGCGGTTTATGAAGATGCCGATCCCGAGCACAAGCTGCAACTCGACGCGCTCAAACTCCTGCCCACAGACCGCCAAGCGCCGTTGATGGCCGCGCAGCGCCGTCTGGTGGCTATGATGTCGAGCGCAGTAGCGAAAGAAGCGCCCGGTCTTTCCGCCGATCAACTCCGCGCCGCTGTCATGACTGTCTTCGGTATCTTGAACTGGGTCTACATGTGGCACCGCCCCGGCAAAGGCATGAGCCGTGCGGACTATGCGAAAATGGCCGCCGAGTTTGTGCGTGGCGGATTGAAGGCGCTCTGATCCTCCCTGCGGGTGCGTTGCGCGAAAATGCGTCGAACGCCGTGCCTTGCGCTTGGCCTCCGCCCTCTGCATTCTTACGGCATGGATCCGCTCGCTCCCCTCATCGCCTCCTTGCATGCCGAAGGCCGCCTGCGCGTCTGGTCTTTGGTCATCACTGTCTTTGGTGATTGTGTGCAGCACCGCGGCGGGCGCATTTCGACGGCGCGCCTCCAACGTCTCTTGGGGCGCATTGGCGTCGAGCCGGGCGCACTTCGCACCGCGCTGTCTCGTCTGGGCCGTGATGGCTGGGTCGAAAGCGAACGCGCCGGACGCAGCAGTGAATACCGCCTGAGCCAGCAAGGCCTCATGCGGTTCACCGAAGCCACCGGGCGCATCTACGCTCCGCCGCAATCAGGCCCGATTCACGGCTGGACCCTCTCTCTCGACGAGGGTGGGCCACAGGGCTTCACGCTGGGCGGTCTGCGCTTGCGCCCCCAAAACCAAGCCCTACCCGATGCAGGCTTTCGGCTTGAAGGTCAGATCACTGCGCTTTCCCCTGCCTTGCGCGCCAGCCTGATTTCCGCACCCTTCCGCGCCGCGCTGGACCACCTCTTCGCGGATCTGGCGCATCTCACCACCACAGATCTCGACCCACTCGACGCCTGCGCCGCGCGCATTTTGCTCATCCACCGCTGGCGGCGCATCGTGCTGCGCCACCCCGATCTGCCCGCCGAGCTGTTGCCAGACGATCTCCCCGAGCCCCCGCGCAGCGCTGTCGCCCGCACTTATGCCCGCCTCTCGCCGCAGGCCGAGGCTTGGCTCGACCTCGCACAGCCAGATATGCCCGCCATGCCGTCGCCTCCAGCCTCCCATCGCGGGGCAATTTCGCGCCGTTTCGCGCAAGGCGCTTGATTTCGACTGCCCCGCGCGCAACTCTTATCGCATGAATGTCCAAACGCCCCCGTATTCCTCCGGTCCAATCACCGAAACCGTGATGTTTGATCGCACGGAATTGAGCCTCATCCTCACGCTCTATGGCCGAATGGTGGCCGCAGGCGAGTGGCGCGATTACGGCATCTCGGCGCTCAAGGAGCAGGCGGTGTTCTCGGTGTTCCGCCGCGCCGCCGAGCAACCGCTCTACCGCATCGAGAAAACACCGCGTCTGCGCGCCAAACAAGGGCTCTACGCCGTCGTCGCCATGGACGGGCGCGTCCTCAAGCGCGGCCATGACCTCAAGTCAGTGCTTCTCGTGCTGGAACGCAAACTCATTCGCGCGGTCGAGTGATGCAAATAGCCATTCTCGGCTCTGGCCTGATCGGCACCAGTTGGGCCGCGCTCTTTTTGGCATATGGTCACCACGTTGCCATGGCAGACCCTCGCGAAAGCGCCGAGGCCGAAGCCCTGCCTGCGATTGACGCCGCATGGGCGGGTCTGGCCCTGCTCTCCGACCTTGGCCCCTTGCCGACCGACCGCCTCACATTTCACCGCTCCATCGCCGCAGCCTGCCAAGGCGCAACCTTTGTCCAAGAATGCGGCCCCGACCGTCTCACCATCAAACACACCATGCTGGCCGAGGCCGAGTCGGCCCTCGCCCCTGAGGTCATCATCGCCTCCTCCACCTCCTCACTGATGCCGTCCGACATCCAAGCACAGATGACCCACCCCGCTCGTCTCCTCGTCGCGCACCCGATGAACCCACCGCACCTTGTGCCATTGGTCGAATTGGTGGCCGGTGACAAAACCGCGCCAGACAGCGTTAGCCAAGCACGCATCTTCTACGAGGCGATGGCGCGCGTCACCGTCGTCGCCCTGCGCGAAGAGCCCGGCCATATCGCCAATCGACTCACCTCCGCGCTCTACCGTGAAGCCGTGCATATGGTTGCCAGCGGCATCGCCACTGTCGAGGATATCGACAAAGCGGTCGCTTGGGGGCCGGGCCTGCGCTGGGCACTCATGGGGCCGCATCTTGTCTATCATCTTGGTGGCGGCGCCGGCGGCTATCGGGGCTATCTCGAACACCTCGGCCCAACCCAAGCCAGCCGCTGGCAAGCGCTCGGCACCCCCGAAATGGATCGCGCCACCATCGAAACCCTCATCGCGGGCTTGCAAGACGAACTCGCGCAATTGGGCAACCCCAGCCGCCGAGCCTTGGAAGAGGCCCGCGATGAAGGCTTGATCGCACTTCTTCGCCTCAAAGCCGGGCTTCCCCTCTAGGCGTTGAAGCCGTAAAAGGCCGCATGATCACACCCTATGACCCGCCCCAAGACCCGCTCGAAATCCTGCATGAAGACGCCGACATGCTCGCCGTCGTCAAACCTGCGGGGCTTTTATCCGTGCCCGGTCGGGGCGAAGACCTTACCGATTGCTTGATCGCACGCCTTGCTGTGGTTTTCCCCAATGTGCTCCTCGTGCATCGTCTTGACCGCGACACATCTGGCGTCATGGTCTTTGCGTTGACGCCGCATGCCCAACGCAGCCTGTCGATGGAATTCGAGACGCGCCGGGCACGCAAAACCTACCTTGCCCGCGTCCGCGGAAAACTCGAACCACGCGAAGGCACCGTTGATCTGCCTCTCACGGTCGATTGGCCCAACCGCCCGCGCCAGATGGTCTGCCATGACACAGGCCGCCCCGCCGTCACCGATTGGCGAGTGGTCTCTTATGATGAGCATGAGACGCGCGTGCGCCTGATGCCCCGCACCGGGCGCAGCCATCAATTGCGCGTCCATATGTTGGCGCTCGGTCATGTGATTTTGGGCGACCCGATTTATGCCAAAGGGGCAGCGGGGGATTACCCGCGTCTCATGCTGCATTCCGAGGAATTGCGGATCAACCATCCCGAAAATGGCCGCGGCATGCGCTTCCGCACCACGGCACCTTTCTAGCACCGCCCCCTGCGCGGTGCCGCCTTACCCCCGGCGCAATTGCCGATCCGTCAGGTTCAGCCGTCCGGCCACAATCGGTGCCATTTGATCTGCCAAATCCGGATGACGCTCGAGCATTTGCGCCAATTCATCCATCCGGTTCAGCGCCACCAGTGACAATAAATCCTCCGCCACACGCCCATTGATCCGGGGCAGGGCCCGCACCTCTTGCGTCAGGTCTGGCGCGGGCAGGGGGGTCGCTACCGGACCTTCAACAAAGGCATACACCCCCACACCCTTTGACGGCAGCGCGAAAGGCATCAGCACCACCTCGCGCACACCCTCACCCATCAACTGCGCCCGCAGGGTTTCCCCCTCCAACGCAATCCTGTTCTCTGCGCCCTCGCTATCCGACCAGTTCATCAACCGCCGCGTGACGAAATTGTAAAGTCGCTTGCCAGTCGCCAGCCAGACACGCGTAGGCAGGCTCTTTAGGGCCAAAATCTTGCGCTCCGAGGGCGTCAATAGCTCCGGCGCATACCGCCCCTTTTGCTTGACCAAATGGCGCAGGTCTTCGCGCGCCATCAGCCGAAACATCAAGCCCCGCCGCCGATGTACCGAGGCCAATTGGAAATCGATTACCGCAGCACGCCCCTCTGGCGTCATCAACCAATTCTGTGGCTTGGCGATGTCATTATGGGTCACGCCCCGCCGCCGCATTTCGCGCAGTAATCGCCGTGCATCCCGATACCACTCCGCCGTCGCGGGCTTCGCCAGATTGAGCGGCGTTCCCGCCGACCATACCCGCAAAATCCCCGCACGATTGGCGTCGATCAATACCGGCACCCCCTCGATCCCCTGCACAGCCTGCAAGCCCCGTATCTCGCGCCGCGCCAAGAATTGGGCGATGGGCCGTGCCCATCCGGGCACATCCTCCAGCCGTCGCAACACCAGCTTTTCATCGGGTGCGTCGCTGAAATATCCGTCCACGGTTTCCGAGAACACATCGCGCTTGAGCACGGTTCCCGCTACGAAACGCGGGTCTATACGGTCAGCGCCCATGTGGCCCCCAAAATGAAACATCCGGGGCCGTGATAGCCCCGGATGCGTCTTGTCTCAATCGTTAGATCACTCGGCGTCGTTCGACCAGCCAGCAACCGCCTTGACCTCAAGGAAGTCCTCGATGCCCCAAACGCCGCCTTCACGGCCCTTGCCGGATTGCTTCATGCCGCCAAAGGGCGCACCCGCCCCACGCGACTTGCCGTTCATCTCCACCATGCCCGAGCGCAGCTTCAGCGCCAGCCGATTGAGCCGCGCACCATCTTGCGTCTGCACATAGTTGGTCAGGCCATAGACCGTGTCATTCGCCATCTCGAGCGCTTCTTCTTCGGTCTCGAACTTCATGATCGACAGCACGGGGCCGAAAATCTCTTCGCGCGCGATCGTCATGTCTGGCGTCACATCGGCAAATACGGTCGGACGCACAAAGAATCCCCGGTTCAGATGCTCTGGCCGTCCCGGCCCACCTGCAACCAGTCGCGCCCCCTCATCAATGCCCTTCTGGATCAGGCCTTGGATCTTGTTGAACTGCACCTCATTGACCACCGGGCCAATGTGTTTGCCAGCCTCATGCGCCGACCCGACGGTGATCCCCGCTGCAACTTCTGCCGCGATCTCCACTGCTTTGTCGTAAATCTCGGCCTGCACCATCATCCGTGACGGCGCGTTGCACGATTGCCCGGTGTTGTTCATCAAATGCAGAACACCGCGCTTCACGGCCTTGTCGTCGGCATCCGCGAAAATCAGGTTGGCACCTTTGCCGCCCAATTCCAGATGCACCTTCTTGAGCGTTTCTGCTGCGTTCTTGGAAATCGCGATCCCGGCGCGGGTGGACCCGGTGAACGACACCATATCCACATCCTTATGCCCGGTCAGCGCCGTGCCCACACCCAAGCCATCGCCATTCACAAGGTTGAATACCCCCGCAGGGAACCCAGCCTCATGCATGATCTCAGCAAAGACCATCGCATTGAGCGGGCTCTCTTCGGAAGGCTTGAGCACCATCGTGCAGCCCGCAATTGCCGCCGCGCCCACTTTCAGCGTGACTTGGTTCATCGGCCAGTTCCAAGGCGTGATCAGCGCGCAAACGCCCACCGCCTCATGCACAATCCGGTTGTCGGGTGCATGCTCGCCCAAAGGCTTGATAAACTTGAACGATTTGGCGGCTTTCACGAAGTTCGTCAAATGCCACGTGCCTGCACCCACCTGCTGTGTGCGCGAGAAATCGATCGGCGCACCCATCTCGATCGCAGTCGCTTGTGCGATATCTTCTGCGCGTGACTGGTAAACCGCGATCAGCTTTTCAACCAAGGCAATCCGCTCTTCGGGCGGTGTCGCCATCCAACCCGGCAATGCTGCCTTCGCCGCAGCAACAGCGGCGTCCACATCGGCCTGTCCGCCCAGCGAAATCACCGCACAGGGTTCTTCGGTCGAAGGATCGATCACCAGATGATCCTTGCCCTCTTTCGCCGCCACCCAGGCTCCATTGATATAGAACTGACGCTTCTCAATCATCTGTGCTCTCCCCAAAGGATGATTCCGGGCCAAACCCGGCACTTCGCGCGTAATGTGTCACTGCCCCGCTGCCAGAACAAGAGCGACGCGCGGGCATTTGATCAAATCGCACGACTCATTCGGCACCAATCGCGACATCCTGTCACTCTTGGGGCGCGCAGGCTTCAATTTCCATTTTTAGAATGTATCTAAACTACAGACCTAATCAAAATGAGGAAACCATGGGCCTTCGTATCAATGACATTCTGCCAAACCTGACCGTCACCACAGATGAAGGCACCTATGCGCTCCATGATTGGCAGGGCGACGATTGGGCAATTCTTTTTTCTCACCCCAAGGATTTCACCCCTGTCTGCACCACCGAGTTCGGGGCCGTCGCCCAACTCGCCGACGAATGGGCCAAGCGCAATACAAAGGTGATGGGCATCTCCGTTGATGGCGTGGCCGAGCACAAAAAGTGGAAGGGCGATATCGAAACCTTCGCAGGCGCCAAGGCCACCTTCCCGATCATCGCGGATACCGACCTTGCCGTCGCCAAGGCCTTCGACATGCTGCCCGCCGATGCCTACCTCCCTGATGGCCGCACCGCCAACGACACCGCAACAGTGCGCTCGGTCTTTATCGTTGCTCCCAATAAAAAGGTGCAACTGATCATGACCTACCCGATGTCAGTGGGCCGGAACTTTGCCGAAGTGCTGCGCGCTCTCGACGCGGTCCAAGCTTCCTTTGGTGTGCCCGTCGCCATGCCCGCAAACTGGGTGCCCGGCCAAGACGTGATCGTGGCACTGTCCCTCACAGATGATCAGGCGCGCGAGAAGTTTGGCGAGATCGACATCAAGCTGCCCTATCTGCGGACGACCAAACTCAAGTAACACTGCCTATCTGCGGCGCGAGGCGGCCTAGCCCGTCCTCGCGGCAGGTATGAAAAAGGCCCCGAAGCACTGCTTCGGGGCCGATTTATTTTGCAAAAGGCACAGATTACTCTGCGTCGCCCTCGGCTTCTTTCGCCATTTCTTCGCCAGTGGTTTGATCCACGACTTTCATCGCCAACCGCACCTTGCCGCGATCATCAAAGCCCAACAGCTTGACCCAGACTTCCTGACCTTCCTTCAGCACATCCGACGGATGGTTCAGGCGCTTGTTCTCGATCTGAGACACGTGCACCAAGCCGTCGCGCTTGCCGAAGAAGTTCACAAACGCGCCAAAGTCCACCAGCTTCACAACGGTGCCTTTGTAGATTTTGCCCACTTCTGGCTCAGCCACGATCGAATAGATCATGTCATAGGCTTTCTTGATCGCATCGCCATTGGCGGACGCAATCTTGATCACGCCGTCATCATTGATGTCGACCTTGGCACCCGAAACTTCCACGATCTCACGGATCACTTTACCGCCCGAACCGATCACTTCACGGATCTTGTCGGTCGGAATCTGCATCGTTTCGATCCGAGGCGCATGAACCGAGAAGGCATTCGCCGAGGTCAGCGCTTTCGCCATCTCTGCAAGAATGTGCATCCGCCCGTCCTTGGCCTGCGCCAAAGCCTGCTTCATGATCTCAGGCGTGATGCCTGCAACCTTGATGTCCATTTGCAGCGAGGTGATCCCGTTTTCGGTGCCAGCCACTTTGAAGTCCATGTCGCCCAAGTGATCCTCGTCGCCAAGGATGTCGGTCAGCACAGCATAAGAGCCATCCTCTTCGAGGATCAGGCCCATGGCCACACCTGCGACAGGCGCCTTCAGCGGCACGCCCGCATCCATCATCGACAGCGAACCGCCGCAGACAGAAGCCATCGAGGACGATCCGTTCGACTCCGTGATCTCCGACACCACACGAATGGTGTAGGGGAAATCGGTTGCCGCAGGCAAAACCGCCTGAAGCGCACGCCAAGCCAGCTTGCCATGGCCAATCTCACGACGGCCGGGCGAACCCACGCGGCCAACTTCACCCACCGAATAGGGAGGGAAGTTGTAATGCAGCAGGAAGTTTTCGCGGAAGTTGCCATGCAGCGCGTCGATGATCTGCTCATCGTCGCCCGTGCCAAGCGTCGTCACCACGAGGCCTTGGGTTTCACCACGGGTGAACAGGGCCGAGCCATGGGTCCGCGGCAGAATGCCGGTTTCCGACGAGATCGCCCGAACGGTCTTGGTGTCACGTCCGTCAATCCGACGGCCATGCTTCACCACGTCACCGCGCAAAACAGCCGACTCAAGCTTCTTGATCGCTGGGCCAAGGTTTGCGTCCGCCAGTTGCTCTTCGTTCATCGCGGCCTTGATGGCCTCTTTCGCCGTGCCCACAGCCGCAACGCGCGCCTGCTTGTCGGTGATGGCATAAGCCGCCCGCATCTTGTCTTCGCCTGCCGCTTTTACCGCTGCATAAAGCGCGGAATAATCGGGTGGGGAAAAGTTGAAGGGCTCTTTGGCCGCATCTTCTGCCAGCGAGATGATCAGGTCGATCACGGGCTGGATCTGCTCATGTGCGAACACAACCGCACCCAGCATTTCGTCCTCGGACAGCTCATAGGCTTCCGATTCCACCATCATCACGGCGTCTTTGGTGCCTGCAACAACGAGGTCCAAACGCTGCTCGGGGTTGTTCCGCAGACGCGTCATGTCATCAACCGATGGGTTGAGCACATAGTTGCCATCCACAAAGCCCACGCGTGCGCCTGCGATCGGGCCCATGAACGGTGCACCCGAAATTGTGAGTGCCGCCGAAGCTGCGATCATCGCAACCACGTCGGGGTCATTCACGAGGTCATGGCTGAGAACCGTGCACATGATGAGCACTTCGTTCTTGAAGCCCGACACAAACAGCGGGCGGATCGGACGGTCGATCAGGCGCGCGGTGAGCGTTTCCTTCTCGGTCGGACGCGCTTCGCGCTTGAAGAAGCCGCCGGGCACTTTGCCAGCAGCATAGTATTTCTCTTGGTAATGCACAGTAAGCGGGAAGAAGTCTTGCCCCGGCTTCTGCTCCTTGGCGAAGGTTACGTTCGCCATCACCGAGGTTTCGCCCAATGTGGCGATTACGGTGCCGTCTGCCTGACGGGCAACCTTGCCCGTTTCCAGCGTCAGCGTTTCTTCGCCCCACTGGATGGATTTCTTAACTTGATTGAACATCTATCGTTTCCTCATGGAGCCTCTCCCGGCCCTCCGGGTGCTCCGTTCCACTGGCGGCCCCATTGCCGCCGCCCCCAATCCTTTGCATGCGCCCGGGGGCAAGGGCTCACGTCACAGATGAGCGCGCGCATATAGCAATTCCGCTTGTTTGGAAAGGCTCGTCTTGGGTCGGTGCTCGCCCCAAGCCCCCGACCACCGTCCCCGATGATTAACGCCACGCCTCGCGGCAAACGTCATGACGCAAGCCAGACACCACCCATACGCAAATCATACGTCAAATTCAGGCCGCAGAAATTCGTTAACCCGTGCTCCACAAACAAAAAACGCGCCCCAAGGAGCGCGTTTTCCGTAACTCTGTGGCTGGCCTTAGCGGCGCAGACCCAACCGAGCGATCAGCGCGGTATACCGTGCTTCTTCTTTGCCCTTGAGGTAGTCGAGCAGCTTACGACGCTGCGCCACCATCATGAGCAAGCCACGGCGGCCGTGGTTGTCTTTCTTGTGAGTCTTGAAGTGCTCGGTCAGCGTCGCAATGCGCGAGCTGAGGATCGCAACCTGCACTTCGGGCGAGCCCGTGTCGCCGGGCTTCGTGCCGAACTCTTTGATCAGACGGGTTTTTTCTTCAACGGTGATCGACATCGGGATCTCCTAGATTAAAGGGTTGAGGCCACAGCCGGGATGTCGTCCAGCAGGGTCTATGGAGGTGCCTGGATCAACCAGACTGGCGCGCTCTACAGCCAAATTGCCCAAATGAAAAGCAAAATTCACCCCAAGAGCTGTATCGCCTCACTGGAGCGCAGAACTGTGATCTCGCCAATCTCCGTGCCTGCAGGAAAGCGCGCCAGTACGGTCTCGCCATGCATCAATGTCACCGCGCCATCGCTCGCATGAGAGATCATCACGTCATCCGGCTCGTCCGTGACCACGATCAGCCCATCTTCTCCTGCACTGTAATCCAGAATTTCTGCTGCGTTTTCAATCCAATCTCCCATGATGAATTGATCCGCCTCCGTGCCCCCTGATGCCACATCATGGCTGCCAATCACTAACCGATCCGCGCCTGCGCCACCGTTAATGTAGTCGCGCGCGGCATCCTCGCCGCCATGCAGCAGGTCTGCGCCTGCGCCGCCCATCAGCGTATCCGCGCCAGCCTCGCCCATCAGCGTGTCGTCGCCGTCATTACCGTGCAATGCATCATCGTCTGCGCCGCCCAGCACCACGTCATCGCCTGCGCCGCCTTGCAAACTATCCGCGCCCGTTTCGCCCAAAAGCGTGTCCGCGCCAAAGCCGCCCATCAAGTGATCGTCGCCTTTACCGCCCGTTAACAGATCCGCGCCATCTTGGCCCAACAGCGTATCCGCACCGTCACCACCGTCCAGCGTATCATCGCCTTCCATTCCATCCAGCGCATCGCGCCCCGCACCGCCGCCAATTGCATCGTTGCCCGCATAACCGCCGATTTGATCGTTACCGTCGCCCCCTTGGAGGATATCTTCCCCTCCACCGCCTGCCAGCGTCGCGTCTCCCGTTTCACTAAGGTCGTTGGGGGTGTCGTCCGAGGTGTCATCGGTGCCAAACATGTCTTGGATGCTGATAAGAGCAACGCCCGCCATCATCATGCCAAGTAAACCTGCAAATAAAAACATAGCGCCGCACCCCTGCTGGCACCCCCGCAAGCATCTCTGCACGACACCTTGAGTCGCTTCAAAGACTGTCTTTAACTTTGGTTAATGCACCGTCGCCCCACGCATAGGCAAAACTCAAGGCCGGGGCGCGCTAATTTCCGACGCAATCTGCGCTGCCCAATTGCCGATGATCGGCAGAAATTCAATCTGCGAGAGCCACCATGCTGCGACCGAAACCAGCAAAGAAGCCCCGACAACTGACCCAAGTCCAAACATGAGCCCGCGCGCGAATTGAAAGGCCAAATGGCGCAGCGGTCGGGCATGGCGCGCGTTCAGTCGCTCCACTTCCCGCGTCAGCGTCTCTAGCGCGTCAACTACTTGTTTTTCTTCCACTTTGAACTCCGAACCACAGTTGCGGCACTTCGCTATATGCTATGTAAAGCGGGTGTTTGGGATGGCCTGCTTGCGTCAGGCCCAGATGATGGACCATCGCGCCAGACGCGCGCAATAGCTGCTCCACCGCCGCACCGCGCGCCAAATGCGCCCCATGCGCGCCCCAAGCCGCCACCACTGTATCGGCCCAGTTGATGGCCTCGGTAATTGCTGCATCATTCCGCGATCCGACCGGGTCCGTCGCCGCGCGCATGGCCCGTGGATCGGTGTCGCGCCAAGCAAAGATATTAACCACTCGAAACGCGCCAAAGCCCAAAGCCCGCGCGCGCCGCTCACAGCGCTCTACGGTCGGGTCGTTTTGCACTTCTGTCGCTGTGGAGGGATTGAGCATGACAAAAGCCACCCTTCGCCCCTCTGGGTCCCATGTCCGGGTGAGGCAGTAGCGGTAGCGTTCACAGGGGCTATAGATGGCCTCAGAGGCCGCATCGCCTTTCTGATGGTGCTTTTCAATCATGCCCAATTACGCCCCGTGCCGCAGCGATTGGCAAGTCAGAGGTTAAAAACCCGGTTTGGTTGCAATTCCCCGCCCTGCACATGCCCAACTGCAAGCGGCACACCCTTGTAACTGACCCAGGCCTCTGTGCCCCATTCCAGTGCGCCGATGATCTGTCCCGCATTGCCATTGCGAAGCCGCACCGCACCCTCATCGGTGGCCTTAACCTCCGGCAAATCCGCAAGCCCGACCTGCAACGGCAAGAGTCGCGCTTCCAGCTCGGAACTGCGCGCCAATTGGTCCAAGGTTTCCAAACTCATCGCGTCGCGCACATCGAATGGTCCCGACCATTCTCGCCGCAGCCACAATACATGGCCGAAACATCCCAGCGTTTCCCCTAGATCTCGTGCAATCGACCGCACATAACCGCCCTTGCCACAGACCATCTCCAAGAGCGCTGTCTCTGCGTCAATCAGCTCGACAACCTCAAGCCGTTCCACCCAGAGTGGCCGCGCAGCAAGGTCCATTTCCTCGCCTTCGCGCGCCAGATCATAGGCGCGCTGACCTTCTACCTTTACGGCGGAAAACTGCGGCGGCACTTGTGAAATCTGGCCGCGAAATCCGGTCAGTGCGGCATTGATCTCCGTGAGGTTCGGGCGCGCCTCTGAGGTGCGGATCACACTGCCTTCTGCATCATCCGTGGTGGTCGCCGCCCCCCAACGCACCGCAAAACGATAGCATTTCGTCGCGTCTGTGATGTAGGGAACCGTCTTGGTCGCCTCTCCCAGAGCGACGGCCAAAACGCCTGTGGCCGCCGGATCCAGCGTGCCCGCATGTCCGGCCTTTTGCGCCTCAAAAGCCCAGCGCACCTTGTTTACAAGGCTCGTCGAGGTGATCCCCGCCGGCTTGTCGATCACCAGCCATCCAGAAATAGCCCGACCCTTGCGCTTTCGGCCCATTCGCCAACCCTCCATCAGAGTTCGGGCGGCCTATCTCGCCGCGCCGTCCCTGTCAAACTGCTGGCATCGTCACAGCAAGATCAGCGCTGGCCTTTAGGGGGCCAGACAGCCTGCCACACTGGTTGTCATCGCGCGCAGAGTGTCGGCGTAATGGTCTGGTCCAAAAGCGATTTTTGCTCCCAGAGGATCCAATTCCGCCACGCTTACCTTACCCCCGATCGCGGCCACCAAGCGCGGGTCAAACTGCGGCTCGGAAAAAATGCACTGCACATTTTGCGCCTTGATAGCTTCCTGCAAGGCCGCCAACCGCGCCGCTGATGGCGGGCTGGCATCACTGACCGAAATTGAGCCCAGCGTTGTCAGGTCGTAACGCGCGCTGAAATATTGATAGGCGTCGTGGAAAACAACAAAAGGCGCATCTTTGAACGGCGCAAGCTGAGCGGCGATTTCTGTATCCAATGCCATCAGTTTTGCCTGTGCCTGCGCCGCATTGCTCTGATATAGCGCGCTATTCTCTGGGTCTGCGGCGCTCAATGCTTCTGCGATGACCCCAAGCCACACTGCGCCGTTGCGAGGATCGAGCCAAAGATGGGGATCTAGCCCGGAATGGTCATGTTCTGAATGATCTTGCTTCCCGTGATCTTGCGCGTCGTGAGACTCTTTTTCATGGTCATGCCCCTCGTGATCATGCCCTTCGTGGTCCTGCTCGGCGTGGTCATCATCCGCTGCAAAAACAGCCCCCTCACGATAGGGTAATTCCACGGCAGCCTGTTCCGCCAACTCGACTATTCGCGCTTTCCTCGCCAAGGCGCTCAGCGGCCCTTCCAACCAAGGGGATAGGCCTTCGCCGACCCAAACAACCACATCAGCCGCTTGCAGATCAGCCGCTTGCGATGGCTTCAAAGCAAACCCATGCGGCGACCCAGTCTGCGGCACCAGAACGTCCGGTGTCCCCAATCCATTCATCACCTGCGCCACCAGCGAGCCGATAGGCGTAATATCGGTCACCACACGTGGCACTTCGGCCTGCGCCAAAGAGCTTGAGGCAATAGCTAAAGAGGTAGCGGCAAATAAAGAGGGGCGCATGAGGATCTCCACAATAGTTTCGCGGTGGTCATATTTGATATGGTATAACATTACAATAGGCGATGTAATAACATTGCATCTGGTTTGGCTTTTGCTTATGACATCCTCCATGAGCCAAGCACATTTTCATCCCCACGATCACGCGTCTTGCATCGCGTCTGCTCTCGCCTCTGCCGAGCGCGCCTGCGATGCATTGGGCTTGAAATTCACTCCGGTCCGCCGTCGCACGCTGGAAATTCTTGTTTCGGAACATCGCGCCTTGGGGGCCTATGACATCCTCGCGCGGCTTGATGCGAGTGGATTTGGCAGTCAGCCCCCCGTCGCTTATCGCGCTTTGGATTTTCTTACCGCCAATGGATTTGCCCACAAAATCGAAGCACTGAACGCCTATGTTGCCTGCACCCACCCCGGCGCCGATCATTCCCCCGCTTTCCTGATTTGCCGTGTTTGTGGGACAGTGGAAGAAGCCGAAGCCGCCCCGGATCGCGGCCCTTTGGCGCGCGCGGCGCGTGAAGCAGGCTTTGCCATCGAACGCGCCGTTGTCGAAGCTCAAGGGCTGTGCCCCGCTTGCAAGGACCCGGTGACATGAGCCCGACATCCCTTGTCACCCTCGACGACGTTACCGTGCGCCTTGGTGGTCATACGGCCCTCGCGCATGTCTCCTTGGCGCTGAAGCCCGGTGAGATTGTCACAGTGGTTGGCCCGAACGGGTCGGGCAAATCTACCTTGCTCCGCACTTTGGTCGGTGCGATCACACCGCAATCGGGCAAGGTCAGGCGCGCGCGCGATCTGCGTTTGGGCTATGTGCCGCAAAAACTGGCGCTCGATCCAACGCTTCCCATGACCGTGGCACGTTTTCTCTCTCTGCCCAAATGGCGCAGCGCTCCGGAAACTGCCCAAGCCTTGGAGCGCGCAGGCATCCCTGATCTTGCGTCGCGCCAAATGACCGAGCTTTCAGGTGGTCAGTTTCAGCGCGCCCTTTTGGCACGGGCTTTGTTGGATCGCCCTCAATTGCTCCTGCTCGACGAGGCTACTCAGGGCCTTGATCAACCCGGCTCCGCCACATTTTACCGCCTGATCGAAGACATCCGCCGTGACACAGGCGCCGCAATTTTGATGGTCAGCCACGAGTTGCATGTGGTGATGAGCGCCTCTGACCGGGTGATTTGTCTCAACGGCCATATCTGCTGTGAAGGTCATCCTGAACATGTCGCCTCCGCCCCGGAATATCGCGCGCTTTTCGGCTCTGGCACTCAAGGCGCCTTGGCGCTTTATCGGCATGCCCATGATCACAGCCATGATGGCGATTGCGACCATGACTACCCGCATGACCATCCGCATGCCCATCCGCATGACCGGGGAGATGCTGCCTAATGCTTGATGATTTCCTGATCCGCGCCGCCCTTGCTGGTGTCGGCACCGCGATTGCGACTGCACCGATGGGCTGTTTTGTGGTTTGGCGACGCATGGCCTATTTTGGCGATGCCACAGCGCATGCGTCAATTCTGGGTGTTGCGCTTGCTTTGGCTTTCTCACTGCCCGTCGTTTGGGGCGCGGCTATGGTCGCGCTGTTGATGGCCTCGGTTGTATCCTCGCTTTCAGGGCGCGGCGTGGCGATGGATACGCTCTTGGGGGTGATGGCGCACTCGGCGCTGGCATTCGGCCTTGTGGCAGTTTCGTTCATCGACGGTGTCCGGATTGACCTGATGGCCTACCTCTTTGGCGACATTCTTGCGGTCACCAAAACCGATCTTGCGGTGATCTGGGGGGGGGCAGGGGTGGTGCTGGTCCTCTTGGCGTACCGTTGGCAAGCGCTTCTGACGTCTACGCTCAACCCTGATCTCGCCTATGCTGCGGGCCTTAACCCAAAGCGCGAGCAACTGGTGCTTACCTTGGCCTTGGCACTTGTTGTGGCAGTGGCGATCAAGGTGGTGGGCGTTCTGTTGATTGCGGCGCTTTTGCTCATCCCCGCTGCCGCTGCGCGGCCCTTCTCGCGCACTCCCGAGGGCATGGCGGCATTGGCGATGGGTATTGGCATCGTCGCGGCACTGGCAGGACTGGGCGTCAGTTGGGAATTCGACACTCCGGCAGGCCCTTCCATTGTTTGTACGGCGGCACTGATTTTTCTTGCGGCGGTTCTTTGGCGCAGCTTCAAAAATCGCCCTGTCCAGCCGCATTGACCGTATGTGCTACCGCCCGACCGGGCGTCAGCAAGGGGCGCAACAATCCTACAGGATGCGCGCGGAGCGAGAGGCGAAACGCGATGTAATCCTCCACCACTTCCTCACCACAGGTCATGGCGGGTAACGTGGCGACAGGCTCCAACGCGCCCTCGCCATCCAGATCGCGGGCAAAAAGCGGCAAGGGTTCCTCTCCCAGAATTCCGCGTGCCTGCCACAAGGCCTCTCGACGCGTCAGCCCCAGACCGGCAAATGCATCCGCTTCTGCCAAGCGATGCAAAACCGCAGGAACAAGCCCGGCGCGCCGCCATAAATCCTCAACCGAACGATAGCCATTGCCACGCGCCGCCGCGATCCAGCCTGCGTCATCCTCGCTCAGGCCGCGCACTTGCCGAAACCCCAGCCGCAGCGCCAAACCGCCTTTGCCATCAGGCTCCATTACGGAATCGAAATAGCTTTCATTCACCGAAATTGGCCGCACCTCGACCCCATGTTCTCGCGCGTCCCGTACGATCTGAGCCGGGGCGTAAAACCCCATAGGCTGCGAGTTTAGCAGCGCACAGGCAAAAATCCCCGGATGGTGCCGCTTCAGCCATGCCGAGGCATAGACCAGCAGCGCAAAAGAGGCGGCATGGCTTTCTGGAAAACCATAGCTGCCAAAACCTTCAATCTGCGAGAAACACCGCTCTGCGAATTCAGGTTCATAGCCGTTCTTTGCCATGCCCTTCAGAAATCGTTCACGCAACTCACTGACATTCCCGTGCTTTTTGAACGTCGCCAAGGCCCGGCGCAGACGATCCGCTTCGGTGGGAGTAAAACCTGCACCAATGATGGCAATCTGCATTGCCTGTTCTTGAAAAAGCGGCACGCCCAAGGTGCGCCCCAAAACCCGCCCCAGTTCATCGGAGGGGAAGGACACCACCTCCTCGCCATTGCGCCGACGAATATAGGGATGCACCATATCGCCCTGAATAGGGCCTGGTCGAATGATGGCCACTTCGATCACCAGATCGTAAAAACACCTTGGGCGCATGCGAGGCAGAAAGTTCATCTGCGCCCGACTTTCCACTTGGAAAACCCCGATGCTATCGGCGCGCGACAGCATCTGATATACGGCTGGATCTTCCGACGGCAGCGACGCCAGAGTGTGCTGCGTGCCATGATGCATCGCCACGAGGTCAAAAGCCTTGCGAATGCAGCTCAGCATGCCGAGTGCCAGAATATCCACCTTCAGAATGCCCAAAGTGTCGATATCGTCCTTGTCCCAACAAATAACGGTGCGGTCTTCCATCGCGGCATTTTCCAGCGGCACCAACTCGTCCAATCGCCCGTCCGTGATGATGAACCCCCCCACATGCTGCGACAGGTGGCGCGGAAAACCGACGATTTCTTCCACCAGCACCAGCGCCAGCTTTAGCCGTGGTTCGTTGGGATCAAACCCCAATTCTCGTAGGCGGTGCCCCTCCAAACCGGACAGTGAGGAACCAAAGCCCCAAACCTGTGAGGCCAGCGCCGATTGCGTGTCGCGCGACAGCCCAAGCGCTTGCCCCACCTCCCGCAGCGCCCGTTTCGCGCGGTAATGAATTACCGTTGCACATAATCCTGCCCGGTGCCGCCCATAGCGCTGATAGATCCACTGGATCACCTCCTCACGCCGCTCATGTTCGAAATCGACATCAATATCGGGTGGTTCATTGCGCGCCTCCGAGACGAAACGCTCAAACACCATAGTGCCAATTTCAGGTGAAACGGAGGTAACCCCAAGACAATAGCACACGACTGAATTTGCTGCGGACCCACGCCCTTGGCACAAGATGCCCTGCGACCGAGCGAAGGCGACGATATCATTAACCGTCAGGAAATACGGCTCATACCCAAGCTTTTGAATCAAGCTCAACTCATGCTCGACCTGTGCGCGCACCCGTTCCGTGGCCCCGTCGGGATAACGCTCGCGTAGCCCGGCTTCGGTCAATCGTCGAAGCCGGGCCGAGGGGCTTTCGCCCTCTGCCACTTCGGAAGGGTATTCATAGCGCAGAGCATCGAGTGAGAAGGTTAATCGTGCCGCCAAAGCCCCCGCTGCATCCACGGCCGCTTCATAGCCGCGAAAGAGCCGTCGCATTTCTGCCTCTGAGCGCAGCCGCAATTCACCATTCGCCAAACCACTCCGCCCCAGCGTCTCCACAGTCTTGCCTTGCCGGATCGCAGTGAGCACATCCGCCAAAGGACGACGGTCTGAGCGGTGCAAGATCGGGCGTGCCGAAGCAAGGCAGGGCAGCGCAAGCCGCTGTCCGAGGGTGGCCTGATAGGCCAGCCGCGCCCTGTCCCTCCCATCATAGCCGGGCACCAGCGCCAGATGCATCACCGAACCAAGGCGGCGCGTCAGCCGTTCCGCCTGTGCCAACCACTCTCTCGCGCCGCCCTGCCACAGCGGTGCCTGTGTCAACGTTTCTTCCCCCACAGGCTGTGGCCCGGGGGGGTGCAGCACAAAATACATCCCCGCAGAGCGCTCAAACAGATCATCCAGTCGCAACAGGCATTGCCCCTTGCTCACCCGCAACCGTCCAATGCTCAAGAGCCTGCTCAAGTGTGCCCAGCCTTGCCGGTTCGCTGGTAACGCTGTGAGCATCAGCCCTTCTTCAAACACCAGCGTCGCCGCCGGGATCAGCCGGGGACAGGTCATCTGCCATCCCTCTGACAGCCCCTCTGGCGCAGGAGGGCCAATTTCCTCCGTATCCCGGCGTTCCTCTGCCTCCCGACGAATTTCCCGCGCTGCTGCATGAGCGCGCACGATCCCTGCCACGGAGTTCAGATCCGCCACCGCAAGCGCTTGCAGCCCCAGACGTGCTGCCTGTTGCATCATCTCCTCGGGGTGCGCTGCCCCGGTGAGGAAGGTGAAATTCGAAATCGCGCAGAGCTCGACAAAACCAGAATCACTCATCCCCGCACTATATTCACGTTTTGTTCCATTTCGAAGACCTCCCGAGCAGGCCTCCTCGTGCCCGTCAGTCACGAATTGCCCCTCTGCAAGGCTTGCACGGCGGCGGCGCAGGCTCTACCTCGAACAGCGACAATGGAGGAACGCGACCATGGGCGAGCGCTTGCAAGAACTGACGCAGATCATGTTGGCCGCAGCCCAGCGTGCTGGGGCCGACGCCGCGGATGCCATGGCGGTTGATGGCCTTTCTCTGCATATTGATGTGCGCTCGGGTACCTTGGAACAAGCCGAGCGCTCAGAGGGCATTGAGATTGGCCTGCGCGTGTTTCTGGGGCGTCGCCAAGCTGTTGTTTCTGCGTCAGATACCAAGGCTGAAACCATTGCCGCGATGGCGGAGCGTGCGATTGCCATGGCGCGTGAGGCGCCAGAAGATCCCTATGTCGGCCTCGCCGATGCAAGCCAACTCACCACCACCCGTGACGCTTCCAGCCTTGATCTGGCCGATCCCGGCCCCGAGCCTGACCCGGCCTTCCTCATGAACGCCGCCCGCGAGGCCGAAGCGGCAACACTTGCGGTTAATGGTGTCTCCAAGGCGCAAGGCGCCTCCGCGGGATGGAGCCGTACAGGCGTCTGGCTCGCGGCAACAAACGGGTTTTCTGGCGGCTATAGCCGTACGGGTGCCTCAATCTCCTGCACAGCCATCGCCGGCGAAGGCCTTGGTATGGAACGTGATTATGATGGTGACGCCCGGATTTATGCCGCCGACCTGCGCGCCCCACAAGAGATTGGCCGCACGGCTGGGCTGCGCGCTGTCGAACGCCTTTCCGCCCGCAAACCGCCCACTGGGCACTATCCCGTGCTTTTTGATGAACGGATTTCCTCCAGCCTTATCGGCCACCTTCTGGCTGCTGCCAATGGTGCCTCTATTGCACGCGGCTCCTCTTGGCTCCTGGGCAAAATCGGGGCCGATGTGCTGCCCGCCACTCTTAGCCTGATGGAAGACCCCCACCGCGCGCGCGTTTTCGGATCGCGCCCTTTTGATGCGGAAGGTCTGCCCACTCATCCACGTGCGATCATTGAAAATGGCAGGCTCACTGGCTGGACAACGGATCTCGCCTCAGCACGCAAACTGGGCCTCGACAGTTCGGCAAATGCCGCGCGTGGCGTCTCGGCAGCCCCCTCACCCTCCAATTGGAACGTTGCCCTGACCCAAGGGACGGCATCGCGCGCCGACCTCCTCAAGGACATGGGCACTGGTCTCCTCGTCACCTCAATGATTGGCGCAACGATTAGCCCAACCACAGGGGACTATTCACGCGGGGCTTCGGGCTTTTGGGTTGAAAATGGCGTGATAACCTATCCTGTCAACGAATGTACAATCGCTGGTAACCTACCGGAAATGTTGCTTAGTTTGATCCCGGCCAATGACGCTCGCCTACATTTGTCGCGCCCCGTGCCATCGCTTTTGGTCGAGGGGATGACGCTTGCCGGCGCTTGATCGGGCGGCCGATCTTGCACTGCTGATCGACGCTGTGACAGAGGCGGGCGCGCTTGCTGCGCGCTATGCCGGGCCGACACCCGTCCTCCACGAAAAGCCGGGCGGGCAGGGCCCTGTGACAGAAGCGGATCTCGCTGTTGACCGCCTGTTACACCAGCGCCTGACTGCCGCGCGCCCAGACTATGGCTGGCTTTCCGAAGAAACACTCGACGGTCCCGAACGGCTTGTGCGCTCCCGTGTCTTCATCATCGATCCGATTGACGGCACCCGTGCATTCGCCGAAGGCCAAGACAGCTGGGCACATTCGCTGGCCATCGCCGAAAAAGGTGAAATCATTGCCGCAGCGATTTTTCTCCCATTAAAATCAATGCTCTACACCGCAGAAAAAGGCGGAGGGGCGAAGCTGAATGGCAAGCAGATCCAGCCCAGCGATTGCGCGGAATTCTCGCAGGCGCGTGTTTTGGGGGCCCGCGCAAACTATGAGCCACAGCATTGGCGGGGGGCGGTGCCGGGGGTGGAGCGGCATTATCGGCCGTCTTTGGCGTGGCGGCTGTCATTGGTGGCGGAGGGGGCATTTGACGCGATGTTGACGCTGCGGCCCTCGTGGGAATGGGATATCGCGGCGGGGGCGTTGATCCTGTCGGAAGCGGGTGCGCGGGTTACCGACAGACGGGGTAACCCCTTGATTTTCAACAACCCTCACCCGCAGCTCAATGGCGTGCTTGCCGCCGGGCCACGGCTGCATGCAGCGCTTTTGTCGGAACTTCGCCCAGATGAAATGGCCCCACGCCTCAAAGGTTAATAGCTTTGAGCGCGGTTTTTCGAGGTCTGTTTTGCGTATGGTCGGCGTCTGGCGCGCGTCATGACGTGCGATTTCCAAAGAAATTGGTTAATGCATGTCACACTCTATTTTCGCTTCTATTTTGCCGCGACAAACTGACAATTCGACCCACCAATTCCGCCCGTTGATGCAAACGGTCCGGCGCCAAATGCGCGTAGCGCTGCGTCATTTGAATGCTGCAATGGCCCAATAATGTTTGCACTTCGTAAAGGCTGACACCCTTGTTGATTAGCAGGCTGGCAAAGGTGTGGCGCAAATCGTGAATGCGGACATCATCCAATTCGGCCCATTCGCGCACGATATACCAAGAGGCATAGAAACTATCATAAGGTTTATGTGTCTTTGGATTGGTAAAGACCGGGGCTCGTGGATCAACGGATAATTCAAGATGTTTCGCCTTTTTTCGCGCAGCATTAAGAACATCAATTGCCGGCCCACTCAAAATAATTCGCCGTGATCGACCATTCTTACTTTTGGGAACAGTCCAAATGCGTTTGGCGAAATCAATATCGCACCAGCGCATGCCGAGCGCTTCGCCTTTGCGCGCCCCCGTCAGCAGCAGGAGGCGAATAAACAGATACAAAAACGGATGGGTGCTGCGCCGACAGGTTTTGAGGAGCCGCTCGATTTCTTCCTCGCTCAAGAAGCGCTGTTTGAAGTCACCCACCGAAATTGGCTTTATTTTCTCTTGGTTAGGGTTGAATGGCGGCACCATTCCCCATTTTTTGGCCAAGCTCAACATGCGGTTCATCAGGTGAATATACTTGTTGATCGTGCTGCGCTGATAGCCTGCAATAATCCGCTGTCGAACCCATTTTGCTAATACGGGATTAGTGACTTCACTGAGCTTCATTGCGCCCAAATCTTCGCGGATCTGCGTATTGAAGGTGCTCAGATCATCGCGTGGCTGTGCTTTTGCAACAAGCGCATGAGGATAGTAATGCTCGTCAAAAAGCTCGGATAACGTTAGCTCCGCCTTTTCGGGTAGGGCGGGCGAAGCTTCTCGGAAAAAGCTGAATAGCTTCATCATATACCCTCTTAACTGATTCAATATACTCTATGGTTTAAGGAACGATTTCATTTCGCAACAAGGGCTTAACGAATTAAGCACCGAATCGAGGGCAAAATTTTGCAAATGGAAATGAAAGGCAAGCGGAAAATTGAATTACCAATAGAAACGCCAAAAGAGCGGACATAAATGCCCGCTCTTCCAGTTTAGCGTTTAACTTCTAAATCAGATTAGAAGTTGAACTGAACGCCGAGGTCGGCACGGTTGGTGCCGTGGGTGTTT